>OFGN01001593.1_pt1 | contig 15308 bp, 11 predicted proteins | sample 1521821 | NCBI WGS metagenome assembly OFGN01 (sample SAMEA3504094, study PRJEB24116) | mouse gut metagenome | biome: mouse gut; feature: mouse-associated habitat; material: faeces | place: Denmark | collected 2011
GTGTTTTGAACGGCTATAAAAAGAAAAATCCGCAGATGAAAGTGGCGCTCTGCGGCTGTATGATGCAGGAGGACCTTGTCATCGAAAAACTCCGCAAAAGTTACGGCTTTGTGGATCTGGTGTTCGGCACCCATAATCTGTACAAATTTGCGGAACTGCTGTACCGCTGTTATACGGAAAAGGGCATGATCGTCGATATCTGGGAGGATACGGACAAAATCGTGGAGGATCTGCCGGTGGAGCGTAAATATCCGTTTAAATCCGGCGTCAATATTATGTTCGGCTGCAACAATTTCTGCAGTTACTGTATTGTGCCCTATGTGCGTGGGCGGGAGCGGTCGAGAGCGCCCGAAGAAATTCTGCGGGAGATCAGGAATCTGGCGGCGGACGGCGTAAAGGAAGTCATGCTTCTTGGCCAGAACGTCAATTCCTACGGAAAGGAGCTGGCGGGGATGGGCTTTCTGTCTTTCCCGGAACTGCTCAGGGAAGTGGAGAAAGTGGAAGGGATCGAGAGGATACGCTTTATGACGTCCCATCCGAAGGATTTATCCGATGAACTGATCGAGGTGATGAGGCAGTCGAAGAAGATCTGCCGGCATCTGCATCTGCCCCTGCAGTCCGGCTCCACAAGGATTCTGAATAAGATGAACCGGCGGTATACAAAGGAATCCTACCTTGCGCTGGCGGAGAAGATCCGGCGGGCGATACCGGATATCTCCCTGACAACGGACATCATCGTTGGCTTTCCGGGGGAGAGCGAAGAGGATGCGGATGACACCATCGATGTGATCAGGAAAGTGCGGTTTGACAACGCCTTTACCTTTGTGTACTCCAAACGGACAGGCACCCCGGCGGCGGCTATGGAACAGGTGCCGGAGAAGGAAGTGCGGGAGAACTTTGACCGGATACTGGCCTGCGTGCAGGAGACGGCGAGAGAGAGAGTAAAACGTTTTGAAGGGCAGGTGCTTCCTGTTCTGGTAGAAGAGTTAAATGAACAGGACACATCCCTTGTGACAGGAAGATTGTCCAATAATACGGTGGTGCACTTTCCGGGGGATGCATCCCTGATCGGGGAGATCGTGGATGTGAAACTGGTAAGATGCGAAGGATTTTATTATATCGGGGAAAGATAAAAAGACGTAAACGAAGGGTAAGAGATGGCTGAAAATGCTAAGGAACTGACAAAGGAAGAACTGGCGGAACTGACGCCGATGATGCAGCATTATCTGCAGACAAAAGAGCAATACCCCGGCTGTATTTTATTTTACAGGCTGGGTGATTTTTATGAGATGTTTTTCGAGGATGCGATAACGGTATCCCGGGAGTTGGAGATCACGCTGACCGGAAAAAGCTGCGGGCTGACGGAGCGGGCGCCGATGTGCGGCGTACCCTATCATGCGGTAGACACCTATCTGAACAAACTGATTGAAAAGGGCTATAAAGTTGCCATCTGTGAGCAGGTGGAAGATCCGAAGCTGGCAAAGGGCATGGTAAAGCGGGAGGTGACGAGAATCGTCACGCCGGGGACCAATCTGAATATACAGTCTCTGGAAGAATCCCGCAATAATTTTCTGATGAGTATCGCCTATTTCCCCGGCAGGATCGGTGTTTCAGTTGCTGATATATCCACCGGGGATTATTATTTGACGGAGCTCGAGGACAACAACAAGCTGCTGGATGAGATCAGCAAATACGCGCCTTCGGAGATCATCTGCAACGATGCGTTTTTGGTTTCCGGACTTTCCGTGGAAGAGCTGCGGAACCGGCTGCGGATCGCGGTCAATGCGCTGGAGCCCCATTATTTTGACGAGGACGGCGCAAAAAAACTGCTTCGAAAGCATTTTAAGGTGGCGGCGCTGACAGGGCTTGGCATCGAGGATTTTCCGGTGGGGATTCTGGCGGCGGGGGCGCTTCTGCGGTATTTATATGAGACACAGAAGTCTTCCATGAGCAATATCACTCATATTTATCCCTACCTGACCAGCAAATTTATGCTGCTGGATTCCGCCACAAGACGAAATCTGGAACTGGCGGAAACCCTCAGGGAAAAACAGAAAAGAGGCTCCCTGTTATGGGTATTGGATAAGACAAAGACCGCCATGGGCGCGAGGACACTGCGCAGCTATATCGAACAGCCCCTGATCGATAAACGGCAGATCGAGGAGCGGCTTGACGCGGTGGAAGAGCTGACAAAAGATGTGATCAGCAGGGACGAGATACGGGAATATTTAAACCCGGTCTATGACCTGGAGCGGCTTCTTGGGAAGATCAGCTACCAGTCCGCCAATCCCAGGGATCTGATCGCGTTTAAAAATTCCATTGCCATGATGAAACCTGTCAGGGCGGTACTGGAAGCCTTTCATAAGTCGCTGCTTGCGCAGATTCTGGAGGATATCGATCCGCTGGAGGACCTGTTTACCCTGATCGATGCGGCAATCGGGGAAGATCCGCCGCTCCTCATCCGGGAAGGCGGCATTATCAAGGACGGGTTTGATGCTACCATAGATTCCCTCAGGAAGGCAAAGACCGAAGGGAAAAACTGGCTGGCGGCGCTGGAAGAGGAGGACAGAAACCGCACCGGTATTAAAAACCTGCGGATCAAATATAATAAAGTGTTCGGCTATTATTTCGAGGTGACGAACTCCTTTAAGGACATGGTGCCGGAAGATTATGTGCGGAAACAGACTTTAGCCAACGCGGAGCGCTATACGACGCCCCGCTTAAAGGAGCTGGAAGATACGATTTTAAATGCCGAGGATAAACTTGCCACGCTGGAGTACGACATGTTCTGTAAAATACGGGACACCATCGGCGGCGAGATCGAGCGGATTCAGAGGACCGCGAAGGCGGTGGCAAGGCTGGATGTCTTTGCCTCTCTCTCCCTTGTTGCGGAGCGCTATCGCTATGTGCGTCCTGAAATCAACGAAAAGGGACTGATCCATATCAAGGACGGACGCCATCCCGTGGTGGAACAGGTGATGGGAAATGACATGTTTGTCACAAATGACACTTACCTGGACAACGGGAGCCATCTGATCGCCGTGATCACCGGTCCCAATATGGCGGGAAAATCCACTTATATGCGGCAGACGGCGCTGATCGTGCTGATGGCGCAGCTTGGCAGTTTTGTTCCCGCAAAGTCCGCGAAAATCGGGCTGGTGGACCGGATCTTTACGAGAGTGGGAGCCTCGGATGATCTGGCGAGCGGTCAGAGTACCTTTATGGTGGAGATGAACGAAGTGGCGAATATTCTGCGGAATGCCACAAAGAACAGCCTGCTGATCCTGGATGAAATCGGCAGGGGGACCTCCACCTTTGACGGGCTTTCCATCGCCTGGGCGGTGATCGAGCATATCAGCAATCGAAAGCTTTTGGGCGCGAAAACGCTCTTTGCAACCCATTACCATGAGCTGACCGAGTTAGAGGGAAAAATCAGCAATGTCAACAATTACTGTATCGCGGTGAAGGAGAAGGGGGACGATATCGTGTTCCTCAGAAAGATCATCAAAGGCGGAGCGGACAAAAGTTACGGTATCCAGGTGGCAAAGCTGGCGGGGGTGCCGGATATGGTCATCGACCGGGCGAAGGAGATCGTGGCGCAGCTCAGCGAAAACGATATTACCGAAAAGGTACAGAGCATTGCGGTGGACACAAAGACGGACAATAAAAAAGTGCCGGCTTACGATGAAGTGGACCTGCAGCAGTTTTCTCTTTTTGATACGGTGAAAGATGAGGATGTGCTGAAAGAACTTCTGGAGGTGGATGTGATGAATATGACGCCGGTGGATGCGATGAACACGCTGTACCGGCTACAGAGCAAGCTGAAGAACCGATGGGGGTAAAGCGAACCGTCTCGGAGCAAAACCAATTACGAAATGAGAATCAGGAGGTATTCAATATGAGTTACAATTACGACGTTATGATCATTGGAGCGGGACCGGGCGGCATTTTTTCCGCCTATGAACTTTTACAGAAAAAGCCGGAGTGGAAGATTCTGGTGCTGGAGGCAGGAAATTCCCTTGATAAGAGGAAATGCCCGATCGACGGGGATAAGGTGAAAAGCTGTATTGGCTGTAAGACCTGCGCGATCATGAACGGCTTCGGCGGAGCGGGAGCGTTCTCCGACGGAAAATATAATATCACAAATGAGTTCGGCGGTACCCTTCATGAGTATATCGGCAAGCAGAAGGCGGTAGAACTGATGGAGTATGTGGACGGCATCAACGTCTCCTACGGCGGGCATAAGACAAAGCTGTATTCCACCGCGAACACGCAGTTTAAGCGGCTCTGCCTGCAAAACGGGCTGCATCTTCTGGATGCTTCGGTGCGGCATCTCGGAACGGACATCAATTTTGAAGTTCTTGAGAACTTATATAACGAACTGAAAGAGAAGATAGATTTTCGTTTTCTGACGCCCGTGCGGCATATAAAGCTGTTGGAGGGCGGCTATGAAGCCGTGACGGATAACGGTTCTTATACCGCTGAAAAATGTATTATTTCCGTGGGCAGGAGCGGCAGCAAATGGATGGAAAAGGTCTGCAGCGAACTGCAGATTCCCACCCTCTCAAACCGGGTGGATATCGGTGTGCGCGTGGAGCTTCCGGCAGAGATTTTCGCGCCGATCACCGATGAACTGTATGAGAGCAAGATCGTGTATAAGACGGAGAAATATCAGGATAAGGTGCGGACATTCTGTATGAATCCGAAGGGTGCCGTGGTGAATGAGAATACTAACGGCATTGTCACGGTAAACGGACACAGCTATGAAGATCCGGCGCTGCAGACGGAAAACACCAACTTTGCCCTGCTGGTGGCAAAACATTTCACGGAGCCCTTCAAAGACAGCAACGGCTACGGCGAGAGTATCGCAAGGCTGTCCAATATGCTGGGCGGCGGCGTGATCATGCAGCGTTTCGGCGATCTGATCAGAGGGCAGAGAAGTTCGGAGAAGCGGCTGAAAAAATCTTTCCTGACACCCACTCTGGCGGCAACACCCGGGGATCTGAGCCTTGTGATGCCCAAGCGGATTCTGGACGGCATTATTGAGATGATCTATGCGCTGGATAAGATTGCGCCGGGCACAGCCAACGACGATACGCTGCTCTATGGCGTGGAAGTAAAATTCTATAATATGGAAGTGGAACTGGATGAAAATCTGGAAACGCTGCACAAAGGGCTGTTTGTGATCGGGGACGGCAGCGGCGTCACGCACTCTTTATCCCATGCCTCGGCAAGCGGTGTGTATGTGGCAAGGCATCTGGCGGAGCAGGCACAGTGAGCGTATATACCTGGATTACATGAAGAGAAAAACCAGAATGGAAAGACCGGGCAGTGTCTGCCTGTCATGGAAATAAGGAAATATCACAAGAGGAGAAGTATGGCATCCATTCATATATTAAGTCACGAAACAATAGATAAGATTGCCGCCGGAGAAGTGGTAGAGAGGCCCTCCAGTATCGTAAAGGAACTGGTGGAAAACGCGGTGGATGCGGGGGCGGAGGCAATTACCGTGGAGATAAAGGACGGCGGCATCAGTTTTATCCGCGTCAGCGACAATGGCTGCGGAATTGAAAAGCAGGAGATCAGAAAAGCCTTTCTGCGCCATGCCACCTCCAAAATCCGGGATGCGGATGATCTTCTGCGGCTTCATTCTCTGGGCTTTCGGGGCGAGGCGCTGAGCAGTATTTCCGCTGTTTCACAGACGGAGATGATCACAAAAACCGGGCGGGAACTGACCGGCGTCCGACTAAGCATGGAAGGCGGCATCGAAACCGATTTTGAGGAAGTGGGTGCGCCGGAGGGGACGACGATCATTATCCGCAACCTGTTTTTCAATGTGCCTGCGCGGAGAAAATTTTTAAAACAGCCCGCCACCGAGGGCGGCTATGTGGCAGATTTGATGGAGCATCTTGCGCTGGCAAATCCGCGGATTTCTTTTCAGTTTATTCAGAATAACCAGGTGAAGTTTTCCACGGCGGGGAACGGGGATCTGAAACAGACCATATATAAGCTGTATGGAAAGGACATGACGGATTCTCTGATAGAGATAGACAGATCGGGGGACGGTATCCGGCTTTCCGGTTATCTGGGAAAGCCCTCCGGCAACCGTTCCAACAGAAACTATGAACTTTATTTTCTGAACGGCAGATTTATCAGGAGCAATCTTGTTGCGAGAGCCATAGAGGAGGGGTATAAATCCTATCTGATGCAGCACAAGTATCCGTTTTGTGTGCTGATGATGGAGGTGGAGCCGTCAAGGGTGGACGTGAATGTTCATCCGGCAAAGATGGAAGTCAGATTCACGGAAGAAATGCGCGTCTATGAATTTCTGGCAAAAGCCGTAAAAGAGGTGCTGTATGCCCATGAGATGATTCCGGAGATTGCCCTGACGGAGACGGAGAAAAAGGAAGAAAAACAGGAGAAAGCGTTAGAACCCTTTCAGAAAGCAAGAAGTAAGATGCAGACGAAAACGGTACGGCCAGTGCATGATAAGCCGCAGAATTCAAAAGATTTCTTTGTGGATTTCGGAGACGACGAGGAAGAGTCGGAAGAGGAAATTCCGGGCGGAAGGGAAACGGATGCCGCAGCAGGAAAGGACGAAAAACCCGGGAGCGTTTCGGAAGAAGAAAGTGTTTATCATACCGGGCGGATCAAAGAAGAGGAATGCATTTATGGTACCGGGCAGATAAAGGAAGAGGAATGTATTTGCCTCACCGGGCAGATGAAAGAGGAAAACGAAGAACCTGCGAGAGTCTGTTCGGAAAAACGGCCTGCAATCGAAGCGGCGAAACCCATTGCGGAAAAACAGCCGGAAGCGGAAATCCCCGTCATATATCAGGGCGAACAGCTTGAGTTGTTCAAAGAAAGGATCATTTCCCAGGCGTCCCGTCAAAAATTCAGGATTTTAGGGCAGGCTTTCGACACCTACTGGATTGTGGTGTTTGAAGAAAAACTCCTGATGATCGACCAGCATGCGGCGCATGAGAAAGTGAAATTTGAGCGGATCATGAAAGCGGTCGGGGAAAGTGAAGTATTGTCTCAGAATCTTTATCCGCCCCTTGTACTGTCCTTATCCGGCAGAGAGCAGGAGGTACTGGCGCGTTTCAGGGATGCCTTCTCAAAACTGGGGTTTGAGCTGGAATATTTCGGCGGAAATGAGATCACGATCCGAAGCGCGCCGGCGGAACTTTTTGGCAGTACGATAAAGGAGATGTTTCTGGAAGTGCTGGATGAACTATCACTAACCGGCAGCGGACGTGCCAGGAGCGTGGAAGAGAGGATAGCAACCATGGCATGCAAGGCAGCGGTCAAAGGCAATATGCGTATGTCCGTGTCGGAAATGGAAACACTGTTAGATGAACTTTTAACGCTGGAAAACCCCTATTTCTGCCCCCACGGAAGACCTACGATCATTTCGTTTACAAAGCAGGAACTGGAGAAGAAATTTAAGCGGATTGTGTAAACTTTAGACTGCTGTTGCTAAAAATGGAAAGGATATATCTATGAGGAATCAGTCGTTAGCCTTGAATAATGAAGTGATTGAAAAAATTAAAGTGGAAGCGACGGAAATGATTAAAAAAATTATGCTTCCTGATTTAAAGATGGTCATTTTGTATGGTTCTTGTACAAGAGGAGATTACACAGAAGATTCAGATGTTGATATCGCGCTATTAATGAAATGTAATAGATACGAAGCAAAAAAATATAGCGATGGGCTTGCGAAAATAGCAACGGAACTTGCTGTCAAATATTTTGCTGTTGTTAATTTTGTACCTCTTCCATATGATGAATTTCTTGAGAAAAAGACCTGGTACGGCTATTTTAGAAATATTGACAGAGAAGGGGAGGTCCTTTATGGATAAAGCATATCAGAGAGATCTGGCGAAAGTTCGCCAGGAAAGAGCACAGGAACTTTTGGATGAGGCAAAGGAGTTATTGGATAAAGGGGCTTATAAATCTGCAAATAATAGAGCATATTATGCTGTTGAAAAGAGTATAAAAGCTTTACTTGCCACAAAAGAAATAGATGCCGTTACTCATAATGGTGTATTAAAACAATTCAATTATTTTTTTATTTATCAGGGTGATAATACATTTACGGCGGAGGACTATCAGATAATAGCACAATCCGAACAGATCAGAAACGCTTCCGATTATGATGATTTTTATATTGCAGTAAAGGATGAAAGCCAGCAACAGGTAGAAAATGCCGGATATATAGTAGGCAAAGTAGAAAGATATCTTAAAAATGAACGGTAAAAATCAAAACTACAATCGGGAAAAACTTCATACGCTGCGTCCGCTGGTGATCCTGACAGGTCCTACTGCGGTCGGAAAGACAGCCTCTTCCATCGCGTTTGCAAAGGCGGTACGGGGAGAAATTATTTCCGCCGATTCCATGCAGGTCTACAGAGGCATGGATATCGGTTCGGCTAAGATCAGAAAAGAGGAAATGGACGGCGTTCCTCATCATCTTCTGGATATTCTGGAACCGGAGGAGCCTTTTCATGTCATGCTGTTTCAGCAGCTTGCCAAAAAAGCCATAGGAGAAATCTATGACAGAGGGCATATCCCGATCCTGACAGGCGGTACGGGATTTTATATTCAGTCGGTGCTTTATGATATTGCTTTTACGGAAGAAACTGACACAACCGTCAGAAACAGGCTGGAACGGGAAGCGGAAGAAAAAGGTGTGGAATATCTGCACGAAAAGCTTGCGAAAGTCGATCCGGTGACAGCGGAGCATATTCATGCCAACAACGTAAAGCGGGTAATCCGGGCTCTGGAGTTCTTTGAGCTGAACGGTTATCCTTTATCCGAGCATAACGAGACCGAACGCCGGAAAGCTTCCCCCTATCTGTTCCGGTATTATGTATTAAATGAGCCAAGGGAGTTTCTCTATAAGAGAATCGAATACCGGGTTGAGAAGATGCTGAAAGAGGGGCTTGTTGCAGAGGTAGCGGCGCTTGAAAAAAAGGGCTGTACAAGGAACATGGTTTCCATGCAGGGGCTCGGCTACAAGGAGATACTGGACTATCTGGCGGGGCGTTGTACTCTGGAAGAGGCCGTAGATACGGTAAAAAAGGAAACCAGACATTTTGCCAAACGCCAGCTTACCTGGTTTCGGCGGGAGAAGGAAGTGACATGGGTGGAGAAGAGTAACTTTCAGAACAGGGAGGAACTGATTCAATTTCTGCTCACGGATTATGCCGAACATATCGGAAGTAAATTATAAAGCGGCCGTATTTCAGACGGCGATACAGGGAGAAGGCGACGGCATTGCAGACACAGGCAAAACGGCCTTCGTCGGTGAACCGGAGTGATAAAGCAATATGCGGAAGCACAAAACACTGGGAGGTCACAATAGATATGCCAGAAAAAACAAGCGAATCTGATAAAACAAAATATCTGGAAACCGAGCGTCTGATTCTGCGGCACTGGAAGGAATCGGATGCGGAAAGTTTATACGAATATGCCAAAAGCCCCGAGGTGGGACCGGTGGCCGGCTGGCCGGCGCATTCCGGCGTGGAGGAAAGCCTGGAAATCATAAGGACCGTTTTTGCGGAGGAGGAGACCTACGCGGTCTGCCTGAAAAAGGATAACAGGGCGATAGGATGCGCCGCAATCACAACAGGAGCCGAAAGTAATTTAAAACTGCCGGAAACGGAAGGGGAGATCGGCTACTGGATCGGGGTGCCCTTCTGGGGACAGGGACTGATACCGGAAGCCGTGAAAGAACTGATACGCCGCGGGTTTGAGGAACTGAATCTGCAAAAACTCTGGTGCGGATATTTTGAAGGAAATACAAAGTCCAGGCGGGTGCAGGAAAAATGCGGATTTATTTACCATCATACCAACAAGGATATGCACTGGAAACTGATGGATGATATCAGAACGGAACATGTGACCTGCCTGACAAGAGAAGGATGGGAGAAGAAATTCATTTAGTTAACATTGCCGGACGCCGGGAGGAACATAGAATCCTATCGGCCGGATAAATGGCTTAACGAAATGACGTTGTACTTGACAGGATCATTTGGTTATCCTATGATGATATATAGATCATCTATATATCATCAAGGAGGAATACCATGAAAAAGAAGCCTGTTTTACTTTTTGTCACAATACTTGCAGCAGCCGGTGTTTTTTTATTTTTGTTTCTGTCCGGTGGTTTTTTCATGCCGGTCACAGGGCGGGTATCGGATAAAGCTTATCGGGAAGAACGGAAATCCTTTTACAGACGCGAGGAATACTGTGTATGGGAAAGAGGGACTCTCCTTGAATTGCCAGCACAGGATATCAATATGGGACTCGATATACGAAGCTATGATATCTCCTCGCTTGACCTGACGGATCAGGAGGCTGTCTTATCCGGGGTGACTTATGATTCGGCTACCGTTTTTCCGGACAGGCTTCCGAACGGGTTTGATCCGGATCGGATTATGGAAACTGGAAAAAATCCGGGGCTTGGCATCCGGACACTGCACGAGAAGGGAATTACCGGAAAGGGCATCAGCATTGCCATCGTAGATCAGGCGCTGAACCCGGACCATACGGAATATGCGGATCAGTTGATAAGCTATGAACTGCTTCACTGCTGTGACACTGCCGCGCAGATGCACGGCAGCGCCGTAACCAGCATTGCCGTCGGAAAAAACTGCGGTGTGGCGCCGGACGCTAAAGTCTATTATATTGCCTCCACCTTTGGCAGATACGGATCGAACGGTATGAAAATGAACCTGCAATATATGGCGGATGGTATCGACAGGATTCTGGAAATCAATACACTGCTGCCGGAAGATCGCAAAATACGCGTCATCTCCATCTCGAGGGGATTTACATCCGAAAAGGGGGCGGATGCGGTCCGACAGGCTATTGAACGGGCAAAGGAAGCGGGCGTGTTTGTGATTACCACCACGCCAGAAGATCACTATGGCTTTACCCTGATGGGGCTGGGGAAGGAACTCACTGCGGATCCCGATGATATGGCGTCCTACGGACCGGGACATTTCTGGAGTGACTATTTTTACAACGGTGAGACCGCCGATACCGCCCATATGCTGCTTGTGCCGATGGATGCCAGAACTTATGCATCCTGGAACAGCACGGACGGCTATGAGTTTGCCGCATCCGGGGGACTGAGCTGGTCGGTTCCCTGGATGGCAGGATTGTTTGCGCTCTGTCTGCAGGTGGATGAGGATCTGACGCCGGAATATTTTCTCCGGAAAGCTTTTGAGACCGGAACGGTAAAAACCGTGGAATATCAGGGCGGGACCTACGAACTTGGGACAATCATAAATCCGCCGGCTCTGATAGAAGCGCTGAGTCAGCAAAAGAACTGAAACAGCGATTTGTGCCTGCACGTTGCCTGACACAAACCTGTCCATGCACAGGCACAACAGACTGAGCCAAAAGCAGCGCGGAAATGAGGGAAAATGAGAAACGGAAATCCGGGAAATATATTATAATATGTTTGTGGGCAGCCCTGTTTATTTTCAGCAGATTTACCGGTATAGCCGATGCTTTATGCGGAAAAGGGATAGATAAAATACATGGCGAATACTACCGTTTTCTGACAGCATCCTTTCTTCACACAGGCGCTGTCCATCTGATCGGAAATTGTATCGGATTGTATTTTGTGACAGGTTATCTCGATGGCAAAGTAAACGGAATCATCATTGTACTATTGGGAATTGCCGGGGGAACCATAGCGAATCTGCTGTTTGCTTATATGACGCCATCGGCGGAGAGCAGTATGGGCGGTTCGGTCATTGTCTTTGCCATAATCGGCATGATCGCGGCAATGCAGATCATGTGCAAAAGCCAGGAACCTTTTCGGTTTGGGACCTGGTATGGTAACTGGACGGCAGGTTATATGATTCTGGGAAACCTGCTGAATGGTTCGCTGAAAGTCGGAGATATTTCAACGTTAAAAATACACTTACTTTCTCTTGTGATCGGATGCCTGCTCGGCGCCGTATGCATATTAAGTAAGATCATAAGCTGAAAGCCACCTGTCAATCAATGAAAAACAGCAGTTAGCGTAACAAAACGGTACGCCGGAAATATCTTCATGATACAAAAAGCATAAAATACAAAACAAAAAAATACATAAACATAAAAAAAGAAAGCACAGGTACGAAAAATATAAATGGAACAGAAAAAACAAAAAGAACAGACAGCACAAAAAACACTAATGAGGCAATACTATCAACATCTCGGGATTTCCCCGCAGGTCTACGGATTCTGCCAGAATATCTGGGAATCTTTGTCTGAGCGTTTTCAAAAGATCGATGCCGTATCGGAGGCTAACCAGTTAAAGGTATTAAAAGCATTACAGGAAAATCAGGTGTCGGAAGCCTGTATGCTTGGCACCACAGGCTACGGCTATAATGATCTTGGGCGTGATACGCTGGAAAGGGTATATGCCGGGATTTTCCATACGGAGGACGCTCTGGTGCGCCCCCAGATCACCTGCGGCACCCACGCGTTGGCGCTGGCGCTGATGAGCAGCCTGCGCCCCGGGGATGAACTGTTATCGCCCGTGGGAAAACCCTATGACACACTGGAGGAAGTGATCGGCATCCGCCCGTCAAAGGGCTCCTTGGCGGAATACGGGATCACTTACGCCCAGGTGGACCTTCTGCCGGACGGCGGTTTTGACTTTGACGGTATCAAAAAAGCGATCAACGAACGGACAAAGCTTGTGACGATACAGCGTTCCAAAGGCTATGCCACAAGGCCCACACTTTCCGTCAAACGGATCGGGGAACTGATCGCTTTTATCAAGGAGATAAAGCCGGATGTACTCTGTATGGTGGACAACTGTTACGGAGAGTTTGTGGAAACCCTGGAACCCACCGATGTGGGAGCGGATATGGCGGTGGGCTCTCTGATCAAAAATCCGGGCGGCGGACTTGCGCCGATCGGCGGGTATATTGCCGGGAAAAGGGAATGTGTGGAACATGCGGCGTTCCGGCTTACCAGTCCGGGACTGGGCAAGGAAGTGGGCGCTTCCCTGGGCATTTTAAGCGCCTTTTATGAAGGACTGTTCCTTGCCCCGAACGTAACGGCATGCGCTCTAAAAGGCGCCGTATTTGCGGCGAACGTCTATGAAAAGCTGGGCTTTCAGGTTATGCCGGACGGAAGGGCGGAGCGGCATGATATTATCCAGGCGGTAAGCTTTCAAAACCCGGAGGGACTGATCGCCTTCTGTGAAGGCATCCAGGCGGCATCCCCGGTGGATTCCCATGTGCGGCCGGAGCCCTGGGATATGCCCGGGTATGACGCCAAAGTCATTATGGCTGCCGGCGCTTTTGTCTCCGGCTCTTCCATTGAATTGTCCGCCGACGGGCCGTTAAAAGAGCCCTATGCCGCCTATTTTCAGGGGGGAATCACCTGGCAGCATGCGAAGTTCGGCATTATGCGGTCTTTGCAGGCTCTTGTCGATAAAGGGGTTGTTTTATCGGATGCTTCGGAATTATGAGGACAAATTTTGTCTAAAAAAGTGGGGGTTTTTATGTACAGGGGTGGAATTTTGTGGTAGTATGTTATATGTTATCAGATGTGGAGTGTCAGGATAGAAAAAAGGCGGATAATTTCCGTATAGTATTCCAGATATTGTAAATACTATGAAGGAATTACCAGTTATGAGCCTTCTGCCCGGAGAGAGGAAAGGAAGGCCTATGCATTCACATGATATGAAGCCGTACGAGGTGGTAAAAGAGTACGGCGCGGAAGAACTGAAGGACGACGAGCTGCTTGCCGTGTTTATCCGAACGGGCACAAAGGAGAAAAACGCGGTGGAGGTAGCAGGTCAGATCCTGGACGGTTTTCCCGAGAGAAACCTTTTGGGACTCTGCCATATTCCCTGGAAAGAACTGATGAAGATTCCGGGAATCGGCGAGGTGAAAGCGATCAAACTCAAATGCCTGGCGGAACTGGCGAGGCGGATTTCCGTGACGGAGGCGAAAAAAGGTCTGAAATTTGACCGCCCGGCGACCATATGGCAGTATTATAAAGAGCGTCTGCGGCATGAGGAGCGGGAGAGGGTAATCCTGATCATGCTGGATCAAAAGCTGAATATGATCTGCGACGCCGTTTTGTCCATCGGTACGGTAAGGGAGTGTATTGTTTCACCGAGAGAGTTGTTTTTAATGGCGCTGAAAGAAAAAGCGGTACAGATCATGCTGCTGCACAATCACCCAAGCGGTGATCCCGAACCAAGCAGGGCGGATCTGGAAATTACGGAGCGGGTAAGGCTGCTTGGGGCTATGCTGGAGATACCGCTTGTCGATCACATAATTATCGGAGATAAAACATATTGCAGTCTGCGGGAAAAAGGATATTTGGCAAAGTAGCGCCGCTGCGTTACATGAAAGGAGTACGGTTTTGGCTAACAATATTTTCGGAATTGATCTGGGGACAAATAACATCAAGATCTATAACAGGGGCGATGATTCCATTATGGTGGAAAAAAATATGATCGCCATTGAGAATAAAAAGAACCTGTTTGCCTACGGGGATTCCGCTTATGAGATGTATGAGAAGGCGCCGGGGAATATTCAGATTTCCTATCCCCTCAGTAATGGCGTGATTGCGGATATTCATAATATGGAAACGCTGGTCAGATATTTTATCAACGACTTATCCAGAGGAGCCATCAAACCTGCCGACTTTTATATCGCGGTGCCGACGGATGTGACGGAAGTGGAGAAGAGGGCCTTTTATGACCTGATCCGTGATGCGGGCGTTAAGGCAAAACGGATTATGATTGTAGAAAAAGCGGTTGCCGACGGGTTAGGGCTCGATATCGACGTAAAAAATTCCCAGGGCGTGCTGGTTGTCAATGTAGGTTATGATACTACGGAAATTTCCATCCTTTCTCTCGGCGGTATCGTGCTGAGCCGTCTGATTAAAGTGGGCGGCCTTAAATTTGACGATGCGATCCGGGCAGCGGTGCGGAAGGAGTTCAGCCTTCTGATTGGCGGAAAGACCGCTGAAAACGTGAAATTTGCCTTAGCGGACCTGGAGAAGGAAGGAAAGGGCGCACAGGTCTTTGGCAGAGATATCGTGACAGGACTGCCGGTGGAGCGCGAGATTCCCACCAGCCTTGTGGATGCCTGCCTGACGGAAAACTTTAATATGATCATAGATAATGTAAAAGTGATCCTGGAAAGGACGCCGCCCGAACTTGCCGCGGACATTTACAGACACGGCGTATACCTGACCGGCGGCGCGTCCAAAGTAAATCATCTGGCGGAGCTGATCAGTACCGGTACCGGCTTAAAGGTCAATGTTGCCGCGGA
>OFGN01001594.1_pt1 | contig 15297 bp, 13 predicted proteins | sample 1521821 | NCBI WGS metagenome assembly OFGN01 (sample SAMEA3504094, study PRJEB24116) | mouse gut metagenome | biome: mouse gut; feature: mouse-associated habitat; material: faeces | place: Denmark | collected 2011
CCGCCGACGCGGGCCACGAGATCATCGGGGAAGCTTTCGCGCAGGAGCCGGGCCACGATGATCAGCGCCTCGTCGCCGCACTGGTGGCCGTAGCGGTCATTGACGGACTTGAAATTGTCGATGTCCAGATAGAGCAGGCTGACCCGCTCGCGGTTCCTGTTCTTGTCGAGGGCGGCGTAAAAGTAGCGGCGGTTGTAGAGGCCGGTCAGGGCGTCGGTATTGGCGCTGTGCAGCAATTCACGCTCGAAGGTGCGCTCGATGGTTACGTCGCGGCACAGGCACAGCCGCCCCACCTCCTGCTGGAAGACGTCAAGCAACGGCTCCTCGTGGATTTCCATGATGGCCGTCTTGCCGCCCAGCCGGACCGTGAACTCCCTGTTGCCGTCCGGCCCCACGGGAAGGTTTTCCCCAAGGGCCGCGCGCTTCCAGTCGGCGTAATCGCTCCCGGTGATCTTCTCGGCGGCGATCTGAAAATATTCCTCGAACTTGGCGTTCACCTTGACGACGCGCCCGGCCGCGTCGCGGATGAGCACGGCAAAGGGAATGCTCCCCAAAATGATCTCAAGCTCGACGTCCATGTTCTTCAGGGCCGTCACGTCATGAGCGATGCCCACCGTGCCCATGATGGCGCCGTCCTCGTCAAAAAGGGGCGACTTGTAGGTCTTGAACTGGAGCATCCCCCGGCGGCTTTTCACCATCTCGTCAAAAAGGCAGGTGCGGCCCTTCTCAAGCACGGTATCATCCGTTTCCAGACAGACGTATTCGCCCTTTTCGTACTCTTCCTTTTTGAGGTCCCAGATATAATAATGGCCGCGTCCCTCTATCTGGCGCTTGGTCTTGCCTACGGCGTCGCAAAAGGCATCGTTGACCTTCAGATGCGCGCCCCGCACGTCCTTGAACCAGACCAGATCGGGAATGCTGTCAATGGTGGTGTTCAGATAGGTTTCCGTAAGCCGCCGGTCCTTGCGTTCCTTGAGGGCGGCCAGATGCCGCCGCAGGCCCGAGGCCAGCCGCGCGGAGGTGAGGGGAGAAAGCCACACGTCGTCAACGGCCTCCAGCTCGGCCTCGTCGAGAGCCGCCAGCCGTTCCGCCTCCATGCAGAGAATAAGGAGCGCACCGGGCTTGCAGCCGCCGCGCAGCTCGTGCAGGGACTGACGCAAAGGCAGGTCGATGACGGCGATGTCCGCCGCACCGAGAGCCTCGGGCGTCAGGGAAGGACAAAAGGCTATTTCATGCTCGAAGCGCTCCAAGGGCACAATGCGCCGAAGCCGCTCCTCAATCGCCAAGTCCTTGCCGAACAGAGTAATCGTAATCCTGCACTGGTACACGCTTTTTCTCCATTGGCAGTCAGAAGGCCCATCGCGCCCCGGATCGGCGCCTGCGCAAAGCCGCGCCTGCCCGCAAAAGGCCTTTGCCTAATCCTCTTCTTTCTCTCATGCTATCCTCTTCCGAGCCGCCGGGCAACATGCCTAGGGGCTCATTGTTAAGAAAAAAGCACTTTTCCCGCCAAACAAAGACGGCAAAGGCTGGCCCGAGCCGCCCCGCTTTCCCCGATCCCACGCCGCCATCCCCGATCACAGCGTCGCCTTGCGCTCTCAGCCCCGCGTCCATTCCCTGTGAACACTTCCGGGCCCGCGCCGCCTCATGTGTTGCCGGTCCCGGCCTTCGCGCCCTCCAGAGATGGCGGGGCGGGATGTTTTTTGTCGGTGGTTTTCGTTTGGTGTGGGGGGAATGGCGGTTGCGGTTTAAAAGTAACATAATGTAAAATTGATTATGACTTTTTATAGAACCGGCAAGAGTCGGGACGCAGCCCTCCTGCGCGGCCACCCTCTTGCGGGAGCCGTCGGAAGACCGCAGCGCAGAATGCTTTGTTGTCGGCGGTTATGAGCGGGGTAAAGGCTTGCGCAGGCGCGCCGGGCCGAAATAGGACGTCGCCCACGTCAGGGCGAGCACGAAGAGCGCGGCAAAGAGGCTTGCGGCGATGTCCCACGGCCACGGCGCGGAAAGAGACAGCCGCATGATGAGCGTTCCGATGACAAAGCCCGAATTGCGGAACACGGCATGAAAGCTCGGCATGAAACGCTGTGAAATGAGCACCAGCGCGATGTCGGCGAAGATGAGTACGGTGTAGATGGTTTCAAAAAAGGCCATGTCCGCCCCGGTGCGGGAGAAAACGGCCAGATCGCGCAGGGCGATGCCCACGAAGAGCGCAATCAGGCCAAGGGAAATGAGTTTTTTGGACATGACGTAGCGCATCCGCTCGTCGGGATCGGTAATGTAGTTCTGATGCGTGCGCCATTGATAGTAAAAGCCAAGGCAGATGAAGATGCACAAGGCCCCTGTCCCCGCCGAGGCGATATGAATCACCGGACCGATCCCCGCCGTCAGGTTGACCGGCTCGGGCAGGTGCGAAAGCTCCTTGAAGGCGTCGCGCAGCAGGATGAGGGCCATGACCTCGAACTGCTTGCCGAGTGACTTTGAGAGCGAACCCGCGATGGTCAGGATAAGTTCGATGACCTCCATGCCGAGGATGAGCGTGAAGGCCAGATGGATGGCCTGAAAGTGGTTCAGGGGCGTGATTTGAGCCATCCACGGCGGCAACCAGCCCTGCCGGTTGGCCTCGATGCCGAAAAGCCCCGCCAGATAGACGAAGAAAATCCCCGCCGCCAGCCCGCGCCGCGTGCGCGGGTGCTGCCAAAAATGATGAATGGCATCATAGACATGAGTCAGTGGCTCGAACTTTTCAATCACGGCTGCAACCTGAGGCGGGGTAAAGGTGAAGGGACGGCGAAGCCGGGAAAAACGGCGAGGGCAAGCCCCGACAGGGACGGCTTTCGGCAAAGAAAGACCACGGCGTCGCTGCGGGAGCGGGGCAAGCCCCGGTACGGGCGGCTTTTGGAAAACAGCAGGCGGACCAAGGATAACGTCCCCATCCGCCGGGCGGCAGGCTACGACAAGGTACCGGCCTTGTCAAAATCCGGGCCGCAGACCTCTCCATAGAAGGAAAAACGTTGTTTGCCCAGCCGCTTGGAATGATAAAGGGCCGCATCCGCCTTGCGGAAAAGCCCTGCGAAGGGGGTGTCGTCGTCCGGGGCCAGCGTGATGCCGATACTGGCGGAGACAGGTACCGGGTAGCCGGATGGTTTCACACGTGACAGCCCTTCCCCGGCAGGTCTGTGGACGCACCTGCGGGCAGAAAACTGACGGGAAGAAGAAGAAGAAGAAGAAGAAGAAGAAGAAGAAGAAACCAGCGGCAGAGAGGGGCCTGAAGACCATCCCTGCCTTCTGCCCGGAAGGGCACCTGAAAACATGAGGCGTGTTCGAGTGAAAGACCGACTGCGAGGATGCGAGAGGGAGGGAGGGAGGGAGGGAGGGAAAAGAGAGAGAGAGAGAGAGAGCTTCCTTTATCCGTTTTCGTGAACGCGCACTCTTCCCCGGTACGGAAAGGCCGGCTGGTGGGACGGCCATGCGGCGGGACTTCACCGCCCTCCCAGGTATCGAAAGAAGAAACCGCAATCCGAAGCTCCACGCAAGACAGGCAGCCCCGAAGGACTGCCTGCTGTATGTAAAGGGGGAATCCCTCGCCGCGGAAAGGCCTTCCGCGACGCCTTCACGCCCGCACGGCCGCACGGGACGGCTCCCCCGAGGGGCCCGCTTTCACCCCATTCTCCCCCGAGAAGCGCGCGAAACCGCCCTTGCCGCGTGCCCGCTGAGAGGTCCTGCAACTGCCCGGTCCGGACTGGCTGGACTCCCGCGCGGCCACGGGAGAGCGGATTAGTATGTCGCGGCGGGTCAGATTCTGGCTGGACTCCCGCGCAGCTACGTGATCGGCATCCCTGCCGGATTTGGCCTCGCGCCACAAATGGAGGCGTTTGCCACGGATAGAGGAATACCCCACGCGCAGGGGGCTACGTGCCACGCGGTCGAAAGGGTCAGGGAGCCACCACGCGGCTCGTAATCGGGAACATCAGGATACGGGGTAAGATTATCGGTCTTTTGAGATTTCCAGACGATGATCCCGTCCTTGGCGAAGACGTCGAAGGAGCACAAGTCTGGACAGTTGGCCCCGTGGGTGAAACGCACCGCCTTGTCGTAGGGCCAGCGGCGAAGACAAGAGTCCTCCCATGCCCGGCCACTCCGCCGCTCCTCGTCGTGGCGCATGGCATAGGCGAGGTCCTTTTCCGGTTCCACGGCCCGCCGCCCTCTGTCACGGATCGTGCGCGAGGTAAGGAAACGCATGGAGCCTCCTTGGACAATCGTGTCTTTTCAGGCGATTGTAGGTGGAGGCCCGCGGCTTGCAATGAGTATCAGACTAGAGGCTGCCTATTTACACCCCGGCGCGGATAAGAGCCTCAACGAGCGCCCATCCCTTGGGGAGGTCCCCCGTCCGGCGGAGGTTGGCCTTCCGGCGGGCGGGGGCGGCGCGGCCCTCACACCGCGCGGCGAGGACGGGCTACGCGGGACGGGCCAGTCTTCACACGCCCGTACCATATTGCCTCTCTTCCGTAGAAGGGCCGCTCATCCGTGGACTTGCTCCCGCCTCTTCGTGGGCTCGGCCCCTCTTCGGAGGGAAGACCGCCTCGTCAGTCTTGCCCGACGCCTTCCTTCTTCGCATGGGGCAGGGGCATCATCTTGAGGATGCCTCGGGCGACGCCCTGCTTCTCCACCGTCTGGAGCAGGAAGATCGGGCGCACGATGCTCTCCCCTTCTCCATCCTTCCCCTGCCCCACGCAGGGCAGAGCAGCGGGCCTTGAGACGTTCACGCCGTTATCCACCCTCCCCCTGCCCCACGTGGGGCAGAGCGTCTTGACGGTGGGACGGATGCCCACGATTTCCCCTTCTCCTGGCCTATTTCTCCTAGCCCACGTGGGGCAGAGGGGCGTCGCAGGGGACACCGGGGCGGGAGAGGCGCAGCCGGGCGCTCTCTTCGCGCAGCCTGCCGTTCTCTACCAGCAGGCGGCGATTTTCGGCGTTGAGCGCCCGGTTTTCGGCGCAGACTTCCCGGCGTTCCACGCGTTCCTCGCGCAGTTCCCTTTCCAGAACCTCACAGCGGCGGCAGGGGTCCGCCCCTTCCGGGGCCGCAAGCCCACCCCGCATAGAGCCCTTGCCGAAGAGCAGCCATGCCGGGGATACGTCAAAAATGGTGCACATATTGATAATAAAGTCCAAATCAGGCAGATTTGTCCCCCGTTCGTAACGGCCCAGCGTCGTCAGGGGCGTTTGGAGCCGGGAGGCAAAATCGCTTTGGGTCAGGCTTCCGCGTACGGCGCGGAGGCGCTTTTGCAATGTGTCCATGCGAAAAAGTCCCAAGCCACGGCCTTTGCCTCCCCTTATGGTCGCCCGGCAAGAGCAAGGGCGCACGGATGCTATCCGAAGCCAATCCGAGGGGATATAACCATTTTTGATTGACAATAACTCAAAAACGGATTAGAAAAGCCGTTGGCGGTTGAGGAATGTTGTAATGACTGAAACTCTACCGAACCGTTAATAAATTATCAACAATAAGGGCGGAAGGCCTGCACAGGCCCCGTTCCGAGGAAAAAACGACTCAAAGCCTTCTTTGCTGGAAGGTTGTTTTGTTACGTCATCCCGCCCGTATGGGCCACTGGAGTGAATACAGGGAACAGGTGCGCTGTCCGTACCCGAGAAGTTTTCCTGTATTTGCTCTTTGTCGTCGAACGTGCTAGCTTTGGACGTGTATGTGTCGGGGAACACCCTCACGATGTAAGGACAGTCAATGATCATGCGCGATCCGTGCTCCGCGGTCGACGTCTCCTCTCCAGCAAGGAGCGAAGGCGCCGAGGAGCCACATGACAGGACAGGTGATCCGTCGCAGGCGCCTTCCTACCTGAATCTGTATAAAGTTCTGGGCGAAACGTCTTCCGAAGTCGTCTGGGAGCAGCCTGTCCTTCCTGACGCCGAAAGCACCTTTTCCGGCGATCCTCGTTTTGCGTGCGCCAATAGTTGCCTGCCCCCGGCCCAGTTCCTCGCTTCCCTTCACCCCGATGATCGCGCCGTCATCAAAGACGGCCTCAACGCTCTGAGCGTCGGCGCCGCCGATTCTTTTCGCCATGCCGCCCGCGCCCTGAGCGTCGGCGGGGACTGGCTGCCCGTCGACATTTACGCCCGCAGTCTGCGGGACAGCGATGGCCGGCCCCTCTACATCGTGGGCGGCTTCCGCGACACCACGGACGATGGCCGCCTTGATCTCGTTCCGCCGCCCTCTCCTCTCGTTTCCGACATCATCTGGGAACGGTCCCTCGACAACGAGGCGGAATTTGCCATCACCGACGACGTGGAACGTGTCCTCGGGCACCCGCCCAGCCACTTCCGCGACATCCATGATATCTTTTCCCTGCTCCATCCCGAAGATGCTCCTCTCATGCAGATCAAAACGCACGGCATCCGGCAACTTATGGGTTGCGAGAGTGCCTGCGTCCGTCTGCGCCACAACGACGGCACGTGGCGGCGCATGGAAATCCGCGTCGTCACCCTGCGAGATCGGCAGGGTACCGCCCGGCGCGTACTCTGCACCATGCGCGAAACCGTCAAAAACCCCCGCGATCTTTCCGCGGAGGTCCATCCCGGCCGGCTTTCCCCCCTCACCGGACTCTACACACTGGAAGCCGGGCAGGCTATTATTGAAAAGAACCTGCTCACCGGGCTCAATCTGCAAGCCCTGATCCTCATCGATTTCCGCAACCTTGATGAAATGGAAGCCCACCACGGGACGCGCTGGAAAACGCTCTTCCTTCAGCACGCGGCCGCCCTCCTGCGCAACGCCGCCCGCGAAAACGACGTGCCCATCCATTACCGCCCCGGAGCCTTCCTTCTCTTTGCTGATCAGTACGAAACCCTGCGCGAAGTGACCGATCTCACCATCATCCTGCAACAGTCGCTCTCCGCCGCCTGCCGTCTGGATGAAAAGCCCGACCGCGTGGACTTCACCCTCGGCGTGGCCGTAGCCCCCTACGACGCCCTGACCTTCTCCGGCCTGCTCGCGCGCGCCGAGGAAGCCTGCGACCTCAAGAGCGGCGTCAACTTTTACGACAAGAACGCCGCCGACCGCTTCCGCCTCGACGCCACGCTGCTTGAGGAGGAACGCCGCCTTGAAAAGGAACAGATGCGCAAGGCCTTGCAGACCATTATGGACAACGTGGACGCCTACCTTTTCGTCGTCCACCCAGAGCGCCATGAAATCCTTTTCGCCAACCGCCAGATACGCAAGCTCAGACCCGAGTGCGTGCCCGGCTCGGCCTGCTATCGCTCCTTTTTCCGCAAGGACAGGCCCTGCGCGGAGTGCGCGATCCTCAGCCAGAAGGACTGCCCCGTCGAGTATGAGGGCGGGATCGTCTACCTGCAACTGCGCCAGAGGAAAATCCGCTGGCTGAATGACGAAACCGTTTTCCTCGTCAGCGGGACGGACGTGACCGAACGGATGCTGCACGCCCGCAAGCTGGAGCACATGGCCTACCATGACGCCCTGCTCGACATCCCCAACCGGCAGGCCGCGCTCAAAAAACTCCAGCATCAGTTGAGGGCCGGCGAGAAGTGCGCCATCGTGCTCCTCGACATCAGCGACTTCAAGCTCTTCAACGAAACCTTCGGCCACGCCAAGGGCGATTTGCTGCTCAAGGAAGTGAGCCGGGCCATCGCCGCCTTCGTGCCCGAGGCCAGCCTCTACCGTTCCGGGGGCGATGAATTTCTCATCCTCCTGCCCGGCACGGAAGGCCCGCAGGCGCAGGAACTGGCCGAGGCGATTCGGGCCTCCTTCGAGCGCGTGCTCGTCATCGAGGGCCTTGAGTACACCTGCAACGTGGACATCGGGATCAGCGTCTCCCCGCAGCACGGCACCACCCCGAGCGCCCTCATCACGCACGCCGAGCTGGCCCTTGGCGAGGCGCGCAAGGAAGGCCGCGGCGTCTACCTCTTCAGCAAGCAGCTTGATCAGGTGCTCTCGCGCAAGCGCCTTTTGCAGGTGCTTATCCGCTCGGCGCTCGCCAATGACGATTTCGAGGTCCATTTCCAGCCGCTTTTCGAGATCGAAAGCGGGCGTTTCCGCAAGGCCGAAGCTCTGCTGCGCCTGCGCGACGGCGCGGGAGCCTACATTTCCCCGGCGGAATTCATCCCCGTGGCCGAGGAAAGCGGCCTCATCGTGGAGGTGGGCTACCGGGTGCTCGACACCGTCTGCCGCCAGCTCCTCTCCACCCCACCGCGCAGCGGCCAGCCCTTCGAGATCGCCGTCAACATTTCCGCCATCCAGCTCCTCCAGACCAATTTCGCCGCCCGGGTCATGGAGATCATCCGTTATCACGGCGTCGATCCCCAGCAACTGGAGTTCGAGGTTACGGAAAGCGTCTTCATCAATTCCTTCGAGCAGGTCAAAGCCGTCATGGAGCAGTTGCGCGCCAAGGGCATCCGCTTCGCCCTCGACGACTTCGGCACCGGCTACTCCAGCCTCAGCTACCTGACCCACCTGCCCATCAGTACCCTCAAGCTCGACCGTTCCTTCATCAGCAATCTGGAAACCTCGGAAAGCAACCGGCAGGTCTGCAAGGCGGTCATCGACATCGCCCGCCATTTCCAGATGTCCGTTGTGGCCGAAGGGGTGGAAAACAGGGAACAGGCGGACATCATCGCCGCCCTCGGCGCGACGAGCATTCAGGGCTTTTACTACGCGCGTCCCCTGCCCGGCCCCAACCTCATCCCGTGGCTCTCCCAACACGCCGAAGATGAAGACGAGCCCGGCTCCATCCCCGCCGAGAGAGAGAGAGAGAGAGAGAGAGAGAGAGAGAGAGAGAGAGAGACCACGAATCCTTGACTGGTCCGGATTTCCACGCCTCGGCCACCGTTGACGCTTCCCGTGGGCAGCCCTCCGCGTCCATGTCTTTCGGCTTTTTCGTCCCGTACATGAGAAGCCGCCTGCGTCTTTTACGCACCTTCGTTCCCCTTGCCTCGCGCTTTTCCGGGGTTACGACCCCGCCCGCAGCCTTTCCCGCGAAGCCTCTGCCCCAACCCTCCGGCCTTCCCGAGGCCGACGTGTCCGAAGCCCCGGACGGCCTCGGCGAGGAAACCGCCAAAGCCTCCCACTCCCCGGCCACATCGCCGGACCTTTCCATCTGGCTGCCATCAGGTGATGGAAAAGGTGAGCCGGAGAAAATCCCCTCCATACCTGACAAATACATCTATGGAAGATAGTTTCCTTTTATTTTCATCTCGTTAAAGAAACAGCAATCGGCCCCTGACAGGTTTTACCGGCTTTTTTCCTCCGTTGCTTCTCCGCTTTCTTGACCGTTTGCCGCCACTCGCTTTTTTCCCAAAAAAGTTCTCGTCGTTATTGAGAACACCTCTTTTCCGAAAAACCTTTGTCTTTTTCGGGTCTGCTCCCGTCATTCCTCCCCCTCTGCGGAACTCCTTTCAGACCATGCCCCCCACATGGCCGACGGGAGTTTTTTCATGGCCTGTCCTCCTTGGCTTCCGATGAATGCCCACCTCGTCCCCTCCGCTGCCCGTGCCCTATTCCAGACAGACGCCGGAGCCTCTCTCCGTCGCTCCAGACAGGAAGCTTCCACAGGGAAACCAACACCTCCGATCCCGCTGTCCAGGGCGCAGCATCTGCATGAAAAAGCCAGTCCCTCGCACCTCTCAGAGGCAGGGGCGCTGCCAGTGTTTCGAGAGAATCAGGCAAACAATGGAGAGGATTGTATCTCGTCCGGGCCACGGAGAGGAGCTACCATAGCGTTGATCTCAGAGAAGAAGACGCCGAAGCCTCGGACGGCCTTTTCCGACGATCCGATGGGACGGGAAGGCCGCCGCTTTCCCTAAAAAGGTACGATGACCATAGGGTGTCCTGTCGGCATCTTTGATTTCGGCTGCCATGCCCCAAGCTGTACATCGGGAACGCATCAAGCAGGGCTTCGTGATCGTCGGCGTCATGCCGAACGGCAGGAACATGAAGGACATCAACGTGTTACTATCGGCAAAAACTGCTTTTTCTCAAACTATGACCCGAAAATCGTGAGCGGGCCGAGTCCGGCCGGATACCACATCCGAGCGGCACGGCTCGCCTGACCCAAGGAGGCAATCATGAGCGAACAAACGAATCTTTCCAGAAGGACGTTCCTGAAAGCGGGTGCTCTGGCCGTGGGAGGCGTCGCTCTCAACGGCGTGCCCACGGACTGGAACAAGGCACATGCCGCTTCCACCACCGGGACAGCGGAAACGGCGAAGGTGTATTTCACCAGCGCCATCACGCCGGAAAGCCTGATCCAGCTCTATGAAGCTCTGGGACATCCGCTGAAGGGCAACGTTGCGGTGAAAATTTCCACGGGCGAACCCGGCGGACATCATTTCCTGCAACCGGCCCTCATCGCGCCGCTGGTCAGGAAGCTGAACGGAACCATCGTGGAATGCTGCACCGCCTACAGCGGAAAACGGCTGAATCCCAAAGATCACTGGCAGGCCATTGAAGACCACGGCTTCAAGGCCATTGCCCCCTGCGACATCATGGACGAGTTCGACGACATGCTCATTCCCGTGCGCAACGGCTTCCACCTGAAGGAAAACATCGTCGGGAAACATCTGGAAAACTACGCTTCGGTGCTCATCCTTTCGCACTTCAAGGGGCATGCCATGGGCGGCTTCGGCGGCGCGCTGAAGAATATGAGCATCGGCATAGCGTCCACCAGAGGCAAAACCAACATCCATACGGCCGCCGTGACCACAGATCATGAAAAACTCTTCAGCACCCTCCCGCAACAGGATCATTTTCTCGAATCCATGGCGGACGCCTGCAAAGCCGTCGTGGACTACAAGGGAAAGGAAAACATCCTCTACATCAATGTAGCCAACAACCTTTCCATTGACTGCGACTGCGATTCCCACCCCCATGCGCCGGAAATGGCGGACATCGGCCTTTTCGCTTCCGCCGATCCGGTGGCGCTGGATCAAGCCTGCTATGACGCCGTGGTCAATTCGCCCGATCCGGGCAAAGCGGCTTTGGTGCAACGTATGGATTCCCTGCATGGCATCCATACCGTGGAAGCCGCCGAAGCATTGGGGCTTGGCAGCCGGCGGTATGAAATCGTTTCGCTGGGATAAGGCTTTTGGGGCCTGTTGGACTGACTGCAAAAAAGAAGAGGAACCATGAGCAAGCGTGTTCTCATTGCGGCGGGAAGTCCGCGCAACGGTGGAAGCCAACGCCAAGAGAATTGGGCAAGAATACGGCAGTATCGTATCTATGGATCGGAACAGGGGTGCGCTACAAGGAAAACAGGAAAAACGTTAACCGAAAAGGAGTGCATCCATGACGCATGATAAGAAAAACAGGTACTCGGAGATGGGTTCTCAAGCTGAAAACGCCATCGCCTTGTCCAGAAGGCGCGTTCTGAAAGCGGCGTTTGCCGGGATTGCGGCAGGGCTCGCCGTCCCCGTGCTGCCCCGCCTCTCGGCCTGCGCCGCCGAAGCGTCCGGCAACAAGGTTCTGATTGTCTACTTCTCCCGCACAGGGAATACCCGCGAAGTCGCCGGGCAGATTCACAAGAGAATCGGCGGCGACATGCTGGAACTGAAAACGGCTCATTCGTACCCCGCAGCGTACAGGGCCACGACGGAACAGGCGAAGCGGGAACAGGAAGAGCATTTCCGGCCCACGCTCACGGCGGATGTGGCAAGCGTGGGACCGTATGACGTGATCTTCATCGGTTATCCCAACTGGTGGGGCACCATGCCGATGGCCCTGTTCACGTTTCTTGAAAAACATGACTTTGCCGGCAAGACGCTGGTTCCTTTCTGCACCCATGAAGGGAGCGCCTTGGGACGCGGCCCGCGCGATATGGCCGGACTGTGCCCGAACGCCAAGATACTGGACGGGCTCGCCATACGCGGTTCCCATGCTTCCGAGGCGCAGGAGGATGTGGATCAATGGCTTCGCCGCATCGGTTTGAGCCGATAAACTGAAACGTTCTGGAAAAACTGCCGCCTGCGCCCGGGCCCAACCTCTTTGAAGCGAGAGGGCGGGAGTCTGCCCAATAAACCGCAACGGCAGAATCAGGCAAGAAAACAAGGGAATCGTATCTGCCATTCCCTGTCCCGCTTGGCTCTATTTTCCTCATGACTACTCTGAACCTAAGGAGAGAACCTGTGCTGCGCTTCACACCTCTGGCCATAACCCTGGCCCTTGCCGCAACTGCCGGCGTGCTTTCCCTTCCCGCCCTGGCCGCTGAACCGGGCCGCGTGGGACAGACCATCATCCGCAACGGCGAACAGGCCGCCATCAAAGGCTCCGACACAATCTTCACCGGCACGGTCCGCATCGATCCCCTCTATTCGGCCAACAACGACATGCGTTCCAGCGGCGGCAGCGTGACCTTCGAGCCGGGCGCGCGCTCCAACTGGCATATCCATCCCGTGGGGCAGGTCCTGATCGTCACCTCCGGCGTGGGCCGGACGCAGGAATGGGGCAAGCCGATGCAGGAAATCAAGGCCGGAGACATCATTATCTGCCCTGTGGGGATCAAACACTGGCACGGCGCTTCCCCGACCACCTCCATGACCCACATCTCCATCTGCGAAGAAAAGGAACCCGGCAAGGTCGTGGAATGGATGGAGCCCGTGACCGACGCGCAATACAACGGCCAGTGATCCGGCGGAATCTCAAACAGGAACAAGCCGCATCCTGAAAGGACAGCCTATGAACAGACCCTATATCGTATGCCACATGCTGACGGCGCTGGACGGCAAAATCACCGGCCCGTTTATGGAAAGCCCCGCCGTCATCCCCGCGGGTGAGGAATACGAACGCACAAACGAACTGTATCATCCTCAGGCGTGGTTGTGCGGCCGCGTCACCACGGATGAAAATTTTACCTTTTACCGGCAACCCGATCTGGACGAAACGTCTCCCGCTGTGCCGGATGGCGATTACACAGCGGTGGAAGGGGCGGAAATGCACTATGTTTCCGTCGATCCTTCGGGAAGAATCGGCTGGAAGTCCAATACGCTGCAGTATGCGGATCGTCCGGCGGCGCATGTGATCGAAGTGCTGACCGAAAAGGCGTCCAACGCATACCGCGCTTTCCTCCGTACAATGGAAATATCCTACATCATCGCCGGGAAGGAACATCTGGACTGTGCGCTGGCGGCCCAAAAACTCAAAGAACTCTTCCACATCGAAACGCTGATGGTTTCCGGCGGCGGGTTCATCAACTGGTCCTTTTTGCAGGCGGGCCTTATTGACGAATTGAGCCTTGTTCTGGCCCCGGTTGCCGACGGGGAAAACAATACCGTCACCCTGTTTGAAAAATCCGGGCATCTGCCGCAGACGCCGCCCGTGGCCTTTGCGCTGAAAGGCGTAGACACGCTGGCAGGCGACAGCCTGTGGCTGCGCTATGTGGTCAAAAAAGGAGCATGAATATGGAAGCGCGCGAAGTAAGCGTTTTTCCTCTGGGTGAAAAGAACGAGGCGTATGCACAGTATTTCAGCGGGCAAAGCTACCTCCAGATGCTGTCCACCCAAGGCGTTGCCATCGCCAACGTCACCTTTGAGCCGGGATGCCGGAACAACTGGCATATCCACCACAAGGGCGGGCAAATACTGCTGGTGACCGGCGGGCGCGGGTACTATCAGGCATGGGGCGAACCGGCGCGGGAACTCCATCCCGGCGACGTGGTCCATATCCCGCCGGAAACGAAGCACTGGCACGGAGCCGCGCCCGACTCCTGGTTTTCCCACCTTGCCGTGGCCGTTCCCGCCGAGGGAGCCGCCAACGAATGGCTGGAAGCCGTAGCCGATAAGGAATATGCGGTCTTGAAATAAGCGCCCTCAGGCTCCCCTCCCATTATAGAGCCGACAAGGGCCCCACTTTTGCGTCGGAGAACTTCCATGAAAGATGTAATGGTGTTAACGGGTGCCGGTCAAATAGGTCTGGCGATTGCCCGTAGAATGGGCTCCGGCAAGAAAATCGTTGTAGGTGATGCCAAGAGGGAAAAGGCCCTTGCCGTCTGCAACGTCATGAATGAAGCTGGATTTGATGCCGTTCCCGTAGAAATGGACCTTTCATCAAGGGCATCCATTCTGAACCTGATCCACGAGGCCCAGGGCTACGGGGACATTGCCATGCTCGTCAATGCGGCGGGCGTTTCTCCCAGTCAGGCCCCCATCGAAACGATCTTGAAAGTGGATTTGTACGGCACGGCTGTTTTGCTGGAAGAAGTCGGCAAGGTCATCAAAGAAGGCGGTGTTGGCGTCACCATTTCGAGCCAGTCCGGGCATCGGATGCCTGCTCTCGGTATAGAGGTGGATGAAGAGCTTGCGACAAGCCCCACGGAAGAATTGCTTGAGCTTGAAGTCCTCCAAGCGGCAAACATCAGGGATACCCTGCACGCTTACCAGATGGCCAAACGCTGCAATGTAAAAAGGGTTATGGCCGAAGCCGTCAAATGGGGAGCGAGAGGGGCAAGGATCAATTCCATTTCCCCCGGCATTGTCGTAACCCCGCTGGCTCTTGATGAATTCAAGGGGCCACGAGGCGATTTCTACAAGAATATGTTTGCCAAGTGCCCGGCCCGGCGTCCCGGAACCGCTGATGAAATTGCCAATGTTGCGGAGTTGCTCATGAGCCACAAAGGCGCGTTCATCACCGGCGCGGATTTTCTGATCGATGGAGGCGCCACGGCATCTTACTTCTACGGTCCCCTGAAACCGCAAAAGTAAACCCTGCGTACAAATGAAGACGCCTCTATTCATGGACGCGCATGCTTTCGATAGCTACGGCACTGCCCAGCAAACAGTCAATGATCAATGTATAAAACGTTTGTAATTCCTTGAGTCATTTCAAAACGTATTACCCTACAGAGGGAAAGCGTGGGACATGCCCAATGTCTCACGCTTTTTTTATCAGCGTACGTCCTTTTACCTACTTTCTTCATTGCTCATCACAAAGATCATCACAATTTTTCATACTTCAGAATCAATTCAAGAGATGTCCTTACCGGAGAAAAGGCTCTTAAACAGGGGAATTCTGTCGTTTCTTTCCGTATGAAGCCGTTTTTCCCGCCGCGGTTCCCTGAGGGCCGCGCCGTTCCTGCGCCGCAGGGCCGCAAGGAGGTGACAGCGGCCCCGCGACGTGCTACCGACACTTTCCACGTTTCTAATGCAAGGCAGGTATCCCACATGTACGGAACGGAATTCGGCGTCTTTCTGGCCCTCTCCACGGCCTTCTCATGGGCGCTGGCGGGCGTCATCCATACCACGGCCTCCCGCATGGCCGGCATCCGCGCGGTCATGCTCATACGCCAG
>OFGN01001603.1_pt1 | contig 15232 bp, 9 predicted proteins | sample 1521821 | NCBI WGS metagenome assembly OFGN01 (sample SAMEA3504094, study PRJEB24116) | mouse gut metagenome | biome: mouse gut; feature: mouse-associated habitat; material: faeces | place: Denmark | collected 2011
CCTTCCACCAGCACCTCGTACGTTTTGCCCACGCAACGGGCATTCGCCTCGGCAGAGAGACGGTTTTGCAAGGCGATGATTTCATTCAGACGGCGAATCTTCACCTCCTCGGGCACATCGTCCGGCAGATGCTTGGAAGCATGCGTACCGGGGCGTTCGCTGTACTTGAACATGAAGGCGGAATCGTATCCGCACTCCTCCATCAGCGAGAGGGAAAGCTGGTGGTCCTCCTCCGTCTCACTATGGAAACCGGAGAATATATCCGTAGATAAGCCACAATCGGGGATGATGCGGCGGATGGCTGCCACGCGGTCCATATACCACTCGCGGTCGTACTTGCGGTTCATCAGCTTCAGGATGCGGCTGCTCCCACTCTGTACCGGCAGGTGGATGTGCTTACATACGTTGGGCATGTCGGCAATGACCTGGAGAGTTTCGTCGCTCATGTCTTTAGGGTGCGAGGTAGTGAAACGGATACGTACGCCCGGCGCTGCCTCTGCCACGGTGCGCAGCAGCATTGGGAAAGTAATCGTCTCTCCGTCCGGCTTCTCGAAGCGGTAGGAATTGACGTTCTGTCCCAGCAGGGTGACTTCCTTATAACCCTTTGCCACGAGGTCGGCCACTTCATTGAGGATGCTTTCCACATCACGGCTACGCTCACGGCCACGGGTGTAGGGAACGATGCAGTAAGTACAGAAATTATTGCACCCACGCATGATGGAGACGAAGCCGGAGATGTGGTTTCCGCAGATACGCGAGGGGATGACATCCCGATAGGTCTCTGTGGTGGAGAGCTCCACGTTCATTGCTTTCTCACCGGCCTCTACCGAGGCAATCAGTTCGGGCAGAGTAAGGTAGGCATCCGGCCCCACCACCAGGTCCACATGATGGTTGGTGATTAAGTCGTCCTTCACACGCTCTGCCATACAGCCCAGCACACCCACTATCAGGCCGCGTTTCTTCTTCTTGAGCGAGTGGAAGAACTCCAGACGGTTCAGAATCTTCTGCTCCGCATTGTCGCGGATGGAGCAGGTATTCATAAACACCGCATCGGCTTCCTCCAGGGTGTCGGCCACCGAATATCCCGCCATCTGCATGACGGATGCAATCACTTCACTGTCGGCCACATTCATCTGGCAGCCGTAAGTTTCTATATATAATTTGCGGTCGTTTTCCATTGAAAAAATTGTTTTATTGCTCAATAATGAGTAATTTTGTGCAAAATTACTAAAAAGAAGTGGATTCGCAATTCATATCCATATTAATTGGTGTCGGCGTCATGGTCGGTCTTCCTCTGCTTGAGAAATTAATCGATAAAATCAAGCAGGGCGCACAAGGCGGGTCTACGCCTCAGCCCCGACAGCGTCAGACGCCTCCACCACGCCCGCGTCAGCGTCGTCAGCAAGTTCCTCGTCCTCAGCAGCCTGCGCCGGTGCAACTTGTAGAAGAAGAGGGTGTGAGAGTCACTGCCGACACTCCCGCCTCTTTCACGGCGCCGGAGCCGGCTCCGGTTTCTCCGCAGCTTGAAGAACTTCGCAAGGCAGTGATATGGAGCGAGATTCTCAATAATCCCAAGTTTAAAGAATTTTAAGGTATGTCCGGGCTTCCGGAGCATACGTTTCACCATAGAAAAACTAATAATCGCATAATCACACAACAATGGCATTCAACATCTTGACGGCAGAAGAAGCCGCTGAAATGATTTTTAACGGTGCTACCATAGGCCTGTCGGGCTTCACAGCCCCCGGCACACCGAAATTTATTACCGAAGCTCTCGCTAAAAAAGCTGAACGTGAGCACGAGGCCGGCCGCGACTTCAAGGTAAACATGTTTACCGGTGCCTCGACCAGCGACCATGTCGACGGTGTGATGGCTCGCGCCAACGCCTACAACATGCGTGCACCCTACCAGAATGTACCCGATTTGCGCAAGCGTATCAACAGCCACGACTGTCACTACTTCGACCGTCATCTCTCGGAGATGGCTCAGGAGGTACGCTACGGCACATACGGCCCCATTGACTTCGCCATTATCGAAGCCGCCGACATCACCGACAACGGCGAGATTATCCTCGGCTGCGGTGTGGGCAACGTTCCCACCTATGCCATGATGGCCAAGAAAATCTTCATAGAGCTCAACGACAAGCTGCCCAAGGCTCTTCTCGGCATGCACGATGTATATATGCCTCTCGATCCTCCCCGCCGTCGCGAGATACCTATCTACGCAGCAAACGACCGTATCGGCTCGCCTATCCTTAAGGTAGACCCCGCCAAGATTGTAGGTGTCGTGAAGACAAGCTCTTACGACTGCGTTAAGCCGTTCACCGCTCCCGATGAAATTTCAAAGCAGATTGGCTCGAATGTTGTCCGCTTCCTCGTAGGCGAATACATGGCCGGCCGTCTTCCCAAAGAATTCCTGCCTCTTCAGTCGGGCGTGGGCAATGTGGCCAATGCCGTGCTCTACGACCTCGGCGAAAGCAAGGAGCTGCCTCAGTTCATGATGTATACCGAGGTTATCCAAGACGCCGTGCTCAATCTGCTACAGAAAGGCAAATGTACTTTCGCCAGCACTTGCTCGATGACTTTCTCCGACGATACCGAGAAGATTCTCTTCTCTGACCTCAACTTCTTCCACGACAAGATTCTCATGCGTCCGGCAGAAATCTCCAACAATCCCGAGGTTATCCGTCGTATAGGTGTCATCGCCATGAACACCGCCCTTGAGGCCGATCTCTTCGGCAGCGTGAACTCTACCCACGTGCTCGGCACCAAGATGATGAACGGTATCGGCGGCTCGGGCGACTTCACCCGCAACGCATACCTGTCGATTTTCAGCTGCCCCTCGGTTACCAAGGGCGGCATGATCAGCAACATCGTGCCTATGGTGGCTCACCCCGACCACAGCGAGCATAGCGTCGATATTCTCGTTACCGATCAGGGTATCGCCGACCTCCGCCACAAGGATCCTGTAGAACGTGCGCGCGAGATTATCAACAACTGCGCCCACCCCATGTACCGCGAGCTTCTCAACGACTATCTCAAACTCGGCATAAGCGGCCAGACTCCACACTCGCTCAAGGCTGCCTTCGCATTCCACAACGCATTCACCGATACCGGCGACATGCGCAATGCCGACTACGGCAAATACGTCTGAGCAGATAATGACAAGTAAAGGTTTAAGGACTTGTAGAAATCTGCAGGTCCTTAAACCTGAATTTTATAATTCAAGTTTGGCAAGTTGCCCCGCAACTTGGAAACTTGAGGTTTTTGCGCTAATGCGCAGTTCATGAAGTTTAAAAAGTTTAATGCTAAAACAAGCTCATTAAACTTGTAAAACTCCGGATAAACAAGTTTCGCTTGCGAGACTTAAGTTATATGGCAATGAAGAATAACATAGCAAACAGGATCAGCGACTTTTTTGTGAATTATTTCACGCTCTCGGGGCAGCTTGTTTCGCAGGCTGAGGCCGAGCAGAATATTCGCGACGGAGTGTCGTTCCGAGGCACCAATATTCTCATTCTTATAATCGCCATCTTCATTGCCTCGCTCGGTCTCAACACCAATTCAACGGCGGTGATCATCGGCGCCATGCTCATATCGCCGCTTATGGGGCCTATCATAGGTATAGGTCTCGGAGTCGGTATCCATGACTTCGACTTGATCAAACGCTGTGTGCGCAACCTCTGCATGGCAGCAGGCTTCTCGGTGATCACAGCCACCATCTACTTTCTCATCTCGCCCGTGAGCGAGCAGCACAGTGAGCTCCTTGCCCGCACGTCGCCTACTATTTATGATGTGCTGATAGGCTTCTTCGGCGGTGCGGCCGGTATCATAGCCCTCGGCGCCAACAACAAAGGCAATGTAATACCCGGCGTTGCTATTGCAACAGCCCTTATGCCGCCGCTCTGTACGGCCGGTTATGGCCTTGCCACTTGGCAGCTCAATTATTTCTTCGGCGCGTTCTATCTTTTCTTCATCAACTCAGTATACATCGCTTTCGCCACTTTCATTGGGGTAAAGCTGATGAAATATCAGGCACACAGCACCGGCGACAATGCCCGGGCGCGCCGTGTTCGCCGCATAGTCTATACTCTCGCCATCCTCACCATGCTGCCCAGCATTTATCTCACCTACAATATGCTGCGCCAGAATAAATTCACCATGAGCGCCGACAACTTTGTGGCGGAGGAGTGCCGCTTTCCCGATACGCAGGTCATAAGCCACCATGCCTATACCGACCATGGTGAGCATACCATATCCTTGACTCTGATAGGCAAACCGCTGCCGTCTGATTCTCTTCAGCTCGCCCTCGCCTCCAAGTTGAAGTTCTACGGCCTCTCCGGCACACGCCTTGTCATAATACAGGGAGCTCAGGCCAACCGCACGGCAGCTCAATCGCAGCAGACTGCTGCCGTCGGAGATATTTACCGTCTCACGCAGGCCACAATCAACCGCCAGCAGGTAACCATCGATTCTCTCAAACATGTCATAAGCGAGGAGCGCACGGCTTTCACAGCCTCGTCGAATCTCGCTCCGGAGCTTAAGGTGCTTTTCCCGAACATCCACCGCATAGGTATATCCACGACAGTATTCAGCGACCTTGCCGAGCATAACGGCACTGATACTGCCACCGTGGCCATGGTGCATACAAAAGGGCGTCTCGCCAAATCGGAGCGCAAGAAGTTGGCCGAATATCTTGAGGCCCGCATGGGCATTAAGCAAGTGGAAATTGTAGAGGTGCAGCAATGATAAGACGTAACGAATCATATATCCCCGGTGCGGCCACGATGGTTTTTCTCGCGGCTGCGGTTCTGCTTCTTCCTTGGCTTGGCGAAACATTATTCAACAGCAAGGGCGAGCCACGTGAGGCTATAGTGGCAGTGTCTATGCTCGAAAGCGGCAATTGGATTCTTCCGGTAAGCTACGGCGCCGATATCCCCTACAAGCCGCCATTCGTGGCGTGGATAATCGCAGCTTTCGCATGGCTCTTCAATGGCGGAGTCGTCAACGAGTATATTTCGCGTCTGCCCTCGGCATTGGCGGCGATAGCCATGCTTATGGCAGGCTACAGCTGGGCTGAGCGTGCCCGCGGCCCCCGCTTTGCTATCACGTTCTCTCTTGTCACTCTTACGTGTGTGGAGGTGTTCAGGGCTGCTGTGGCATGCCGTCTCGACATGGTGCTCACAGCCTGCATGGTCATCGCCATCTATATGCTCTACGATTTGGGCGAACGCAAAGTGAAGCTGCGTTGGCTGCGCTATATAGCAGTGATAGCGCTGCTTAGCTGCGCCACGATGACAAAAGGCCCTGTAGGCACACTCTTGCCCTGCTTCATTATAGGAGTATACAGGCTCTTGCGCCGCAACAGCTTCTGGCTGACACTTGTAAAAATGCTTGCCATAGTTGTGGCCTCGCTTATAGTGCCCGCTTTGTGGTACTATGCGGCATACCTTCAGGGAGGCGACGGTTTCTTCGACCTGATGATGGAAGAAAATATAGGGCGGCTCACAGGCACGATGTCATACGATAGCCATGTCAATCCTTGGTATTACAATTTCATGACTCTTACCGCCGGTCTCCTGCCATGGACAGTGCTTTTGCTCGCTGCCCTCATCGGTGTGCGCAGGCGCCGCCCAATTTCTTTTTCGCCGGCAGCTTTGCTGAGCCTTACAGCCGCCGTACTGACAGTGGCTTTCTATTGCATACCGGCAAGTAAGCGGAGCGTATATCTACTGCCGGCATATCCATTTGTTTGCTATGGCATAGCCACTGTTCTTTCCGACCGCGAGAGCTGCGCCAAAGTCACTCGGTTATTCGCATGGTTTATGGCTGTTCTCGCAGTGTTGGTGCCGGTGGCTGTGATTGCCTTGCAGTTTATAGAGGTCAAAGGCATTATGCTTGAGGCCATACCATGGTGGCGCTGGATATTTGTGATTCTGCCATGCTTTGCCGGCGTCGCATGGTTCGCTAACCGTCATAGCCCGGTAGGCCATACCTTGTCGATTGTATGGAGTCTTTATCTCGCCTACGCGGCTGCGGTAATGCCGGCAGTGCTGAATCCTAACAGCAATAAGGCGCAGGCCGAATTTATCGATAATCTTGCCGGCGACGGCGATATCCTGACCCTCGGCCCCGTAAGGTATTATACTCTGAACTTTTACCTCAACGACCGTGTTAGAGAGGTAGAAAGCCTTGAAGCCGCTGCCATGTATCCGCGCGGCACAGTGCTGATTGTGCCGAACAATGCCGATACTACAGGCATACATGATAACTTCGAATATAAACTACATATCAGGCGAGGCAGTGATTACCGCAGTCCGCTTGACATAGCCGTAAAAACAACCAATTAACTTATATACTGTATGATCAGTCCTAAAATCCAAGACGCGTTGAACGCGCAAATCAATGCCGAGTTCTGGTCGGCATATCTCTATCTCTCCATGGGCATGCACTTCGAGGCCGAAGGCCATGCAGGTATCGCAAACTGGTTCCGTATCCAGTTTAAAGAGGAGCAGGCACATGCCGAGATCTTCATCAACTATCTTCTCAGCCGTGGCGGCCGCGTAGAGCTCAAAGCCATCGACGCCGTACCCACATCATGGGAAAGCCCCTTGGCTGCATACCTCGACACCCTCGCTCACGAAGAGAAAGTGACTTCTCTTATCAACAACCTCTATGCTCTCGCAGAATCAGAGCACGACTATGCCACCCGCGGCAAACTCGACTGGTTCATCGCTGAGCAGGTTGAAGAAGAAGAAACCGCACAAGGCCTTATCGACCGCCTCAAACTCATCGGCGACAACGGTCTTGCCCTCTACATGCTCGATCAGGAGCTGGCAACGCGCACCTACACCGTGCCCGCGCCCCTTGCTTCTGCTTCAAACTGATTCCATAACGACAATCTACCGCGCCGCGACTTTCCCTACTGAGAGCCGCGGCGCTTTAGTTTGTGTCGCGTAATAGGTTTTCAAAGCGTATCCTGCTCGAGAGAGGGGTTGGGGTCGGTGGTGCGGCCCGGTTTGAGCCAACGGCCCCATTTCATGCGGGCGAGGAATATAAGGCCGCGGAATGCAAGCTCGGCACACATGGCGATCCACACGCCTCGCAGACCGCATGTGGGGGCGAGGATGGCGGCAAGCGGTATTCGCACAAGCCATATACTGCCGAAATTCATAGTGGCAGGCAGCAACGTGTCGCCCACGCCTACAAAAGCACCGTAAGCCACTATCGAGGCTGCATACATCGGTTCGGCCCATGCTTCAATCCGCAATACCTCGGCGCCGAGCTCACGGATGGCGGCAACGGGCGTCATTATATCCATCATCGCGTCTGCACATAGATACATTGCCACAGCCATGACTGTCATCACTGCCATGCCGAGCAGCGTAGTGAGGTGGGCGAAACGCTTCACAAGGTCGAATCTGCCTGCACCGTATGCTTGGCCGCACAGCGTTGTGGCCGCCTCGCCTATGCCGAAGCCCGGCATGTAGCACAGACTCTCTGCCGTGACGGCAAAAGCGTTAGCCGCTATGGCAATTACTCCAAGAGGGGCGACGATGATTGTGATGGTAATCTGTGCGCCGCAGAAAACGATATGCTCCACCGTCATCGGCACGGCGATATTCGCAGCTCTTTTCAGCACCGCGAGGGTAGGGCGGTAACTCTTGTGAGCCTCCTCGCCGCGTAGCCACAGGTCGGGCTGGCGGCGGCATACCCAATACATCATTGCGCCGGCGCACACACATTCGGCTGCGACTGTTCCGAGCGCCGCGCCGAAAATGCCGAGTCCGGCGCCGGGCATGGTGATTTCCATGCCGGCAATGCTAAGCTCGCGTGTGGGAAATATGAGGAAGAAATTGAAAATCACGTCGAGCAGGCACATGCCTACATTGAAGAGCCCGGGAATCTTCATGTTGCCGGCGCAGCGAAGCATACCTCCGGCGAGATAATTGAGAATCAGAATCGGCAGAGCCGCTACGAATGTGACGAAATAGGTCGAGGCTCCGCCGCATATCTCCTCGTTTCCGCCGAGCCAATGTGGCAATTGCCACGCTATCGACACGCCGAGGAGAGCCATGAAAAGACCGGCCAAAGCACATGCCACTATACCCTGCCGGAGCACGGCGCGCGCCTCCGACTGCTTGCGGGCTCCCAACCGGTGGGCTACCTGCACCGAGAAACCCATGGTGATGGTGGAGCATACGCCCCAGAACATCCACAGGCTTGAGTTCATCAGCCCCACCGAGGCTGAGGCGTCGGCGCCGAGATGGCCTACCATCGAAGCGTCGATATATTGCATCATGATTGTAGACAACTGGGCTATGATAGCCGGCACCGACAGTTTGGCTGTCAGCGCGATCTGCTGCCTCAAAGATAGCGGCTCACCGTTTTGTATCTGAGAAATATCTGCCATAGCGAGTGCAAAATTACATAAAAGCGCTCCTTTTTGCAATTTTTCTGAAAGTCAAAGTATCTTTTAAGGGCTTTTATGTCTATCTTTGGATTTATTTGCGTAAATTTGCACATTGACACATATACACTTATCAGACTCATTTTACATGAAACACATCATAGCAGTCAGTATCTTTATGGCCGGCAGCATGCTTGCCGTCGCCGAAGCGCCGCTGTGGATGCGTGACGCACGCATTTCTCCCGATGGCAAGACGATAGCCTTCACCTACAAGGGCGATATATTCACCGTCCCGGCAGCGGGCGGCGAGGCCACACGTCTTACTTCCGACCCGGGCTACGAGCAGTTGCCCGTATGGAGTCCCGACAGCAAGACGATAGTCTTCGCCTCTGACCGTTTCGGCAATTTCGACGTGTTTGCCGTCAATGCCGACGCGTCGGGCCAATGGCGCCGCCTCACCTTCAACAGCGCCGCCGAGTATCCCGAAGCCTTCACTCCCGACGGCAAGGCCGTGCTCTATTCAGCCGCAATACAAGACCCTGCCTCAAGTGCGCTTTTCCCGACAGGCCGTATGACCGAGCTATATTCGGTTGACCTCAACGGAGGCAAGCCCCAACAGCTTATCGCCACCCCGGTGACCTCAATCTCTTGGGCTCCCGACGGAAAAAGCTTTGTATATCAGGATGTCAAAGGATTTGAAGATACATGGCGCAAACACCATACCTCATCGGTCACCCGCGATATATGGCGCTATACCCCCGCCACCGGCCGTCATGAGCAATTGCTCGACCGCCCCGGAGAAGACCTCAACCCGGTCGACGCAGGCGACTACATCTACTTCCTTAGCGAGCGCGCTCCTGAAAAATCAATCAACGTATACCGCTCTCCGGCCGGCGATATGAGCAAGGCTGAGCGTCTTACTTCGTTTACCACCCATCCGGTGCGCTTCCTCAGCCGCGCCAACGACGGCACACTCTCCTTCGGCTACAACGGCGAGCTCTACACCATGGCTCCCGGTAAGAAACCTGCCAAGGTGGCTGTCTCCATCAACGCCGATTTCCCCGATGAAACACGCAAGCTCAGCGGCTCGCGTGCAAGCGGAGCAAAACCTTCGCCCAACGGTAAGAACATGGCTTTCATCTACCGCGGCGACGTGTATGTGACATCTGTGGAATATCCCACTACCAAGCAGATCACCAATACCCCCGAGGCCGAGGGCAACGTTTGCTGGGCCAACGACTCAACACTCTATTTCGACAGTCAGGCCGACGGCCCGGTGAACATCTACACCGCCACTCTCGGCCGTGCCGGCGAGCCCGACCTCGCTCATGCCACCTTGATTGACCTCAAACCGGCGTTCAAGGCCGACAAGCATGAGCGGCAGAAGCCCGTAGTCTCGCCCGACGGCAAATCCGTGGCATATCTTCTCGACCGCAACATCTTGGCAGTCACCGATATCAAATCGGGCAAGACCCGCAAACTCACCGACGGAAGCACCTATCGTCATCGCGACGGCGGATTTACCTACCGCTGGTCGCCCGACTCGAAATGGATTGCCCTCGAGATTGTAGACCGTCGCCACGACCCTTACACCGACATAGCCCTGATAAATGTTGAGAGTGGAAAGCTCACCAACATCACCAACAGCGGCTACTTCGACTCTGATCCCAAATGGATTATGAACGGCAAAGCCATCGCATTCCAGACCGAACGCCTCGGTATGCGCAACCATGCTTCGTGGGGTTCGCAGAGCGATGTCTTCTTCGTGTTCCTCAACAATGAGGCATACCGCAAATACATGCTTCCCAAAGAAGAGCGCGAACTCGAACCCAAAAATCCTGCCGATACAAGCGATATTGTCACTGTAGAACTTGCCGGTATCGGCGAGCGTCAGGTACGCGCAACCCCCATGTCGACCGACCTCGTTGACTTCATCGTTGACGGCGAAGGTAAGACCCTCCACTTCACCTCTCAGGCCGACGACGGAGTATTCGTATGGGAATATGACCTCGACAAGAAAGACCTTGAGATGAAACGTCGCCACAGTGAGGCTGCCGCATTTGAAATCACACCCGACGGCAAGAATATCTTCCTCGCAGGCGGTTCGCTCTACAAATTCGGCGCTTCACCTAAGCCTATCAAGTTCAACGCGCCCAAGACCCTCGATCCCGCGGCAGAGCGTGCCTTTATGTTCGACTATGTTGAGCGTGAGGAGCGTGAGCGCTTCTACACTCCCGATATGCACGGTGTTGACTGGAAAGCTATGACAGACAACTACCGTCGGTTCCTGCCCCATATCAACAACAATTACGACTTCGCCGAACTTCTCAGCGAGCTCCTCGGCGAACTCAATGTAAGCCATACCGGTGGCCGCTATTATGGAGGCAGCGCCGCTTCCGCTCCCACAGCCACAGCCTCGCTCGGCGTGCTTCTCGACATGAATTACAACGGCGAGGGTGCCCGTATCGACGAAGTTCTCGAATTCGGCCCCATGTATGCCCTCAACCCCTCGGTATCAGCCGGCGACATTATCCTTGCCATCAACGGCGAGAAAGTCACCACTGAAACTCCGATTGACCGCCTGCTCACCGACGCCTCGGGCAAACGCACTCTTGTAGAAATCAAAAACGGCGCCGGCAAGACCGAAAGCTATGTCGTACGCCCGATATCGCGCGGAGCCGAGAGCGACCTGCTCTATGACCGCTGGGTACGCCGCAATGCCAAGGCTGTCGACAGCCTCTCGCACGGACGCCTTGGATATGTGCATATCTCGTCGATGGACGATGACTCCTTCCGCAAGGTTTACTCAGACCTCTTGGGTAAATACAACGACCGCGAAGGCGTCGTGATCGACATTCGCTGGAATGGTGGCGGACGCCTGCACGAAGACATCGAGGTGCTTCTGAGCGGTGAGAAATACTTTACACAGGAAATCCGCGGAGAAGCTACTTGCGACATGCCCTCACGCCGTTGGAATAAACCCTCGATCATGGTTATGGCAGAGCCCTGCTACTCAAATGCCCACGGCACACCTTGGGTCTACAGCAACCGCGGCCTCGGCAAGCTCGTGGGTATGCCCGTGCCCGGAACGATGACTTCGGTAAACTGGGTGCGCATGCAAGACCCGACGATGGTCTTCGGTATCCCGGTTATCGGCTACCGTCTGCCCGACGGTGGTTTCCTTGAAAACCGTCAGCTCGAGCCTGATGTCAAGGTTGCAAATGCTCCCGAAGACATCGTGAAAGGCTACGACGCCCAGCTCAAAACAGCAGTTGATACTCTTCTTAAAGATATCGACAGCAAGAAATAAATCCGGAAAAGCCGGCGCGTGAAATCACACGCGCCGGCCACCTTCATAAACACCTAAATCTACCGAACATGAATATTATAGCCGAAAGTAGCTCTACGCGTACTGAATGGGTGATCACGGAAGGACGTGATATCGTGGAGCACGCTTTTACGAGCGGTCTCAATCCTTATTTCCAGACACGCCGCGAGATATCGCACAGTATAAGATTGGAATTACCGGAGGCTTTTTTCCGCCGTCGGTGGGAGCATGTGTATTTCTATGGCGCCGGTTGTGCCAATCAGGAGAAAAAGAAGGTGATGGAATCTTCGCTGGTAGCACAGTTCAAGACTCCTGTTACTGTAGAACGTGACCTGTTGGGTGCTGCCCGCGGACTCCTTGTCAACAAACCGGGTCTTGCATGTATTCTCGGCACAGGCTCCAACTCATGCCTATACAATGGCAGCGAGATTACGCGCACGGTAGCTCCGCTTGGCTTTATCCTCGGCGATGAAGGCTCGGGAGCATATATGGGCAAAGTGCTTATTGCCGATATACTCAAGGGCTTGGCTCCCGATTATATCCGGTCGGCTTTTTACGAGAAATTTATGGTCACATCAAATGTGCTGATGGATGATGTCTATTCCAATCCGATGCCGAGCCGCTCGCTTTCGAAGTATTCTTCATTCCTTGCCGAGCACCTTGATGATTCGTATGTATATAATCTCGTATACACGGCATTCATGCTCTTCTTTGAGCGCAATATCTCGCAATACGACTACAACGCTCAGCCATTGTGCTTCGTTGGCTCTACTTGTGTGGCCTACAAACCGATACTGCTCAAGGCCGCCGATGACTTCGGAGTGGAGGTGTCGAAGGTGATACGCTATTCCATGCCCGGCATTGTGGAATATCATGCTGATAAAACTGAATAATTACACCGTAATCAAAATATCAATGAAAAGAATAATCGCAATCAGCTTTGCGGGTCTGGCATTGTGTGCCTCGGCCCAGCGAAGCGAAACCACACTCAACGAAGGGTGGCAATTCTCAAAAGGCACGCTTGACCAAGCCGAGGGCTGGCAGACAGTACGTGTGCCGCACGACTGGGCTATATACGGCCCCTTCGACCGTGCAAACGACCTGCAGAAAGTTGCAGTAAAGCAGAACGGTGAAACCGCCGAGACTTGGAAAACCGGCCGTACCGGAGGTCTTCCGTTTATCGGCAAAGGTGTCTACAAGACTACTTTTGAGGTGCCCGACACTGCCGGCCGTGATATCTCTATACTCTTTGACGGAGCCATGAGCAATGCCCATGTCACCCTCAACGGCAAGGAAATCGGTCAGTGGCCTTACGGCTATAACTCGTTTACGGTAAATACAAAAGGAGCGGTAAAGCCCGGAGCGAACGAACTCGTTGTTCAGCTCGAGAACAAAGAACGCGCCTCGCGCTGGTATCCCGGAGCCGGATTGTACCGTAACGTACATGTGATCAACACCGACCGAGTGCATATACCTGTATGGGGCACGTATGTGACAACCCCTAAAATCACAGGTGAATATGCGTCGGTGAATCTGCGCATGACTATCGATGGCGCCACCAAGGGCGAGAAAGTGACTGTAAATACAGATATCATCAGCCCCGAAGGCAAAGTGGTGGCTAATGACAAGTCAGTGTATTACGCCCATGGCCAACAGTTCGCTCAGAACTTCCTCGTAGAGCAACCCCAGCTGTGGGAGCTTGACGACCCGCGCCTCTACACCGCCCGCACTACATTGAGTGTAGACGGAAAGGAGGTCGACAGCTACGATACCCGCTTCGGCATACGAAGCATTGAATACATACCCGAGAAAGGTTTCTTCCTCAACGGCAAGGTGACAAAATTCAAAGGCGTATGCAACCATCATGACCTCGGTCCTCTCGGAGCCGCAGTCAATAAGTCAGCTCTTCGCCACCAGATAGAACTGCTCAAAGATATGGGTGTGAACGCTATCCGTACATCTCACAACATGCCCGCACCCGAGCTTGCCGAGCTTTGCGACGAGATGGGCATGATGTTGATGGTAGAGCCTTTCGACGACTGGGGCTTCCGACCCAAATCGCCCAACGGCTACGGCTCTGTGTTCAACGAATGGGCAGAGCGCGACATCACCAACATGGTAGAGAATTTCCGCAACAATCCCTCGGTTGTGATGTGGTCGATAGGCAATGAAGTGCCGAGCCAATGGGGCCCCGACGGCATGCGTGAGCTCACCATGCTTCAGGATCTCGTGCATAGCCTTGACCCTACCCGCCCTGTGACCTGCGGCATGGATCAGATCCGTGCGGTGCTTGACAACGGCTTTGCCGCCGCTCTCGATATCCCCGGCTTCAACTATAAGCCCCAGCACTACGACAATGCCTACGAGCGCCTGCCGCAAAAATTGATATTGGGCTCGGAAACAGCCTCGACAGTTTCGTCGCGAGGTAAGTATTACTTCCCCGTGGATTTCAAAGAGCGCAATGTAAAAATGCACCCCGACAACCAGAGCAACAGCTACGATAACGAGACTTGCTCATGGTCGAATACCCCCGATATAGATTTCGCTATGGACGACGACCGCGAATGGGTGATCGGTCAATTTGTGTGGACCGGCTTCGACTATCTCGGCGAGCCCTCGCCCTACGATACCGACGCATGGCCAAGCCACAGCTCTTATTTCGGCATAATCGACCTCGCGTCGCTGCCCAAAGACCGCTTCTATCTCTATCGTTCGAAATGGAATGACAAAGATGAGACCCTGCACGTGCTTCCTCACTGGACATGGCCCGACCGCAAGGGTAAGGTAACCCCCGTATTTGTATATACATCGTATCCTTCTGCCGAGCTGTTTGTCAACGGCAAGAGTCAGGGTAAACGCAGCAAGGCCGACGCCGACAATAATGTTGACCGCTACCGTCTGCGCTGGAATGATGTGGTATACCAGCCGGGTGAAATCCGCGTGGTGGCCTACGATGAAAATGGAAACGCTGCCGCTGAGAAAACCGTTCGCACAGCCGGAAAGGCAAAATCACTGCGCATTACCCCTAACCGCACAGAGATTGCAGCCGACGGCGACGAACTTGTATATTTCACTGTCGAAGCCTTGGACGCAAACGGCACTCCGGTGCCCGGTGCAGAAAACCTCGTGAAATTCCAAGTCACCGGAGCCGGCACATTCGAGGCCACAGCCAATGGCGACCCTACATGCCTCATGCCGTTCCAGAATCCGGAGATGAAACTCTTCAGCGGAGCTGCAACAGCTATCGCCCGCTCAGCCAAGACTCCCGGCACCCTTACTATCAAGGCTACTGCCAAGGGTCTCAAACCGGCTACGGCTACAGTTGAAGTGAAATAAACATAATCTGATTTTCGCGTATAAAGCGGCTGTCGGCATTTGCCGGCAGCCGCTATTTTCGTTCGCCCGACAGGGGCATAATCTAACGGGTGCAAGTCCCTAAGGCGGCCTAATAGCGGCAAGCGTACAGCCAAAGACAAGCTGCCAATGGCGACATTG
>OFGN01001608.1_pt1 | contig 15199 bp, 15 predicted proteins | sample 1521821 | NCBI WGS metagenome assembly OFGN01 (sample SAMEA3504094, study PRJEB24116) | mouse gut metagenome | biome: mouse gut; feature: mouse-associated habitat; material: faeces | place: Denmark | collected 2011
GGCCCGCCTCTTCCGATTCCCGGAACAGCCCCTGTCAAAAAAACCGCCGGAGCGGGAGCCAGCCTCCCTCGCCGCGCGGCACGATACCTATTACGATATGCTCTCCCATCTGGAGCTGTCCCCCAAGCACAAGGCGGATTTACTATCCCGGGGGCTCTCTGAGGAGCGTATCGCGCAAAATCTGTACCGATCCCTGCCGGACGGGGACCGTCCGCGCCGCTTTCTGGCCGGGATGCTGGCCGACTTCCACGATTTAGAGGGCATCCCAGGCTTTTATGTGGATGACGGCGGCTACTGGAATATCTCCGGCCACAGCGGGCTCCTGGTCCCCTACTGCGATAAAGACGGTTATATCCAGGGAATGCAGGTCCGTCTGGACGACGAGACCAAGCCTGACCGGAAATACCGATGGCTGTCCAGCAGAACGAGGAAGCATGGGACCCGCAGCTTATCCTGGATTCACGTCACCGGGAATATCCACGCGAAAACCGCCTACCTGACGGAAGGCGGGCTGAAAGGCGACGTGGCCAGCTTTTTGGACCATGATTCGTTATTTCTCTGCTTCGCCGGCGTCACCGCCATCGGCGGGCTGAAGGATACTTTGAAAACCCTCTCCATATCCGAGGCGGTGATCGCGCTGGATATGGACAAGATGATGAACTGGCGCGTCCGAAAAGCGCTGGATAACATCATGGATCTGATGGCCTCCTTCCCCGGCATAAAGGTCCGGCTGATGAACTGGAACGCCACCTTCAAAGGGGTGGACGACTTCTATAAGGCCCGCAACTATGCCCACAGCAAAGGCGTGAATATTTTGGACATCCGTTCCAATCTTATTACCCGCCATCTGGATGAACTCTGGAAGAAGGAGTACCCCAGGCAGGACCGGGGCTTTATCCACACCTGCGAGTGGGAGGAGCTGACGGTGCCGCTGTATCAGCTTAAATGCGAGCTGCCGGAGGATGAGGAAAAGGTGGAGCGGTATAAGCAGCTGCTCTTGGACGGACAAGCGGATTTCCCGCCCCTGGTCTGTGTGAATCGAACGGTCATTGACGGCCGCTGCCGGTTCTACGCCTATCTGGACCTGGGGTATGAGGAAGTCAAAATCTATCAGAACGTGCCCTGGGCCTTGCCCGCGGCAGCGTAAAATCACTTTATGAGGAGTATGGTTATGACATTTGGAGACTTCAACAAATTGGCCTGCGGCGACCGCGTGACCCTGATCAGCGCCATCGACATCCTGATGCAGGTGGGACAGAACTATATTCGGGAAGCCCAACCCGCTGAGGTCGCCTCGGAGATCAAAAAAGGCGGCGGAAATCTCTTTAGCGGCGATATGCTCGAAGAGATCGCCAAAACCGTCCAGGAGCTGGCCCAGCTGCGGACCTGCAAGCTGCTGGCCTACGTCAAGCGCAGCAATCTCGATTTTCGCGGTCCCAACGCGCCGCGGTCTGGGCTTTGCCCCATCTGCGGCTGTGAGCTGGACTATGATATGCCGCTGGCCCTGGTGGACGGAAACCACATTGACTGGACCTGTCAGGGCTGCGGCGCCACCGGGAAGGAAGGCTTTCAGCGGGTATTTACCACCCACTTTGACGTATGCGATGGGGACGGGAATCCTTTTCCGATCTCCAAGGATTGAGCCGGATACGCTCTCCCAAACACAACAGAAACGGAGGATTCTACCATGGAGCAAAGGACATATCAACTTCAGGATTTCGCGGCTGTGCAGCAGGACGGACAGGGCGTTTTGGGCAAGGTGCTTTACTACTCCCTTTCCAATATCCTGATCGACAAGAAAAAGATGATTGAGCTGTGCGCGTCTGTTGGATTCCCCTATCAGCCGACAAACCGCTCCGCCAAGGCGGATGCCTTTCGTTCGGCCACCGGGGATATTTATGAGCGGCGCGTACTGAAAACCGACTGCGGCCTCCAGATTTTCAAGGTGTACTGCCGGGACAACAAGGCGCCCGGCGGCGTGATCTCCCGAGAACTGGTCAAGGAGACGGTCCGGGAGGATACCAACGGCTACAGAAAGATCGCCAACATCAGTTTTACCAAGGAGGGTGGCGTTTTCTCCTATGACAATCTGGCAGCCGATCCCCATGTGGACCCGCTGCCCTACTGCATGGAGGCGCAGAAGCTCTTTGAGCTGTATCAGACCTGCGTGGGCCGGCGGCAGATTGAGACCATTCTGGAAAACTATGTGGAATCCATGCAGGCGGTCAAGATCGCCCGGGGCCATATGTATTTCGTCCCCCGGGACTACATGGCAAAACTGAGCCTTTTTGAGGATCTGATTGACCTTCTGGAAAAGAACAACCAGTTCCAAAAGCTGGGCCGCTCGCCGCTGGCCGCAAACAGCATGTTTGTGGTGAACGACGCCAAGCAGCGTGATAAAATGACCTTCGCCTTCTATACGGCCGCCCGCAAGGAGATCGAGGAGTATGAGGAGCGGGCCACCCATCTGATCCAGTCGGGCAGTCAAAGCCCCAGCATTCTGGAAAAGCTGTCGCTGCGTATCCGCGCTCTGGAGGAAAAGCGCAGCTACTACGAGGGGATTCTCAACAAAGAGCTGACGGCGCTGGACGACCAGTTTACCTCCCTGCGGTATCTGTCTGAGGAATTGCAGATTCGCGCCCGCGGCCTGCGTGTGAAGAAGAAAGCTGCATAATTTATTGAGAAGGCATGATCTTTAGCGCAGTCAGAGATTTGCTGCTTGCCATTAGGGTCACTGCCGGGTAGACTTATAGTGAAGGTGTCTTAGATAGCAAATAGGAGGTGGATTCTAAGTAGCCGGTCACAACAGTGTATTTACAACAATCTGTTTGGGCTGGCATGGTAAGGCCGGAACGACCCACAGGACGCCCACTAAAAACCTATCCATGGTGTCAATAATAACAGTCAGAAAGGAATATTTGTATGGCAAAGAAACAGTCAGAACCCATTATTACCCATATTGAGATTTACTCCCGTGCAATTCGGAATATTTTAGATGAGATCAAGGTATGGGAGGACCGCTGTAAAGATCTCCCGCAAGAACAGCGGGAAAGCATGGTGAGCAGGTCTACCGCCCATTTGCTTCCTAAATTGAACGCGCTCAAGGAAATGTACCGTATGGAAAGCGGGAGCGAGTACATCTAAGCTGATAATATCCGGAATCTAACCGGAATCCCACAGTTAGATATTTCCGGTTATCCCGGTTTTCAAAACCCGTATCATCCCGCCAACAGAACTTAACCTCTAAAGGGTACCAAAGCAAAAAGAGCGCAGACTCCATCTTTTCAGATGGATGTCTGCGCTCTTTTTGTTTACCGTTCGGGCTGCTGCAAAATGCGATGAATCAATCCCAATACCAGCTTTACATCATCGTCACTGAGCTGGCGTAGCGCTTGTGTGGCCTCCAGCACCAGGGGCGAATCGTGTTTTCCATCATCAAAAAATTCTGATACGGACAGATGAAAATAGTCCGCGATGTTGAAAAGCTGTTTCGCTGAAGGCAGGCGTTTCCCGGATGTGATCCCCTGGACATACCCCCTGCTCTGGCCCAGCTCCAGCGACATCTGATATTCGGAAACATTTCGGGCAAGTCGCAGCTCTGTGATCCGTTCGGCAATAAATGCCGTATCCATGTTCACATCACCTCTTACATGAGATGATACCTGATTTCATGTGCTCATTCTCCGCTTATAGAGGTTATATTATGCAAATCATTACCGCTAATAGCCTCTATAAATTTCTTTTAGCGGCAGCAATCAGCTGAATATGACTTCTAAAAATATCAAATTCATATTGCTTACAAAATAATCCATTTCGCCAATAACGATATGAATTATATATAAATCGGTCGATTTTTTATAATTTTCCTGGATAACATGGCATCGAATCCTCTCCAGGTATGAAAATTGGCACTCCTATCTAATACCTATTCACAAAACAGCCTCATCCTTCGGCATGATAGACAATTTTCCGCCTGATATGCTATTATTTTATATGAAAATAATACATAATTCGACGGTTTTCACACTTGAACCCGCGAGATTTCCCGTGCCTAAGATGTGCGGCATCGCCATACTTCCACGCTGTAGTATGGAACATGCTCCCGATGATGAAGCAAGGAGGTTCGTTCCATGACACCTCAATCCTTTCCGTTTTCTAAAAACCGCTATTTCCCCCGCAAGCGTATGCGCTCTTCGGATTTTATCCGGGAGCAGGCGTATGTGGAGCAAAAGCTGGCGTTTCTCAGCCGGTGGGATTTTGGCGCGGGCGCAGCGCTTGGGCTGGAGGTCCAGCGCGTAGATGGGGATTCCCTGCTGGTATCTCCCGGCTTTGCCGTAGACGGATACGGCCGCTGGCTGATCGTGGATGAGCCGGCCGTCTGCCGCGTTCGGACGCTCCATGGTTTTGACGCCCTGCATGGGGAAGCGGCGCTTTTATGGCTGGCCTATCATGAGGAATATGCCGACCCCATGTATGTGCCGGGAGATCAGGGGGAGGTACGGGAGTATGCGGCGGCGCAGGAACGGTTTTCCTTTTATCTGACCGATATGAGCCCCCTGCCGGAGGCTGCCGGCCGCTCGGCCCTTTTCTCCGACGTGGTTCTATTCGAGGATGAGGATCTGCGTATCCGGCAGGTGATCCCGCGGATTCTGCCCGGCCATGGGCTGGTGCAGATCCGCCTGATTATTGAGAGCTTCCGCGCGGAACCGCTGGATATTGGGTTGCGGTATGATCCCGAGCTGCCCGGTATCCAAGCCGCGGAGAGCGGCCGACCGCTCGGCTTCGATCAGTCCATAAGGCTGCAACCCGGTGAAACTACTTTGACATTGACCGGCAAACTTGATACAACGGCCCAGGCCGTCCTGCTGTCTTTGCCGGAAAAGGGATTCCTGCTGGAAAAGCGGGGCCTTCCGCTGGGGGCGCAGTGCCATTTTCGGGAGGAGTTCCCCGTTGTTTCCGGTGATCCGCTTGCCGCACTGGAACAGCGGCTGCTGTCCCAGGACCCGCAGGAATTGTGGAGCAACGCCGCGGAAGATATTCCTCTGGCCGGAATCCGCCTGCTGCGCTGCGGCGATCAAATAATGCTGGACAGTGTTTTCCCTCTGGCCCAAAGCCGGCGCGCTGTGCTGCCCTGCCTGAAGGAGCAGCTGTCGGCGTGCGGCGCGTTTTTCCCCGCGCCATCCCCGGCGGAGCGGCCCGCGGCGGGCGATATGGCGCCGGCTGCCGCCATATCGGAATCTCAACGGCAGATGGCAACCGGAACGGTCACGCTGAACGCCGGGCTTCATCTGCAAGAGGGAAACATTCTCTGCTCCGATGAGATCGCCCATGAACTGGGACCCGGCGCGGTATTCGTTGAGTTTGGTATTGAAAATGTCTATCCCGCGGCGGGGACCGACCGCAACTATACCGATCTTCTGCTGGGCGACGCCTCTTTGTTCACCCAGGCCAGCGGCACATACGAAAGCGGCTTTGACCGGGGCGTTCGGATTCACCCGGAAAAGGGCACCTTTGAGCTGGCAGTGCGGCTGAAAGGTGAACTGCGCCAGGCCGCCCTGCGGCTGCGCTGGTTTGCCTGGCGCGCGGAGGAACATGCGTCCCATCAGCTGCCAGCGGGGACGCTGCTTCGCCTGGAGCCGGACGTGACCCGCGTGGCCCCCGGCGCGGAAGTCAACTTCATCCCTGTTTTTGAACAGGGGCTGGGTGCGCCCTGCGACTTTCTGATCCCGGATCAGCAGTCCGGGGTTATTACGGAAAACGGCATCTATACCGCGCCGGAAAAGGACGGGCTGTATCAGGTCTGCGCCCAGATCAAGGACAGGCCGGAGACCAGGGTCAACGCCTTTGTGATCGTGCGTACATGGATGGAGGGAGCGGAACATGGGGCGGGTTCCCTTTGACCGGCTGCATACGGTACGTCTGACCCACGAAAGCCGGACCGGATGTACGGAGATCTGCCGGGAGCCGGACGGTACGCGGTGGATCAGGCTTTGCATTCGCTCCGCCGCCTGCCAGCGGGAGCTTCTAAGCGGATTGGATGAATCGGTCCCCGTCCGCCTGGAAAGCGGCGTATTGGAGGTGCTGCTGCCCTGCCGGGAGGGGATCTCCCTGCGCCAGTGGCTCTATGAGCAAAAGCCGGATCTTGCCCAGCGGCGGGACGCCTGTTTGTCCCTGCTGGAGCAGCAGGTGGAGGGGAAATTGCCGCCCTGCCTGACTGCGCTTTCGGCAAATGCGGAAAATCTGATGGTTACAGGCCGGTCTATGTCGCTTCAATATCTGCCGGAGCTTCGGCAGTGGGAGCCGGATATGGAGGAAGCCCAGGCTGTCTGCGCTGTGGCCGCGGTCATCTGCGAGGTATTGTCCGAAAAGACGGCGCCATGGCAAGACAAACGGATTCCAGAGGAGCTTTTGCTACTGAATATCCGGCAGAAGGAACAGGACTATACCAGCTGGAGCCAGCTTCAGCGGGATGTAGCGGCTATTCCGGACACGCCGCCCCGCGGAAGCTCCGTCTTGTACCGCCATATCCGGCGCGGCGGCGGCTGGCTGCGCCGCTATGGGAAATACATCTTGCGCCTTCTGGCGGCGCTGCTACTGACGGCGGCTCTTTTGTCCCTGATTTCCGCCTGCCGCCGTTATGTGCGGGAGAAAAATGAGATCGTCTGGCAGGGGATGCCCCAGGTGGGGGACCAGGATTTGCGGAACGGGGAGGGCAGCGAATGATACAGTCGATTTTCGCGCGGCTGCGTCAAAGACGCCGCCTGCTGCTCCGGGAACTGATCGTCCTGGCCTGTGCGCTGGCGCTGGGACTTGGATACAGCCGCTGGAACGCAAACGCTTACCTGCCCAGCCTTGATGGAAATATCTACTCCATGCTGGCGTTAGAGGATTCCCTGCTCGTGGTGCTCTCCAGAGGGAACCGCAACAGCCTGGTGCGGATCGACCACGCCGGAACGCTGCTGAACTATATGGACACCGCCGATGGACAGGCGTTTCAATATCTGGAATCGGACGGTGAGAGCGTCTACGCGATTCTTTCCTACGAAAAAGGCGGCGAAACCTTGCAGCGTCTGGTCGCCCTCTCCCTGGACGACACCGCTATGCGGGCGCGTTCTCTCACCGAGTTGACAACGCTGCGTGGCGCACCGGCGGGGGTCGTCTGGAAGGAAATCTATCTTCCCACAGAAGACGAGGACTCAGGAGAAGAAGGAACGGAAGCGGAGAAAACGGAGATCCGCGCCCTGACGCTGAGCGGAATAAACAGCCAGGGGCAGGGATTCTTGGCCCATGTGGATCTGGAAACCGGCCGGGTGGGATTTGAAACGATACTGTCGGGGGAAAGCGTCCTGTTTCTCAAATATATCGCGGACGGCCACTTTGTATGGATCAGCCAGGACCGGAAGGCCGGGCAATACCAAAACGGCGTCTGGCAGCGGGATGTTCTGGCGGGATTGTCCGATACGCCGCTGCATATCTCCACCTGCGGTATGCGCTGCTTTATTTCCGACAGTATCAGCGGAGATGTTTTCGAGATTTTTCCGGAGGGCGTCCCCGCCCGGTTCCGGCGGGGAGAAGATTTTATCGGCGGTTCCGGGTTTCAGTACCGGCAGCTTGAGGTCTACACCACCTATCAGAGCCAAAGCGGCGGCATCCGGCTTGTGGGCCTGTGCGCCTCCGAAGACAGCGGCGTGATTGCCGGAGAGGACTGGAGCGTCCGGGAGCTTCACACCGGTGCTTTGCGCCTGCGGATGCTCTGGCAGCATGGGTGGCTGGCCGTACTTGTGTTCTGGGCCGTTCTCGCCGCTCTTGTGGAAAGCGTTTTTTCCATTCTGCATTCCCCCCGTCTGTCTGTCCGTCTCCTTTTGTGCCAGGTTCTGGCGGCTGTCGTCCTTCTGGGCGGCGTTACCGCCGTACAGTATCGTTCCTTTCAGGAAACCGTTCGGGAGGAAGCCTACCAAAAGCTCCGCCTGATCGGAGGAAGCCTGGCCGCCGTTCTCTCCTCCAGTGAAGAACCAGGCGACAGCGCATCGGTGGAACTGGCCGTCCATCGGCTGGAGCGTCAGGTCAGCATGGCGATGGCCGGGCAGGACCGGGAGTATGCCATCTGCGTAGTTTGGGACACCGATCTCGGACCGGTTATCGCGTCCGACAGCGTGGTCCCGGCCGGGTACCTGCTGGAGGACGTCAAATCCAGAGACTATGTATCCGCCGTCTCCCATGCACTGCGTCAGGGGAAAGGTCTGTTGGAGCGCATCCAGACCGATACCAGCCGCGACTATCTGTATGCCCAGCCCTTTTCTCAGGGGGACCGCACTGGCTGCATCGCCATCTCCCAAAATGAGGAGGTTTTGCTGGCGGGACAGGCAAAGTTTTTACAGCGGCTGCTCCCCTTCTTGGCCGTCTGCCCCCTGCTGTTTCTCGCCCTGGCATGGATTACCCGGCGGCTGCTCCGTCCCCTGGATGAGATCCAGCGGGCGCTGGAGGAGTTTTATACCCGCGGCAGCGGCGGGCAGATGCGGTTGGACGGGATGCCCCATACGGAGCTTTACGAGGTGGGCCGGGTCTTTAACCAGCTTTCCATCCAGACAAGGGTGCAGTTTAACGAGCTGAAAAGCATCAATGGCGCTTACACCCGGCTCGTGCCGGACTGCCTGCTGCGTATGCTTGGCAAACGGAGTGTGACGGAACTGAAGGCCGGGGATCACGCCCCGGTGGACGGCGCGCTTTTGATCCTCATTCCCAGAGGCTTCTCCCCGGACCGGACCGGCCTGGACCGTATGACCGGGCTGGCGGCGGAGCTGATCGCGCAGTCGGGCGGTATGCTGACGGATTACGACGAGGGGCTGTACGCGCTGACGGCGCTGCTTCCCGAAGCGGAGCGCGCGCGCTCCTGCGCCCGGGAGTGCCTGGAACAGCTGGAACAAAACCGGATGCCGGTGATGGCCGCCGTTTTGACCGAAACCGTAGAGCTGGGCGTATTTGGCGGTGAAAGCCTTCTCTATTCTCTGGCGGTGTCTAAGGATATGCGCCGGAAGCAGGCGGCGCTGGAGCGGGTGCTGGACTTTGACGCTCTGGTGGTGGAAAACGCCCGCGCCGGGCGGACGGGCCTGCGGCTGCTGGGTTGGGACAACGGGATGGAGTTTTACGAAGATCCCGCCTGCCGGCCCTCCGATTGGCAAAGCCGCTGGCGGGAAACCGCCGCTTTCTGGGAGGACGCGCTGCGCCTGTTCCGGGAAAGGGATTTCCCCGCCGCCATGCGGCTGTTTGCCAAGGTGCTGCGCCGGATGCCGGAGGACAAGGCCGCCCGCTGGTATCTGTTCCGGTGCGACGCGCTCCGCGATGACGCCGCCCAGGACGCGGATACCGGACTCTTATTTGACTGGGGGGAAGGGCGGCCATGAGTGACCATAAGGAATCGCGAAAGCAGTGGGGCCCGGAGGATTATTGGCGCGTCGGCCCGATCTTTGTGCGAAAGCGGCTGGCGCTGCTGGTGATCGCGGGATGCTCCATCGCTGTCCTTGTGATATTTGGCCTTCCATTCCGTGCATCGGACCATGCGGATCGGGACATTCCGGCCTACCGCTACAACGACCCGGAACTTGCCGGAATCTCTGATCTGGTTCAGGTGTTGGACGCGGATGGGCATGTACGCTATACAGGCGAGGTGGCCGCGGGCGCTTATACGGGCCGGGGAAAGGTATTCGACGCCGCCGGGGAGCTGGTCTATGACGGTCCTCTTGTAGAGGGCGTCTATGAGGGCGCGGACGCGAAGGTTTACCAGGACGGCGTATTGGTCTATGCCGGCGAGATGGCCGGAAATCTCTATGAGGGCCAGGGCCGCAGGTTTGCCCCGGACACCGGAATTGTCAGCGAGGGCCAATTCTCCAAAGGACATTTAGAGGGTCAGGGGCAGGAGTTCTATCCCAGCGGCGCTCTGCTGCGGGAGGGTTCTTTTTCAAGGGATCTTTTAGAGGGCGAGGGGGCCGAATACGGCGAGGACCAGACCCTTCTCCGGGAGGGAACCTTTTCCGCGGGACTGCTTCATGGAGAGGGGCGGGAGTATACCGCCAGCGGGAAATTGCGGTACGAGGGACAGTTCTGGCGGGGCATTTACCATGGGCAGGGCGCTCTTTACCATACGCTGCTGGGCGTCCGCAGCGTGGAGGGCACATTCGTCTATGGCCGGCTGGCCGGGCAGGGCACGATCTACCACCCCAGCGGGCAGCTGCTCTACACCGGGCAGGTCTGCGGTGAGCGGCCCCGGGCGGACGCCTTTCTCGGCCTATCCCTGGCAGAGGTGGAGGCGGCGTTCACTACCCACTGGCTGCTCTATTCCTGCGAGGGGATCACAGCCTTCGTTTACCCCTACTTTAACCTCATGTTCATTACGGAAAGCCCGGTTAATCTGGTATCCCCAACCCAGCGGGAGGAGGAAGCCCGGCGGGAGCGGCAGGAGCTTTTGGACGCGTTGGAACAGCCCGCGCCGGAGTGCGCCGGAACGGAGGATACCGCGCCGGAAGAGGCGGAGGGATTGAGCGAGATCCCGGACGCGCCCGCAGAGGATGGGGACGAGAGCGCCCCGGAAAAAGACGGCGCGGAGGAGATTGCCGCAAAAATGGCTGTGACCTACACCGCAGCAGCCAGTGTGGAGGCGCAGCCGGAATTTTATGAGGATGAGGCGCTTTCACCGGATACGGACAAGCGGGAGATTGTCATCACGCAGGTTTTATCTTACGGGCAGCCCCTTCCCTGCGCCGCCCAGCCGGAAACTGACGGTATATCCGGGAGGCACCACCCCGGCTGGCGGGAATGGTTCAGCGATTTTGCGGCAGGGGAAACCGTTCAGGACGCCGCTGTCCGTCAGTCGGGACAGTTCATCTGGCGCTTTACCCCATGGCCGCCGGCTCAGGCGGACAGGGATATTGACGAATATCTGGCAGAATATGCCGGGGTGGAAACCATGACGGTGCGAAAGGAGGACAAGGACATGTCGCTTTGGTATCAGACCGCGAAATGGAGGGACGGTTCATGAGTGAAGAACCAATTTTCGAGCGGATCGGCAATCTGCTGCTGGAGCGGCTGCGCGGTGAGATGGTGCCGTCGGTGCTGAATCAGGAGGACGATCTCAAGCTGACCCATCCGGGCGCGGAGACAGACTACCGCTTCGGCGTATTCCTCCACGATATTGAGGAGGTCCGTCCCTACGGCCCGCCGTCCTCCACACAGGTGGCCGCAGATACGCGCCGTCACCCGGACCGCCTGCTGGCGCTGCATTTCCTGCTGTACGCAAACCGGAAGGTGCCCTTTGACAGCATGAGCGCTTTAGATGAGATGGTGCTGCTGGAAGCGGCCATGCGGGCGGTACACAGCATGGAGCCGCTGGAGGTGGACGGGCAAGAGGTGAAGGTTGCCTTTCATGAGCTGGCCCGGAACGAAAAAACCGCTCTGTGGCAGAGCCTGAGCAGTCCCCTCCAGCCCGCCGCCTATCTGACGCTGGAGCCTGTGCGGATTCCCAGTACGCGCATCCGCCGCACGCCGCCGGTCCGGGAGTTCCAGCTCGCCGCAAAGCGGAAAGGCGGCGATGGGAAATGAGTTTTTGCCTCTGCACCGGCGCTGTGCTTCAGTGTCCCTTCGGCTCCGCTCCGGCGGTATTCAGCGCCCTGCCCTTGCCGCGAGTCGTCATCAGCGGACGACCCGCCGGCGTCATGACCGATATGGTCCCCGCCGTCAATATCCCGCCCTTTGGCATGTGCAGCAGCCTCAGCAATCCCACAGTAGCCTCCGCGACCGCGGCGGCGCTGGGTGTGCTGACCCCTATGCCCTGCGTCCCGGTTCCCGCCGGGCCATGGCTGAACGCCGCCCCCAAGGTATTTATCGGCGGGCAGTCCGCAATCTCCAATGACAGTAAATTGATGTGCGCGTGGGGCGGTCAGATCGCCGTACAGTCTGCCGGGCAGACCAGCGTACAGCTGTAAAAACAGGAAGGAAGGTATTTCAAATGGCAGAATATTTGTCTCCAGGCGTCTATGTGGAGGAATTTGATTCCGGCGTCAAGGCCATGGAGGGCGTCGGCACCAGTACAGCCGGGTTTATCGGTCTGGCAGAAAGGGGGCCGGTGACAGGGCGGCCCGTCCTGCTGACCAGCTTTGCCGAGTACCAGCGGCGGTTCGGCGGGTATCTCTCGGAACTGGAATATGGGAAGTACCGCTACCTGCCCAACGCGGTGGAGCAGTTTTTCACCAACGGGGGCAGCACCTGTTATGTTATGCGCGCGGCCCCGGAGGACGCCGCCTGCGCCAAAAGCGCGGAGGGGCCGGTCATGGTTCAGGCGAAAAATCCCGGCGCGTGGGCCAACACCATGCAGGTGTTCTTCTCCAGAAGCACCAGGGCCAGAACGCAGATTCTGGAGGCCCAGGACGGCGTGGGCGGAAAGCAGTACCGTCTGAAAAACGCCGCCGGCTTCCGGGTGGGCGATCTGGCCGCCTACCGCGCGGAGGGCGCCGTATCCTATTTCAAGGTTACCGCCTTGAACGGGATGCTGGTCTCCTTCCAGACCGAACTGACGGAGGACGCGGTGGATACGGCCCTTGTCCCTACCCGCACCCTGGAAGCCTGCGGTGTGGATATGGTCATCCGCTGCGGCGGACAGGAGGAGAGTTATCCCGGCTGTTCTCTGAATCCCGCCGCTCCCGACTATCTCCTCGCGGCGCTGGAGAAGTCCCATATGGCCGCCATGACGCTGCGCCTGCCGCAGGACGCCGGCGATCCGCTGTCTCTGCTGGGGGCGGAGGAAGGCGCGGAGAGCCTTCGCGTCGAACTCAGCGGCGGGCTGAACGGCACCATGGACAGTGTCAACGCCGGAACCTTCAACGGCACGGATCTGGGACCCGGCAAGCGCTCCGGCATTGAGGCGTTCCAGGAGATCACCGACGTGTCCATCATGGCGGTCCCCGGCGTCACCGACGCCAATGTGCAGGCCAAGCTGATCGCCCACTGCGAGGGTCTCACCAGCCGGTTTGCCGTACTGGACGCGCCGCTGGAGTGTACGGCGGTGGACGAGCTGAACCGCCACCGCAGCGCCTACGACACCTCCTACGCGGCCCTCTACGCCCCCTGGGTGCAGGTGTACGATCCCCTGCTGAAGCGTCCTGCCTTCCTGCCGCCTTCCGGCTCCATCTGCGGCGTCTACGCCCGCACCGACATCCAGCGGGGCGTGTTCAAAGCCCCCGCCAATGAGATCGTCCAGGGCTGCACCGGACTGTCGGTGAGCTACAACGCCGCCGAGCAGGGAAAGCTCAACCCCAACGGCGTCAACCTGATCCGGGCTATCCCCGGCCAGGGCATCCGGGTATGGGGCGCCCGCACCTGCTCCAGCGACGGGAACTGGAAGTATGTCAACGTCCGCCGCCTGTTTATCTTCCTGGAGGAATCCATCCGCGCCAATACCGGCTGGGTGGTCTTTGAGCCCAACGACGAGGGCCTGTGGTCCCGGGTACGGGGCACCATCTCCCTGTTTCTGGAGACCCAACGGCGTATCGGCGCGCTGGCCGGCTCCACGCCGGAGCAGGCATACTATGTGGAGGTCGGGCACAACACCATGACCCAGGACGACATTCTCAACGGGCGGCTGATCTGCGAGATCGGCGTGGCCCCTGTGCGGCCCGCGGAGTTTGTCATCTTCCGCATCACTCAAATCACCCAGTCCGCGTCTTAACCGGTAAGGAGGGAAACAGTTTATGGCAGAGATCATTTATCCGTTCAAAAAGTACAATTACAAAGTGCTGATCGACCAGACCGAGGAGGCCGGATTCTCCGAGGTGTCCTCCCCGGACATCACCGCGGACCCGATTGAGTACCGGGAGGGCAACATGGCCGGCAAGACCCCCGGCAAGCAGCCGGGCATCCTGAAATATGCCAATGTGACCCTCAAGCGCGGCACCACCGATTCCCAGGTGTTCTGGGACTGGATCAAGGAGATCCAGTCCGGCAAGGCCACCAGGAAAACCGTCGTCATCACCCTCATGGACGATGAGATGAACGAGGTCGCCTCCTGGCAGCTGGAAAAGGCGTGGCCCACCAAGTACACCGCGCCCGACTTCAACGCCACCAGCAACGAGATCGCCATTGAAAGCCTGGAACTGGTGACAGAGGGCATCACGCGGACCAAGTAAAGGGGGAAAATCGTAAATGGAGCTTCAGACCATGTATCCGTTCCGCCTGCCCCGGGGGTATGTTGACGGGTCGGGGACCCTGCACCGGGAGGGCCAGATGCGGCTGGCCACCGCCGGCGATGAATTGAGCGCTCTGCGGGACCCCAGGGTGAAGGCGGACGAAAGCTATATGAACCCGCTGATTCTCAGCAAGGTGATTACCATGCTGGGCACCCTGCCGGAGATCACGCCGGAGGTGATCGAGGGGCTGTTTGTGGCCGATATGGAGTTTTTACAGGATATGTACGACACCATCAACAAGGCGGACAAGCCCCAGATCCAAGTGACGTGCCCCCACTGCGGAGAGCAGTTTGTGGATACCATAAATTTTCAGGGAGCGGGATGAACCTTCAGCCGCCCAGGGAGCTGTACCGCCAGCTCTCGTTCATCTCGTACTATTTCCACTGGGGCCTGGAGGACGTGCTGGAACTGCCGCACCTGGAGCGGGAGCGGTTCTGCCGCGAGATCAGCCGGATCAACCGGGAGGCCAACAGTCAGGAAAAGAATGTGTTTGACGCCTGAGATGTAAGGGGGATATGCCTATGGACCCGTTAGCCGCCTATACCTTCCGCGTCTTTTTGGGCGTCATGGAGTTTGGCTTTTCCAAGGTGTCCGGCCTGGGCCGGGAGGCTGAAACGACCATTTATCAGGAGGGCGGGATCAACGACCGCGTTCATGTGCTGCGCGCGCCCTCCAAGACGCCCGGTACGCTGCGTATGGAGCGCGGCGCGTATGCCGGAGAGTTCTTTCCCCTTTATCTGGCGGGAGAGCGGCTGTTTTTACCCATGCGTATTGAAGCGCGCTCCCCAGAGGGGCTTCCGCTGCTGGGGAAGTTCTACACAGTGACGGGGCTGGTGGTGAAAAAATGGGAGGCTGGTGAACTGGATGCGCTGCAAAATACGATCCTTATCGACCGATTTGAACTCAACTACGAACATCTGCTCGTTTCGCCGCTGTAGCATTGTCCGGCTGTCCGCCGGCGCGGGACT
>OFGN01001622.1_pt1 | contig 15080 bp, 14 predicted proteins | sample 1521821 | NCBI WGS metagenome assembly OFGN01 (sample SAMEA3504094, study PRJEB24116) | mouse gut metagenome | biome: mouse gut; feature: mouse-associated habitat; material: faeces | place: Denmark | collected 2011
GACTGCGGCATCAATCTCATCTTCTCGTGGCAGGGGGCCGTAGTCGCCGCGACGGTGGTCGTTTTTCCGCTTATCTACAAGTCTGCCCGGGCCGCGCTGGAGCTGGTGGACCCGCGCCTTGAGAATGCCGCCCGTACCCTTGGCGCTTCGGAATGGAAAGTTTTTTGGAACGTCTCGCTGCCCTTGGCGTGGCGCGGCATCGTGGCCGGGGGAATGCTGGCCTTTGCGCGGGGCATGGGGGAATTCGGCGCGACGCTCATGATCGCGGGCAACATCCCCGGCAAGACGCAGACTTTGGCGCTGGCCATTTACGACGCGTTTCAGGCGGGCAACGACGAGCAGGCCACGGTGCTGGTGGTGCTGACCTCCTGCCTGTGCCTGACGATTCTGGTCATGGCCGACCGTCTTTTCGGCGGCAGGGCGGGAGGGCGCTGATGCTGGATGTGCGCATACGCAAGCGGCTGGCAACGGGCCGGGGCCGTGAGGATACTTTTTCCCTTGACGTTTCGCTGCGCTGCGCCACGCGGCGGCTGGTGCTCTTCGGGCATTCCGGCTCGGGCAAGACGCTCACCTTGCAGGCGCTCGCGGGCCTCATCCGTCCTGACGGCGGCCATATTCAGGTGGGCGACAGGCTGCTGTACGCGTCCGACAAGGGCGTGGACATCCCGGCGCGCCAGCGGCATCTGGGCTATGTCTTTCAGGATTACGCCCTTTTTCCACACCTGACGGTGCGCGGGAACGTGGAGTTCGGGTTGGGCCGGGAAAGGCGCACCTTCCTGGGTCGGCCTACGCCCGAGGCGCGCAGAGACGTGGAACGCCTGCTTGAACGTTTCGAGGTGGGGCACCTGGCGGCACGTTATCCCCGGGAGATTTCCGGCGGCCAGCGGCAGCGCGTGGCGCTGGCCCGGGCTCTCGTGGCCGAGCCCTGCATGTTGCTTCTCGACGAGCCCTTCGCGGCGCTCGATCCCCTCCTGCGCGTGCGGATGCGGCGGGAAATCCGCGACCTTCTCGACGAGTGGGACATCCCGCTCGTCCTGATCACCCACGATCCCGCCGACGTGGACGCCTTTGCCGACGCCTTGGCCGTCTACCGGGGCGGTTCCGTGCGCCACGTGCTGGAGGATTACCCCGCAGAGCGTGCGCGGGCCGCCGATGCGCTGTCCCTGCTGGCCCCTCTGGTGGAGGCGTGAAACCGGCACGAGTGCGGCGGGACAGGCCCCGGTCGTTTCTCTTCTAGGAAAAGAAAGCCTCCCTCGGATGGCCGGGGGAGGTGTTCTTTTCGACGAGGCGTTTTCCGCTCTTCGGCGGCGAACCTCCGGGACGGCGTTTCTCTGGGGCGCTTGGAATGTCCCGCAAGGACGCCGGGGGGGCCCTAAATCCCCAGAATGACGGCAAAGGCCTTGAAGAGGACGGAAACGGGCTGGCCGGGTTCAAGGTTGAGCGAACGGGCGCTTTCGGCGGTGATGACCGCGCAGACGGTCGTGCCTTCCTCAAGGGCTACGTTGACTTCGGCTTCGATCTCCCCGGTGCGGATGCTCTGCACGGTTCCAGGAAAGTGGTTGCGGGCGCTGGTGGGCGCGTCGCCGGTGCTCAGGATCACCCAGGGGGCCTTGATGGTGGCCGTGGTGTTCATGCCTTCGCGCAGTTCCAGATTGTCCGCGCTCTCGGAGGTGATCACGGCGACCACCTTGAGTCCGGTGGAGGTGAGGATTTCCACTTCTACGAGCAGATCGCCGCGGGTGATGCGGTTGATGGTACCGGTAAAGGCGTTGCGGGCGCTTGTTTTTTTCATGGCTTCTCTCCTTAGATGTGAGTGGACGATGCGGCGCGCTTCCTCGCGGGGGAAATGGAGGTAGCTGGCCGTGAGGTTGGGGCTCTGCTGCCCCAGAAAGTGCTGGACGATGTTGAGGGGCACGTCGCCGCGCAGAAGCTCGATGCCCCGGGAATGCCGGATGACGCGGGGGCTCAACAGTTCTTTGGGCAGGCCCGCATCTTTTGCCCGTTCGTAAAAGATGCGGCGCACGTAGCCCTGATCAAGGTGCAGGACCTCTCCGCGCAGCCCGAACATGGCGGGCGATTCCAGCACTTGCCGGATTTCCGCCATGATTGCCTCGGGAAGCTGGAGTTCCCGGGGGCTTTGGCCGTGCACCACGACAAGGGAGCGCGCAAAGTCGAGGTCCACCCGGTCGTCCAGCGCCAACGCTTCCCCAAGGCGCAGGGCGCCGTAGCGGATGAGCAGGAAGACGAGCCAGAGCCTGCCCCGCGACCGGGTCTGCGCCGAGGTCGCCGCCGAGCGGTACCAGTCCGAGAAGGCCTGCATCGCCGTTTCGAGCTGCTCGGACGTCAGATGCCGGACGTTGTCCGGGACGGTGAACTGCCCTCCCGAAGGCGTGGACGGACGTACCGCCGTGCTGCGGGATTCGCGCTCATGGCGGACGCACGCTTCAATGAAACGCAGGGCCGAGTCGTCAAGGCCGCGTACAAGGCGGGTTATTTCTTCCTGCATGGCTGCTCCTCTGTAACGGGCAAGCAAGTGATGGGGGATGCAGGCTACCCCACAGGGCCGGACAGTCGAAAGCCGGTCACGCGGCCTTCTAAAAGAGTGACCACATTGCTCTGAAAAGGCAAGAGGCGTATTGCGAGAATAGGCCGATTTTCTCCATAACAGTCAACAATGGGGTAGAAACATGAACAAAATAGGTTGGGGCCGGTGCCTGCGCCGGGCCGCGCTTGGAGCGATAGGCTGTCTTTTGCTGGCTGTTCCCGCCTTTGCCGCGCAGGAGATCACCGTTTCGGCGGCGGCGAGTCTGGCCAACGCCTTCAGCGAAATCAAGGGCCTTTTTGAGCAACGCTACCCCGAGATCAAGGTGCATACCAATTTCGCAGCTTCCAATCCGCTCCTGAAGCAGATGGAAGAGGGCGCGCCCGTGGATGTTTTCGCCTCGGCGGATCAGGAGACGATGGACAAGGCCGCCGCCAAAAAACTGGTGGACCCAGCTACACGCAAGGATTTCGCCCTCAACGATCTGGTCATGGTCGTCCCCTCGGACGGCAAGCTTTCCCTCTCCGGGGCCGAGGATTTGACGAAGCCCGAGGTGAAGCGCATTGCCGTGGGGAATCCCGATTCCGTTCCGGCGGGGCGTTATACCAAGGCCGCCCTGACCGCCGCCGGGCTGTGGGAAACCCTCCAGCCCAAATACGTTTTCGGCGCAAGCGTGCGTCAGGCCCTCGACTACGTGGCCCGGGGCGAGGTGGATGCGGGCTTCGTCTACCGTACCGACGCCATGATCGGCGGGGACAAGATGAAGGTGGCCGTCGTCATGAGCGGGCACAAGCCTGTGCTCTATCCCATAGCCGTGGCGACGACGGGCTCCAACCGCGCGGGCGCCGAGGCGTTCGTGGCGTTCGTCCTGTCCCCGGAAGGCCGCGCCGTGCTCACCAAATACGGTTTCAGTCAGCCGCAGCGGTAACGGCCCCGCGCCGAGAGGGAGGGAGTTGCCGCAAGGGACTTGCCAGACGCAGGGATTCAGGGAAGAATATTCCTGAATCCCTTTTTGCAGGAGCACGGAACCATGCGGCACTGGCTTTTTAAAAGCGAACCGGACTGCTACTCGTTCACCGACTTGGAAAACGCGCCCAATCAGACCACCTCGTGGGACGGCGTGCGCAACTATCAGGCGCGCAACTTCATGCGCGACGACATGAAGCGCGGTGACCTCGGCTTTTTCTATCACAGCGGCAAGCAGCCCGAGATTGCGGGCATCGTGGAAATCGTGCGCGAGGGGCATCCCGACGTGACGGCGCAGGACCCCGAGGCCGGGCATTTCGATCCCAAGGCCACGCCGGAGAATCCGCGCTGGTACATGGTGGACGTGCGGCTGGTGCGGCGTTTCGATCCTCCGGTGCCTCGCAGCCTGCTGCGTTTCCTGCCCGAGGCTGCGGGCATGGAACTCATGAAGACCGGGAGCCGTCTCTCCGTCCAGCCCGTCGAAGGGGAGGCTTATGAAGCCATCGTGCGGCTGGCGGACGATCTCGCCAAAGACAAGGCAGGAGGCAAGGCATGAGCGAACGGCTGCATCCCACCTCCGACGAGGAGTTTGCCGCGCTCAAGGCGCGGGTGGCGCGTCTGGAACGGCTCGAAGAGCAGGTTTATTTTCAGGAGCAGACCCTTTCCGAACTTAACGATGTGATCACGCTGCAACAGAAGCAGCTTGACCACTATCAGGCGCGACTGGAAACGCTGGAGGAGAAGTTTCGCGAACTATGGGAACTGCTCGGCGAAGAAGGCGGCGAAGCCACGGTCCCGCCGCATTACATGCAGCTTTCGTGAGGGGTTGAGGAAATTGGAGGGGGGAGGGGAAACCTTTCTGGAGAAGGGGGGAGCACCCCCACAGTTTCCCCTCCCCCCTCCAAACCTCCCCCTTCCCTTCCAAAGACGTTCGTCCTTATCGAATCCCTCATCGGGAGAAGGGGGCTTTTCGGTAAGAGGGTGCCTCTGAGGTGAGGTGGGGGCTTTTTTTTGTGGAGTTCCCTCCCTGTGTGCAGGGAAAGGACCAAGAAGTGGGATGACTTCGCGACCCGCGCGACGTCCCCTCCCTGCGTACAGGGAAGGGACTGCCAGCAGTACCAGTCCTGCCAGACCTGTCAGAATTTCTTCTCTGGGCGCAGGGGAGGGAACGCGACCCCCAAAACAAGGTCAGCCACTATGCGAATTCCTTTCCTGCCGCAGGGAGGGGATTATCCCTCGCATTTGACGGTGGGACGCAAGGGATTCCTTCCCTGCGCGCAGAGGGTGCTGGTTTTATAGGTAAATAGGTAAAAAGGAATTGTATGAGAGGGCCTTTCCTTGTGCGCAGGGAAAGGCTTTTGTTTTGAGGAGGAGAGGGATGCGGGCACGGCGGACTGCCGTCGTTTCAGGACGGCTGCTTTTCCGGCGCTTTTTATTTGGGATAGTAGTTGATGACGATGCAGGTGAGCATCGTGTCCTGCCGGTTGATATAGATATGGTCAAGGGAGGAGTCGAAGACGAGGGAATCGCCTTCTTGCAGCGTGTAGTCGGCTCCTTCCGTGCGCAGGATGAGTTCACCCTTGATGACGTAGACGTATTCCTGCGCCTTGTCGGTATGCCCGATGGACATGTTGGAAGAGTGGGGGTCGAGTTCGATGTAAAAGAGCTCGAAATTCCGAAAGGGCGTGCTTTTGTAGTAGCAATAGAGGCGGTAGGCTTCCGTTTCCCCGATCTGCATGGGGTTTTGCGGTTTGCGGATGAGGGCGGCTTCCTTTTCCACGTCGTCGATCAGCTTGGTATAGGGGACATCCAGCCCGTGCGCGATTTTCCAGATCGTGTTGATGGTAGGGTTGCTGTCCCCTTTTTCGATCTCCGAAAGCATCGCCTTGCTGATTCCCGACAGCTTCGAGAGCTGGCCGAGGGTCAGATGGCGGGCGTTTCTCAAGTCGCTCAGATTTTTTGCAATGATTTTACCAAGTTCCATAAGCCTGCCTTGCTGTTGACAAGAAAAGCGCGGGTTTGTAAGGTGTATCTTACGATTCGTTCTTTATACCGAACAGCATCTATGCCGATCCGGCGAAAAGGCCGTGGCGTCCGCGCTTCGGCGCGCCGTTTCGTCAAGCGCATCCCGGCGCAAGGAGACAATCCATGAAAATGCGGGCTTTTCTGGCGGCTTTGCCCCATACTCTGCCCATTTGCGTCGCCTTCCTCTTTCTGGGCATGTCCTACGGGTTCTACATGCACAGCAAGGGCTTTTCCTTCGTCTATCCCATGCTCATGAGCTTCTTCATTTTCGCGGGATCGATGGAATTCGTGACGGTGGGGCTGCTTCTCGGGCCTTTCAATCCGCTTTCCGCCTTTTTGCTGACGCTCATGGTCAACGCGCGCCACCTGTTCTACGGCATTTCCATGCTCGACAAATACAGGGACTGCGGCCTCAAAAAGGGCTATCTCATCTTCGGCCTGTGCGACGAATCCTTTTCCATCAATTGCAGCGTCGCGCCCCCGCCCGACGTAGACCGGGGCTGGTTCATGTTTTTCGTCACTCTGCTCAATCACATCTACTGGGTTCTCGGCTCGACGCTCGGCGGTCTTGTGGGCTACGCCGTCCGCTTTGACGCCAAGGGCATCGAATTCGTGATGACCGCGCTTTTCGTCGTCATCTTCCTCAACCAGTGGAAGGCGGCGGAGGGGCATCTCCCGGCCCTCATCGGGATTGGCTGCTCGGCCCTGTGCCTGATCCTTTTCGGAAGCGCGCGCTTCATGCTTCCGTCCATGGCGGCCATCGTCGCCGTCTGCCTGCTGGCCCGCAACATACCCTACTATCGCGCAAGGACGGCCTGATCATGACCACGCTGGAAAGCATCATTCTCATCGCCGTGGTGGTGGCCGCGACGATGCTGACCCGCTTTATCCCTTTCCTCGTCTTTTCCGCCCGCCGGACGCCGCCGCCCGCCGTGGCCTATCTGGGGAAGGTCCTTCCCTATGCCGTCATCGGGCTGCTCATCGTCTATTGCCTGAAAGACGCTTTTGCCGGAGACTCTTACGGCATTCCCGAAGGGCTGGCAATCCTTGGCACGGTCTTTCTGCATCTGTGGAAAGGGAACGCGCTTCTGAGCATCGGCGGCGGCACGGCGGCCTATATGCTTCTCGTGCAAACCTGCTTCGCCTAGCCGCGTTTCATTGGTGCCCCACGCCGGGAGAGGAAAGCCGGGAGACGGCGGCCCTAATCCTCCCACTTCTTCACGGGCACGGTGGAAACGGCGTTGAAGGGCGAGCCCTCCACGATGCGGCGGCTGACCGCGAGGTAGACGAGCGTGTTGCGTTTTTCGTCCCAGATGCGGGTGACGCGCGTGGCCTTGAAGAAGATGGAGGTCGATTCCCGGAAGACGTTGGCTTCTTTGGGCAGCTTGGCCGGAATCTTGATAGGCCCGATCTGGCTGCACGAGATGGAGAAGTTGGACGGGTCCTCGGCGAGCCCCAGCGTCCCGGAGACGCCGCCCGTCTTGGCCTGACTGATGTAACAGGCCACGCCGGGGATGTCGGGATCGGTGAAGGCGGAGACGCAGACCTTATGATTGGCCCCGAGCAGTTTCCACGCCGTGGTGACGCAGCCCACTTCCGAATCGTCGCCGGCAAGGGCGGCGGCAGGCAGCAGGAGGCAGAGCAGGGCGAGGCAGGGGACTATTTTCATGGTTTTTTCCTGTGGTTGAGATGAAAGGGAAAGGCTAGCCGACGCTTCCGGCGACGCCGCACAGCGCGCCCGGGACAAGCTCGCAGGCCAGCGTGTATTCGCCGGGCACGCCGGGATAGGTGATCGGGGCGGCGGGACGGAAGCCGAAATGGGCATAGTAGGCGGGATCGCCCACAAGGATGACCGAGGCGTGGCCCAAAGCCCTGGCCCTGTCGAGGCCCTCCCGCATCAGCGCCGCGCCCACGCCTGCGTTGCGGCGTTCCAGAACGACGGACAGGGGCGCGAGGAGCAGGCTTTCCGTACCCGCCCCGCCGTCGCGGACGGTGACCCCGGTGAGCATGACGTGCCCGATGAGTGCCCCGCCGTCCTCGGCCACAAGCTCGAGCTCGGGGATGTGCCTGCCTTGCCGCAGTTCCCGCACGAAATCCTGTTCCGTGCCGCTGGACACCTTGGCTGTCTCAAACGCCTTTTGGACCAGCCCGTGGATGCCGTCGTAGTCGGCCTCCGTCGCTTGCCTGATTATCATGCTTTTCTCCCTTGGAGATATTTCTCATGTTTTCCGCCTTTTCTGGAAAAGGCGGGTGCCTCTTGAGCGCCTTTCATCCGCCTTGAAGGACCGGGACCACGACCTTTGCAGCTTTCTGTCCGCCTCTCTCTCATCAAAGAGAGCGTGCGGCGGTCCAAGTGCCCTTTGGCCTTCTGCTTGACCTGCAGCCGGAAGGGGAGGCAGGCGCGGCGTCTCCCAAAGACGGACCTTTTTTCAATCGTAAGGGGCTGAATGCTCTCAGGACGAGGCACCGTTCCGCGCGCCTCTCTCCTCCGGGGTGAGGGGGCCCGGGAGGAACACGCTGTAAACGTTATCGCCGCCCTCACATCTCCGTCGATCCGAGGGGGTCCGGGGGGAATCATTCCCCCCGGACAGGGGGTCAAGGGGGGCGGTAGCCCCCCTTGCCGCCGGAGGCTCCCTCCCTCCCGCACGCTCCCGCTACCCTTCCTTCAGCATGTGCCCGAGCTCGTCGAGCTGCTTCTGCACGTGCCTGTCGTAGCGCGATACGTCGCCGCGTATCCTGTTCATGACGTCGAGGAAGAGGCGCAGATGTACGGACTGCTGGAAGAGGCTTTCCAGCGCCGGGGCGAAGCCGCGCTTGATTTCAAATTCGTAGGCCTTGCCCAGATCGTCGCGCACGGCGGCGAGTTCCTGCCGCAGGGTTTCGCTCACGCGCTCGGCGTAGGCTTCCGCCTCGCGCCGCCGCTTGTCGAGGAAGGCGGCCTTGCGCTTGTCCTCGCGCCCCAGATGGTAGAGGAGCCCGGCGGTCCCGGCCACGGCCGCGACCACGGCGGCGGCAAAGGGACTGGCCGCAGTCAGGGCGAGGATGTTGCCCGCCGTGACGAGCAGGGTGAGCGGGCCGAGCGCGGTTATGCGGCCCACCGTGAGGCCTGTGGTGAAGACCGCGAGGTTCTTCATGTGCCGGTGGGTCTGCACGAGAAAATGCGTCGCCGCCGAGGACGAACTGTCCACATCGCCGGGATCGTCGTGCAGGCCCTCGATGTCGGCGCTGAGGCGGGCAAGGCAGTCCTGCGAGAATTCGTCCATGCGCGCGGAAAAGAGGCGCAGCTTGTCTTCCCATCCCCGCAGCACGCCGCGCTGCTCCTCAAGGAATTCGTCCACCGTCCGCCGCGTCACGGCCCGGGCTTCCGTGGCGTCGAAGTCCTTCCACGCGCTGTCCTTGGCGAAGTGGTGGCCCAGCTCCCCGGCCTTGCGGTTCACCGCGTCCATGAGGCGCAGAACCAGCGTTTCGCGGAAGCGTTCGAGCGCTTGTGCCGTGGCCGTGTCCCACGCCTCAATGTCCTTTCCTGTGGCCTCCACCACCTGCCGGGCCTGCTCCAGCGAGGCGAGGGCCGAGGCGGAAAGCTGGCGGGCGTGCGCGTCGAGCATGGCTAGGAGCTGCGGGTCCGGCAGGGAGGCGCGGTAGTCCTCCACGTGGCGGCGCAGGCGTTCGCGGGCGGAATCCGCGATGCGGGCGTATGCCTCTCCGATTTTCAGGCGGTAGGCTTCCTTGCCCGCGTCCCGGTTCATGGTTTCCCGCAGCAGGGCGAGGAGGCTGTCGAGTTCCCCGCAGCCGGGGCCGGTTTTCGTCACTTTGGAGAGGGTTTCCGTGAAGGCCGCCCGGTCGCGGCAACGTTCGAGCACGGCCTGCCGCGTGTTCACGGCCACAACCCCGGCAAGCTCGACCTGCGCGGAATGGCGGCAGGCTTCGAGCAGGACGGTCCGGGCCTGTTCGCGGGCCTGTTCAAGGCTCGCGGCGTCGTTGAGGCGGTCGATGTTGGTCAGCACGCCGATGATGCTCACCGTGCGCCCGCTGCGGGCGAGCTTGCGCAGGAGGCTCAATTCGGAGTTGGAGCCGGGATCGCGCGCGTCCATGACGAAGATCACGCAGTCGGCTTCAAGGCTTTCCTCATAGGAGAGGTAGTCGTGGAACTGGTCCGTATCGTTCAGGCCCGGCGTGTCCACGAGGACCACGCCCGATTGCAGGGTTTCCAGCGGAAGCCCGATGCCCACGCGGGCCACGAAGCCCGAAAAGCGGCCTTCAAGACTGATGTAGTCGCCGAGATCGTCCCAGCAGGTGATGCCCGAGAGGAGCTTGCCCGGCACGAAGGCGCCGTCAGCCACGCCCTTGCGGATGCGTTCGATCTTGCGGGTGAGGACGAGGCTGTCCTGTTCGTTGTCGAGGTAGTCCTCAAGCCGGGCGAACTGGCTGGAGTCGAGGAAGCGCACGCTGTAGTCCGGGGCGGGGGCGTAGCGGAACTCCACCACGGTGGCTGTTTCCGGCGTGGTTTCGCGCACCGGGGACAGCTCCTGTCCGATGATGGCGTTGACGAGCGAGCTTTTGCCGCGCTTGCGTTCGCCCACGATGACGATTTTGAAGGGCTGGCGGCGCAGCATCTTGCGGAAGAGGTAGAGCTCCTCGCGCAGGTCCATGTCGTCGAGCGTCCACGCGATGCGGTCAAGCTCGGCGGCAAAGCGTTCCATGTCCGCGTTGAAATGGCTGGTTTCTGGCGCGAACCACTCGCGTATGTCCTTGCGGGAAGGCAGGACACCGGTCGCCATGCGGTAGAGCCCCCCGAGGCTTTCGCCCACGTTAATGCCCAGCGTCAGGCTGCGGCCCCCGCGTTCGAGACGGGCCTTGCGGAAGGCCCATTCAATGTCGTCCACCAGCGAGCGGGCCTTTTCGCCCCCCCGCTCCTCCTGCCCGCCGATGATGGACAGGGCGCGGAGCATGGCGTCCACGAAGGAGGCCGAAACCTTTTGCGCCTCGGCCTGATTGGCCATGTCGCGGGCGATGGCCGCGGGATCGGAGGGCGGGTTGAGGAGCGCGTAGTGGAGCTTGGCCTGAAGCGCGGCGTGCAGGGCCCGTTCCCCGAAGATGGCCTCGGCCGCCTCCTGAACGAGCTGGTACTCGCGGTAGGTGAGCATCCCGTCCGTGGTGGCGACCGCCGCGAGCAGGAGCAGGATGCGGTCGTTGAAGGAGTCGCCCGGGATCGGCTGGACGGGCTGCGGGAGGAGGGAAAGCAGGGATGCTGAGGCGGGGCGGGAAGACATGGGGCGGCTCCTTTGCGGATCGGGGTCCGGTAAGGAAAGGGTAGCCGTAACAGGCTTTTTTTTCAACGGGGCTAGGCGTGCCCCCGCCCGCCGCCTCCGCCTTGACTCGCAAAGGATCAGCTTTACATATGATCCGTTGAAGCTGCGTCCCCCGCCCGGATCGGGAGGGCGCGCACGGACGCGCGTGTCCTGAGGAGGCTGTGTATGAGCGTGGAATATAAAGACTATTACAAGATACTGGGTGTGGGGCGCGAAGCCTCCAAAGACGAGATTTCCAAAGCTTTCAAAAAGCTTGCGCGCCAGTATCACCCGGACCTCAACCCCGGCAACAAGGACGCCGAGGAAAAGTTCAAGGAAATAAACGAGGCCTACGAAGTTCTCAAAGACGATGAAAAGCGGAAGATGTATGACCAGCTTGGCCCCAACTGGCAGCAGGGCCAGCACTTCGGCGGCAATCCCTTCGGAGCGGGCGGCGGAAGCACGCGCTTCACGTTCAATGGTCAGGAATTCTCCGGTCAGAGCTTCGAGGGCACGGGCTTCAGCGACTTTTTCGAAACGCTCTTCGGCGGCTCGCGCCAGCAGGGGGGCTTCGGAGGCGGCTCTTTCGGCGGCTTTTCCTCCCGCCCGCAGCGTGGCCGCGACGTGGAGGCGGACATCTCCGTGACGCTTGAGGATGCGGTGAAGGGCGGCGAACGCAGCCTCACCCTGGAAGGCGACGAGGGCCCCAAGACGCTCAAGGTGAACATCCCCGCGGGCGTCAAGGAAGGGGCCAAGCTGCGTCTGGCCGGGCAGGGCTACGCCTCGCCCAACGGCGGCCCCAAGGGTGACCTCTATCTGCGTATCCGCTTTGCGCCGCATTCGCTTTTCCATGTGGACGGGACCGATCTCGTCTATGAGGCGCGGCTGGCCCCGTGGCAGGCCGTACTCGGAGCCAAGATCAAGGTGCCGACCCTTGAGGGCACCGTGGAGCTTTCCGTCCCCGCGGGTACGGGCAGCGGCAAGAAGATGCGGCTGCGCGGCAAGGGGCTCGGCCCCGCCTCCTCGCGGGGTGATCTCTACGTCAGGATCGGCATCGACGCGCCCAAGGACCTCACGCCCAAGCAGCGCGAACTCTGGGAAGCGCTCGCGGCCGCGAAGTGATGCCGCGCCGTGCGCATGAAGCCATGTTGGGGAGATGAGCATATGGAACTTTTGCAGAATTCAAGAGATGTGCCGAGCCGTTCGACGCTGATCGTCTGGGCTGAGTTTCTGGAACTCACCGGCTCGACGCCGGATCATCTGTCGGAACTGATGGACATCGGCTGGCTCAACCCGACGCGTACTGCGGAGGAAGCCCTTTTGTTCCGTCAGGAGGACGTCTATCGTATCCGTAAACTGGAACGCCTGTGCAGCGATTTTGAATTGCATCCTCTGGGCGGCTCCATTGTAATGGACCTTCTGGACAGGATTGCGGAACTTGAAGTTCGGATACGGGAATTGACAGAGCGTTAGGATGACTTATTGTAGTAAGAAAGAGACAGCAATGTCTTTTATGCAGTGACGTTGCGTTCCGGGCGGTGATGTTCGGAGGCGCGACGTCCGCCTGAGAACGCCATTGAGGTGAACCGCTATGGATATCAACAGATTTACCGAAAAATCCCGTGAAGCGCTGAGCACGGCGCAGGGGCTCGCCGCCCAGTACGGCCATCAGGAGGTCGACGCCGAACACTTGGCGCTCGCTCTGGTGGGACAGGAAGACGGCTTCGTCCCCCGCGTGCTCGAACGCGCGGGCGTCTCCCCGAAGGCGCTGATCACGGCGCTTGAGGCGGCGCTCAGGAAGCGTCCCTCCGTGCGCGGTCCGGGGGCGGAAATGGGCACCATCGCCATTTCGCAGCGGGTGGCCAAGGCCCTCGCCAACGCCGAGGCCCTCGCCAAGCGCCTGCGCGACGAATACGTGAGCGTGGAACATATTTTTGCCGAACTGCTGCGGGAGCCTGCTTCCACGGGCTTCGGACAGGTGGCCGCTGAAGCCGGGCTGTCCGCCGACAAGTTTGCCGAAACCATGATGGCCGTGCGCGGCCCGCACCGCGTTACCTCCGCCAACCCCGAGGAAAGCTACGAGGCGCTCGCCAAATATGGCCGCAACCTCGTGGAGGCCGCCAGCAAGGGCAAGCTTGATCCGGTCATCGGCCGCGACGCCGAAATCCGGCGCGTCATCCGCATCCTTTCGCGGCGCACCAAAAACAACCCCGTGCTCATCGGCGAGCCCGGCGTGGGCAAGACCGCCATCGCGGAGGGGCTCGCCTACCGTATCGTCAAGGGCGACGTGCCCGAGGGCCTGAAGGACAAGACCATTTTCGCGCTGGACATGGGCGCGCTCATCGCCGGGGCCAAGTACCGCGGCGAATTCGAGGAACGCCTCAAGGCCGTGCTTTCCGAAGTGCAGAAGTCGGAAGGGCAGATCATCCTCTTCATCGACGAACTGCACACCATCGTGGGCGCGGGCAAGACCGACGGCGCGATGGATGCGGGCAACCTCTTGAAGCCGCTGCTGGCGCGGGGTGAACTGCACTGCATCGGCGCGACCACGCTTGACGAGTACCGCAAGTACATCGAGAAGGACCCGGCCCTTGAGCGCCGTTTCCAGACCGTGCTGGTTGAGGAACCGACCGTCGAGGACACGATTTCCATCCTGCGCGGTCTGAAGGAGCGTTTCGAGGTCCACCACGGCGTGCGCATCAGCGACTCCTCCATCGTGGAGGCGGTGGTGCTCTCGAACCGTTACATCACGGATCGCCAGCTTCCCGACAAGGCCATCGACCTCATCGACGAGGCCGCGGCCATGATCCGTACGGAGATCGACTCCCTGCCCACGGAACTCGACGAGGCGAACCGCAAGGTCATGCAGCTTGAGATCGAGCGCGAGGCCTTGCGCAAGGAAACCGACGACGCCTCCCGCGAGCGGCTGGAAAAGCTGGAGAACGAGCTGCGCAACCTTCAGATGACGCAGTCGGAATTGAAGGGCCAGTGGGAGAAGGAAAAGGACGTCATCAACGTCGTGCGCGACCTCAAGGGTGAGATCGAGAAGACCCGTCTGGCCGTGGAGGACGCGACCCGGCGCGGGGATTTGCAGGCCGCTTCGGAGTTGAAGTATGCCAAACTTCCGGAACTGGAGAGGAAACTCCATGAAGCGGAGGACTGGCAGGAAGCGCCCCGCCTGCTCAAGCAGGAGGTGCGCCCGGACGACGTGGCCGACATCGTGGCCCGCTGGACGGGCATTCCGGTCACGCGGCTGCTCCAGTCCGAGCGTGACAAGCTCATCCATCTGCCGGACAAGCTCCACGAGCGGGTCGTCGGGCAGGATGAGGCGGTACAGGCCGTGTCCGACGCCGTACTGCGTACCCGGGCCGGGCTCTCCGATCCCTCGCGTCCGCAGGGCTCCTTCATCTTCCTCGGGCCCACCGGTGTGGGCAAGACCGAGCTTTGCAAGGCGCTGGCCGAGGCGCTCTTCGACAGCGAGGACAACATCGTCCGCCTCGACATGAGCGAGTACATGGAAAAGCATTCGGTGGCGCGGCTCATCGGCGCGCCTCCCGGTTACGTGGGTTACGACGAAGGCGGCCAGCTCACCGAGGCCGTGCGCCGCAAGCCCTACAGCGTGATCCTTTTTGACGAGATCGAGAAGGCGCACCCGGATGTCTTCAATACGCTTCTGCAATTGCTGGACGACGGGCGTTTGACGGACAGTCAGGGCCGGACGGTGGACTTCCGCAACACCATCGTGATCATGACCTCGAACATCGGTTCCTACCGGATGCTCGACGGCATCAATCCCGACGGTTCCTTTGCCTCGGACGTCTATTCGGCGGTCATGGGCGAACTGCGCCAGCACTTCAAGCCCGAGTTCCTGAACCGGGTGGACGAGACGGTCCTCTTCAAGCCGCTCCTGCCCGAGCAGATCGGCCAGATCATCGACCTTCAGCTCCGGCGGCTCCAGAAGCGTCTGGACGAACGCAAGATCGCGCTTGAGCTGACCGAGGCGGCTCATGATTTCATCGCTGACGCCGCCTACGATCCGCACTATGGGGCCAGGCCGCTCAAGCGTTACCTGCAAGCCCACGTGGAAACCCCGCTCGCCAGGTTCATCATCGGCGGGCAGGTCCGCGACGATCAGAAGGTGGTCATCGACGCCACGGAAGACAGCCTGCGCTTCGGCGTCAAGGACGGCGACGAGGTGCGGTGGCTATAAGAAGACAGTAGAGAAGAGCAGGGGGGAGGGGGAACCCTTCTCCAGAAGG
>OFGN01001624.1_pt1 | contig 15061 bp, 13 predicted proteins | sample 1521821 | NCBI WGS metagenome assembly OFGN01 (sample SAMEA3504094, study PRJEB24116) | mouse gut metagenome | biome: mouse gut; feature: mouse-associated habitat; material: faeces | place: Denmark | collected 2011
ATCTCCGTGCCGTTGCTGCCCGCCACGGTGGTGCCGTACAGGGACTCACGGAAAATCATGCGCTGGGACTTATAGCCGTAGGTGTTGACGTTTGCGATATTGTTGCCGATGACGTTCAGGTTCTGCATATGGGTCCGCAGACCCGCGATTGCCGCATACATTGCACCAGTCATAGTAAGAAAATTAACTCCTTTCGGTGTGGCGCCGCCCGGCCCCCGCCAATCGGGCGCGGGCCGAAGGCATCCGAAATTGGTCCTGCCTTCTGTCTATCATATTACAGGAACACGGCGCCGTCAATGTTCGTAAATATATTTTGTTTCATTTCCTCTTGTGTGATGGCTGTAATGACCCTGGCATTGGGCACATTGATGATAAAAGCCTTTTCGGTGTCCATGGCCAGGATATTGGTGGCCCCTTTGGCCTGGGCCCGGATGACGCTGCCCGCCAGCTGATCCATCAGATCGGGCGTCACCTCAATGCCCCGCTCCTGCGCCCGGGAGATGGCGTGCTTGGAAAACTCCACGCCCTGGGGCTGCTCCTGCCTGGCCAGCTCCTGCTGGAGCATGGCGCCGAAGCCCCCCGCCGGTCCGCGCTGCTGTACCCGGGCCTGCTGCGCTTCCCTGCGCTCTAGTCCTGATACACGCTGGATCATCTCATGTCACCTCATTTTTACTCAGTCGGTGGGTGCGCCCTGCTCACCCTGGTATTGGGGATTGGTTTCGGTCCCGCCGGAGCCCTCCGCAGGGGGTGTGGGCTCGCCGCCCTCGGGCTTGTCGGCGCCTTCGCCCTCGCCGGGGCCGTCCACGCTGCCATCGCCCTCGCCCTCACCTTCGCCGGGCTTTTCGTCCTCGTCAGGCTTCTCAATCGGCGGAAGCTGGCCCACAGCCATAATCTGGTTGAGCCCATAGGTCTCAATATTGCCTTTGCTGTCCTTGCCGAAGATCACCTGCTGGCCGTTCATCACGCCGGTGCCGGTAACGATAACTTCCCGCTCCTCCAGGCCCTTATCCGTCACGATGCCGATGGTGACCACCTTGCCCACCAGGGAGCTGGCATAGCTCTGGACGCTGGTTTCGGTCATGTTGGACATGGCGGTAATCATCTGCATCTGAATCATCTGATTCATCATCTCGCTGGTGTCCATGGTGTCGTCGATGGTCTGGTTTTGGAGCTGCACGATCATCAGCTGGAGGAAATCCTGCATATCCAGCTCGGTGTTATTTTTGCGGCTGGTGCTGTTTTCCGGGCGAAATCCGCTGCCCGCACCCAACAAGCCCGCAATATCTGCCATAGAATTGCTGCCCATAGATTCTGCTCCTTTCCGTGTTACTCTTCCCCGGGGATCAGTCCCAGCCGGAGCTGCTGCATAAAGTCCTGGGGACTGGTGTGCTCCCGGCGCTGCTGGCGGCGCTCCTGGCCGTCCTGGGCGTGGCCGTTGTGCCCGTCGTAGTTCTGCTGGTGCTGCTGGTTCTGGCCCTGCTGGCTCTCCTGCTGGCGCTGGACGTCCACCTGGACCTCCTGCCCGCGGCTGCTGAGCATCCCCTGCAAATCACCCGCGTGCCGCTCCAGCAGTCCGCGGGTCTCGGCGCTGTGGGCGCTCAGGGCCACCCGCAAAATACCGTCGGCGCTCTGGCTGATCTCCACGGTGACGCTGCCCAAATGCTCCGGGGTGAGCTGGATGCGCACCATTGACTCGCCCTTCTCCAGCGCCTGGGCCAGCTGGGTGTCGATCTGCCGGGCCACGTCGGGCTCCTGGGTCTCCTGGACATCGTACGCCTCGCCCACCTTCACCGGGGCGGCCTCCACGTCGCGGAAGAGCTGCCGGGGGCCCTGCTGGCTGTCCAGAAGCTCCACCTGGGCGTCGTCCTCCTCCCCTTGGGGCTTGACCTCCTCCACCGCCTGCTGGACGGTTTTGCCTGTCTGCTCGTTTACCACCTTTTCCAGCAGCTGGGCGGGGCCGTGCTCCACAGTGGGGTCGGTGGCCTCCAGCATGGAGTCCGCCTCGGGGTCGGATACATCGTACAGCGCGGGGTCAACCACCGGCTTGCCGTACAGCTTCTCCGCCGTGTTGGCGCCCACCAGAATGGGGATCTGCTCGCCGTTCTCACCGCTGCGTACGCCGATGCACACCACCGGCTCGCCCTCCTGCAAATTCTGGGGCAGCCACGAAGCGGGGTACTGGGCCAGCACGCCCGGATCTACCGGGGCGAGGTACACCTGCATCCGCTTGGACGCCTCCACCGGGTCCTCCTGCTTCTGGACGGGATCCTTCTCAGCCGGTTTTTTGACCGGGGCTTCCGTCTTGGCGGGGGGCTCCAGCAGGGAGTCCTTCTCCTGGGATTTCTCCTCCAGCAGCTTCTGGAACTCGTCCAGCTCGCCGCTGCCGCCGTTTTTGGGCATCTGGGTCTGGCCCGCGATGGCTTGAAGCAGCGCCAGGCCGATGCCATTTGCCTGTTCCATGTTCGTTACACCTCCTTAATATTGAGATATTTATTTCCAAACGGCGCAAGCGCCGAATTGGACGCTGTTTCCCCAAAGCCCAGGGGACGGCCCTGCCTGATCCCCGCTACGCGCCGATGCCGGCCCGGGTCCGGGCGGAGCTGACAAACTCATCAATGAGGTTTTCCTCCGCCTTCTGCACCGCTTTGTTGTAATCCTCCAGCTTGTGCTCCCTGAGCTTTTCAATGGAGGAGGTGTCGATCTTGGCGTTCACCACCTGCTGGCGCTTGGCCTCCTCCTTTTTGCGCAGCTCCTCCAGCGCCGCGGTCTCCCGTTCGATCTCCGCTTCCAGAGCCCGCAGGCCGTTCTGATAAAACATGGCGTCCGCGACGGTGATGCCCTCCAGCTTGCGCTGGCGGTACTCCTCATTGCAGTCCCGGTAATCCTGCCAGACCCCCTCCAGCACATCCTCCTGCTCCCGGACCTGGGCCAGAATGGCGGCGTGCTCCCCCTTCAGGGAATCCAGCACCTGCTGCTTGTAGGACAGCACCGAGTCCAGGGAGAATTTGAATTTCTTCATCTATCTGTACACCTCGCCGGTTTATTTTAGCAGCCTGCCCATCTCTTCCACACAGCGCTCGTAGGAGAAGGCCTCGTCCACGTCCTGCGTCAAAAAGCTGTTCACCGCGTCAATTTTGGACATAGCGAAGTCCAGCTTGCGGTTGCTCCCCGGCTTGTAGGCCCCGATGGCCACCAGGTCGGCGTTTTTTTCATACACGCTCATGATATCTCTTATGCGGGAGGCCAGCTGCCGGTGCTCCGGGGGGACAATCTCCACCATCAGACGGGAGATACTGGCGCTTACGTCAATGGCGGGATAGTGGTTGGCGTTGGCCAGCTGCCGGGAGAGGACAATGTGTCCGTCCAAAATGCCGCGCACCGTGTCCGCAATGGGCTCGTTGGTGTCGTCGCCCTCCACCAGCACGGTGTACACCCCCGTGATGGAGCCCCGGCTGAAATTGCCGCTGCGCTCCAGCAGCTTTCCCGCCAGAGCGGCCATATCGTCCGCAATACCCGCCATGGACCGGGGGGCGTTGGTGGGGACGCTCAGCTTGTCGAGGATCCGGAGGGACTCGTCCACCAGTCCGGCGGCAATAAAGGTCCCTCCCAGATCAATTCCAATTCGATACATCTGCAAAATCTTCCTGTCTTATATTCTTCCGCGCGCTCACAGGTACAGCAAAAAGCTCTTGATCTCAAACGCTCCAAAGGATACGGCCAGCCTGCCGCCCTGAAGCGGCAGCGGCGCTTCGTTTTCCTCCAGCATATCTACCTCGCTGATCCGCCGGACAGCTTCCGTCATGGTAAAGGAGGCGTGCGTCCCTATCCCCATGGCCTCGTATGCCCGGACCAGGATCGCGTTTTCCACGGTATCCGCCGGTTTGATGGTATCCACCACAATATTCTTCTCTCCGGGCAGAAACACTGGCCGCAAGGCCGCTTCCGCCCCCGCCGGGAGGACGCCGCCCACCACCGGCGGCTCGTTCAGCTCGTAAGCTTCCCGCAGGACGCCGCTCTCCGCGAAGGGCCCCAAAAAGGGATAAAAGGAGTACGTGAATTCCTGCTCCCTCTGGTCTGCATACATATCCGGCATCAGCGGCGCTTTCATCAGCGTCAGGCGGATCTCGCTGCCCGCCGTACTCACGCCGTACTTGCAGTCGTTGAGTACGGCCGCGCCGGCCCCGCCGTCCTGCAGAACCGTGTACCGGTGGCTGCACACCTCATACCGGTCCCTGTCGCTCTGCCGGGAACGGTGGACGGGGCGCTTCACGTAGCCGAATTGGATCTCCTCGATGGCCTCCGCTGTGTAAACGTTCACCGGGAAAGCCACCTTGAGGAGCTTGTGCCGCTCCTTCCAGTCCAGTCTTGTAATAAAGTCCAGACGCCGGGCGTCATTTCCCAGGAAAATCTTCTGCACCAGCCTGGATCTGCCCAGGGTCCGTTCCACAATCAGCGCCGCTCCGTCCGCATCCTCACGGATCTCCACCCGTGCCGCTCTGTCCAGGGACACCGGCAGCTTCTCATACATGCTGCCCAGCTCCCAGGCGTCGTAACAGGTGTTCACATCCTTGAACAGCAAAAACCGGTTGCCGTCCCCCGCCAGAAATTCCTTCTCTTCTCCCGGCTTCCGGACGCTGGTCAGCTCTCCGGCGTCATTGACCCGGCAGGTCAGATGCTCATTGCGGAGCATATATCCGCCGCCGTCTCCCGCCGGAACGCGCCAGACGGCAGCCCGCCGGCCAGTCCCCTCCGCCCGGCCTGCTCCGACCACCGCAAACCCTTGGGCGGGGATCTCCCAGCCCCGGAAGGTCCGCTTCCATCCCAGATGGTTGTAGACGGTCATCCGCTCCCCCGGCCGGCCCAGCATCTCCTCCAGCAGCTTTCCACTCCCGGCACAGACCATCTCCAGCTCCAGCTCCGCCCGCTCGTGGACCCGGGCAATGGAGGTGCCCGGCGCAATGTCGTGGAACTGGTTGAACAGCAGCAGCTTCCACAGCTCTTCCAACTTCTGCTTCCACGCCTCCCGGATAGGCCTGCCCGCCAGCATCTGTTCCGCCATGTGGTATTCCACCGCCTTCAGAGCGGCCTCCGCCCGGCGGATGCCCCGCTTGGTCCGGGCCTGAGAGGTCAGGGTTCCCCGGTGCCACGCCAGATACAGCTCGCCGCAGTAGACATTCTCGATCTCCTGCTCCTCCGCCCGCCGGAAGAAGCTCACCGGGTTCTCCATATGGCACCGGGGCGCGCCCTCCAGATCCCGGCAGCGCAGGGCTGCCTCCACCATCTCCCGGGTGGGGCCTCCGCCACCGTCTCCGTAGCCGAAGGGGAACATGAGGCCATCGATGCCCTCCTGCTGGACCCGGTCGTCCTCCCACCGGGAGACCAGCTCCCCGGAAGAGAACACGGCGTTGTTCCGCCGGAACAGGTGGGACAGCACCCGGCTGCCGTCCAGTCCCTCCCACCAGAAGAGGTTATAGGGGAAGGGCTCCGCCTCCGGGTCCTGGCGGGTGAGCTTCTGGGTGGCAAAATAGGGGATCTGGCACTTCTTCATGATCTGGGGCAGCGCCGCCGAAAAGCCGAAGGTATCCGGCATCCAGGCCATAAGGCTGTCCACTCCCAGCTCCTCCCGGAACCAGCGCTTTCCCCGGACGAACTGCCGGATGAGGCTTTCCCCGGAGGGGATGTTGGTATCACACTCCACCCACAGCGCCCCCTCGGGATAGAATCCCCCGGAGGCGGTCTTTTCTTTCACCCGCCGGTAGACGTCCGGATAAAGGGCCTTCAAATACTCCAATATAGGCGGCTCGCAGAGCAGGAACCGGTAGTCCGGATACTCCTCCATCAGCGCCAGCTGGTTGGCGTAGGTCCGGGCCGTCTTCCGCATGGTCTCCTCCACCGGCCAGAGCCAGGCCAGGTCCAGGTGGGACTGTCCGAAGACGGTATAGTCCGGCGCGGTGGAACCGTTCCGGCAGGCCAGCAGGGGCTGCAAATACCGGTCCGCCTCCACTGCGCTGGCGGTGAGTTCCTCCTCCGGCAGCTCGAAGTCCGCCGTATAGGTGAACTTTTTCAGTCCCTCAACAATTTTCATGGCCCGCAGGCTCTTCTCCGGCAGCTTTTGCACCAGGCTGTAGAGGACCTGGTAATCCATGGCCGCCTGGAACAGCGCCTCGTTCCAGCTCCCCAGCAGGGACGGCTTTACCGTGACCTGGGCCTCCGGGGGATCGGGCACCGGCTCCTCATCGGGACCCACGGGGCCCGCACCCTCCCGGCGGAGGCCATGGCCCGCGTAGCACTCCGCGTAAATGTCGTACACATCCCCCGCCCGGGCGGAACGGGAGAGGGTGATATATTTGTGCTGCCGGTCGATGGATCCGGCCTCCCGGCCGTTGACCCAGACCAGCATCTCCTCCCCGGCCCCCAGGGTGAAGACAGCCCGCTTTCCCTCCAGTGCCGCCGGAATGACGGCCTGGGTATGGAACCACCCGTACTCCCACTTCTTCCCCCACCGTGCCCCCGGCTGAGCGGGGACAAACCGGCCTTTGACAGCTTCGTCAAAGGCCAGTTGATCCATGGTGGTGAAAAAGGACAGGGACAGAGGGACACACGCCGTAAAATAGTGCTTTTCAAACTGCTCCGACCAGATCCGGAGCCGGTCTTCCCATTGCCTGCCAATATTCATCGCATACCTCTATTACGCCTCAATCTCCAGACACTCGCTGAGAAACAGCATCGCCAGCGCCTGCCCGTAGGGCATGGGCTTCAGGGGAATGTCCCGATAGAACGCCCTGCTCTCCCGCCCCATGGCGGTGCCGTAGGACACCTGCCGGACCACGCCGTCCTCCCCGATGCAGTCCAGCACCGGCTCCAGGGCCTTCAGAGCCACCGCCTCCCAGGATGCGTCGATGAGCCCCGTATGGACCGCCCGCAGGATGCCGTAGGCAAAGCCGCAGGTCGCGCTGGCCTCCACATAGGAGGACGCCTCGTCAATCAGGGTGTGCCACATGCCGGACGCGCTCTGATACTTTTTCAGGCCCTCAACCTGGTTTAGGAGGAGCTGGGCCAGCGTCCGCTTCACGGGGGCGGCGCAGGGGACCATCCGCAGAAATTCCGGGATGGCGATGGTGATCCAGCAGTTCCCCCGGCCCCAGAGGGCCCCGGCGAAGTTGTGCCGCCCGTGGAAGGTCCAGCCGTGGTACCACAGCCCGGTCTCCCGGTCCGCCAGGTACCGGGCGTGGAGCAGGAACTGGTACTGGGCCTCGTCGATGTAGGCCTGGTTCCCCTCGATGCGCCCCATGTTGGCCAGGAACAGCACGGACATGAACAGGGTGTCGTCCCACAGCTCCTGGTCATTGAGGGTGTCGGAGGTCATGTGCTGGAAGCCCCCCTCCTCCGTTCGGGGAAAGCTCTCCATAATCCGGCGGGCGCTCTCCCGGCAGGGGGCCAGATACTTCTCCTCGTGCAGGTATTCTCCCACGTAGGCCATGGTGAGAAAGGGGGTGATGGTGTTGACGTTCAGCGCCGGGAAGCCAATCTCCAGCTGCTGATCGAAATACTTGACCAGCACCTCCAGATATTTTTTCTCTCCGGTTTTTGCAAACAGCTTCCACAGTCCGTATAACCCAACGCCCTGGGTCCATTCCCAGTGCTGATACCGGCGGACATCGTCTCCCGCCAGGTTACGGCCCTCCATGTTTTTCAGAAAGATCTCATCGTCCTCATAGAGGATGGGGCAAAAGGCGTCGATCAGCTTCGCCAGCTTTTTTTCGATCTCCGCTTTGTATTCGTTTCTTTCCATAGCCAACCTCAACTTTTAATCCTCCAGCTTTGCATTGAGATCGTGGAGCAGCGGAAGCAGCTCCGCCGGCGTTTTCACCGTATAGTCCGGCTCCCAGTCGGGCTCCTCCGCCGTGTGGAAATACCGGGGGGACCAGTCCAGCCAGATGGAAATCAGCCCCTGGCGGTTGGCGCCCGCGATATCCTTTTTGAGATTATTTCCGATCATGACGATGCGTTCCTTGTCGGCCCCGGTGAGACCCAGCTTCTCATAGGCGGTCTCGAACATCACCGCCTCCGGCTTCTGCCGGCCCACCACCTCCGAGACCACCCAGGCGTCGAAGCAGTACCCCAGACCGTTCTTCCGGTATACGTTCTGGAAGGACTCCCACTCTCCGTCCGCCACCAGGGCGATGGTGAAGCCCTCCTCGTGGAGCTGGCGGAGAACCTCCCCCGCGCCGGGGATAAACTGGGCCTCCTGGACAATGCCCTGTTCATCGTATATCTGGGTGCCCTCGTCGATGATGGTATCGCCGCTGTCGGTGAAAATAATCAGCTTCTTAGTCGTCATACTGGAATCCCTTCAGCTTCAGCTCCTCCGCCCGATGGCAGGCTACAAAGTGGCCGGGCTCCATCTCCCGGTACTCCGGCGCGGTCTCCTTGCACTGCTGCTTGCAGTACCGGCAGCGGGTATGGAAATAGCAGCCCGTAGGCGGATTGGCCGGGTTGGGGATCTCGCCCTCCAGGGGGATGCGCTCCATCTGCTGGGTGGGGTCCGCCACGGGTACCGCAGACAGCAGGCTCTCCGTATAGGGGTGCATGGGGTGGCTGAACAGGTCCTTGGTGGGAGCGTACTCCACCAGCTTCCCCAGATACATCACACCCACCTTATCGGAGATATACTCCACCACGGACAGGTCGTGGCTGATGAACAGATAGGTCAGAGCAAACTCCTTCTGCAGGTCGTGGAGCAGGTTGATAACCTGGGCCTGGATGGAGACGTCCAGGGCGGAGACCGATTCGTCGCACACGATCACCCGGGGATTGAGTACCAGAGCCCGGGCGATGCCGATCCGCTGCCGCTGTCCGCCGGAGAAGGCGTGAGGATACCGCATGAGGTAGGAGGTGTTCAGTCCCACCTTGGCGGCGATGTCCATGATGCGCTGGTCCATCTCGGCCTTGGGCATCTTGGGGAAGTTGGCCAGCAGGGGCTCCTTGATGATATCGTAGACCGTCATGCGGGGGTCCAGGGAGGAGTAGGGATCCTGGAAGATCATCTGGATCTCCTTGCGGTACTTCTTCATGGTCTTGGGGTCGATCTTGGTGAAATTCACCGTCTCCCCGTCCCCGGCGGTATAGAGGACCTCGCCCTCGGAAGGCTCGTAGGCCCGGACGATGCACCGCCCCAGAGTGGTCTTGCCGCACCCGGACTCGCCCACGATGCCGATGGTCTCCCCCTCGTCCACCGTGAAACTCACGCCGGTCACCGCCCGGACGCAGACACCCTTGGAGTTGAAACGCATATGGATGTGCTGTACATCCAGAATCTGCTTCTTACCGCTCACGCGTCCTTACCTCCTTCCTTGCCGCACCCGCTGCAGGCGCCGTCCTTGGGACAGCCGGTGCAGGCGAAGCACGCTACCTGGTGATCCTGGCCCACCTGGACCAGAGTAGGATCGTATGCGTTGCACACGCCCTCAATCCGCTGTGTACACCGCTCGTAGAAGCCGCACCCGGCGGGCAGGTTCAGGGCCAGGGGCACGGTGCCCTCGATAGAGAACAGCTTCTCCTGGTTCTTGGTGCCGATCTTATGGACGGAACCGATAAGCCCCTTGGTATAGGGGTGCTGGGGATTTTTGAAGATCTCCAGGGCCGTGGCGGACTCCACGATCCGCCCCAGGTACATGACCGCCACCCGGTCGCACATCCGGGCCACGGTGCCCAGGTCGTGGGTGATGAAGAGGATGGACATGCCGAAATCCTTCTGCAGCTCCTTCATCAGCTCCAGGATCTGCGCCTGGATGGTCACGTCCAGGGCGGTGGTGGGCTCGTCGGCAATGAGCAGCTTGGGGTTGCACACCAGAGCCATGGCGATGAGGGCACGCTGGAGCATTCCGCCGGAGAACTCGTGGGGGTACTGGTCGTACCGCTTCTCCGCGTTGGCGATGCCCACTTTCTTCATCACGCCCAGGGAGATCTCCTTGGACTTCTTCTTATCCTTGGTGATGTGCAGGAGAGTGGCCTCGTTGATCTGGTTGCCGATGGTATACATGGGGGAGAAGGCCACCATGGGCTCCTGGAAGATCATAGAGATCTGCTTGCCCCGGACGGAACGGATCTCGTCCCCTCTGGGCTTCAGCTTCAGAAGGTCCGTCCGGCCCAAGCCGTCGGCGTCGAAGATAATCTCCCCTTCCGCCGAACACTTCTTGTCGTTGATGCCCAGGATGGCCTTGCTGGTCAGGCTCTTGCCGCAGCCGGACTCGCCCACCAGTCCCAGGGTCTCCCCCTTTCTGATCTCGAAATCCACGCCCCGGACGGCAGTCAGGATGCCGTCGTCGGTCTTGATGTTGACCTTCAGGTCCTTTACCTGAATGATGGTATCATTCTGACGCGCTTCGTTTTCCATCATACGCGCTCCTTTCCGCTTCTTACTTGTAGGGATCCGCCGCGTCTCTCAGACCGTCGCCCAGGAAGTTGTAGGCCAGGACGGTGATGATGACGAAGATCAGCGGGATCATCTTCCAGGGGCACTGGGCCACGGTGGCCAGGGCCTCGGTCTCCTTCAGCAGCACGCCCCAGCTGGTGGCGGGGGCCTTCATGCCCAGGCCTAGATAGCTCATGGAGGTCTCGCCCAGGATGGACCCGGGGATGCCCAGGGTCAGGCTGACGATCAGGTAGCTCAAAAAGCCGGGGACCAGATGCTTGACGATGATCTTGAAGTCGCTGACACCCGCCAGCTTGGCGGCCATCACGAAGTCCTCCTTCCGCAGGGCGATGAACCGGCCCCGGACCGTGCGGGCCAGTCCGGTCCACCCGATGAAGGACAAAATGATGGTGATGTACAGGTACATGGCCGTCACGGAGATCCCCGGAGGAATGGCGGCGGACAGGGCCAGCCACAGGGGAATGCTGGGGATGGCGGAGATGACCTCGATGATACGCTGGATCAGGTTGTCGATCCAGCCGCCGAAGTAGCCGGAGATGCCTCCCAGCAGGATGCCCAGCACGAAGCTGATGGCGGCGGACACGAAGGGGATGGTCAGGGACACCCGGCTGCCGTACAGCAGGCGGGAGAAGATGTCCCGTCCCACGCTGTCCGCGCCGAAGATGTTGATGCGGGCCTCCATATTGGGCTCGCCCTGCTCGTCCACCAGGCCGTACAGGTGCCGGTCGCAGGGGATGAAGCCGAAGAGCTTATACTCCGGGCCCTTGGCGAAGAGACTCACATAGTATTTTTCAGACGTATCCTCGGTGGTGATAACGGTGTAGGTCTTTTTATCGTTGACCTTCTGGAGCTTGTAGACGTAGGGACGGGAGAAGCTGCCGTTCTCGTCCCGCCAGTGGATCGTGGTGGGGGCAGTGTCCTTGTAGAGGCCGGTGAAATCCTCCAGCCTGTAGGGGGCCAGGAAGTCCGCGAACAGAGCGCCGAAATATAAGACCGCCAGGACGATCATGCTGAACTTGGCCAGCTTGTGCTTTTTCAGCTTGATCCACATCAGCTTCCACTGGGAAGCCATGTAGCGGGATTCATCATTCTGAGGCTTCTTTTTCTTAAAAACAGCCATGAGATCAACTCCTTTCCGAGAACCGGATCCGGGGATCCAGCCAGGCCAGGGCGATATCGCTGAGGAGCGTGCCCACGACCACCAGGATGGCCTGGACCAGGACGATGGTGCCCGCCAGATACATGTCCTGGGATTTCAGGGCCGTCAGCAGCACAGGCCCCAGAATGGCCATGTTCATAACGATGGCCGACACGGTGGAGCCGGAGAAGATGGTCCGCAGCGCGCCGGAGAGGCCGGACACCACCGGGTTCATGGCTGCCCGCAGGCAGTATTTGTAGGTGATAGTGGCCTCAGAGCAGCCCTTGGCCCGGGCGGTGAGTGTGTACTGCCGGGCCTGCTCATCCAGCATCTGTGCGCGGACAGTACGGATGATGCTGCAGGTGCCGGAGGTTCCGATGACCAGGATGGGAATCAGGCACCGGCCCAGAAATTCCGGGATGTACTCGGGCCGCATGCCGTTCTGGAGCATCTCCGTGCTGAAGAGCCCCAGGTACATGGCGCCTGTTTTCACATAGATGAAGTACATGACCAGGATGGCCAGCAGGAAGTTGGGGGTGGCCGTGCCGATGAAGCCGATGAAGGACCAGATATAGTCCCCCACGGAGTACTGGTGGTTGGCGCAGTAGATGCCGATGGGCAGGCTCACCGCGTACTGGAAGACCAGGATCACGAAGGAGATGCCCAGGGTCAGGGGCAGATACTGGGCGATGACGTCCCAGACGGCCCGCCCGTATTCAAAGGAGTAGCCAAAGTCGCCCTTGGTGATAATATCCGCCATCCAGTTAAAATACTGGATGTACCAGGGCTTATCCAGTCCGAACTGCATCCGCAGCTCCTGGATCTGCTCGGGGGTCATGATCTCACCCTCTGCCGCCATGGCGGCGGCGTAGGAGGTGGCGTAGTCTCCGGGGGGCAGCTGGATGATGAAGAAGATCACCACGGAGATGATGAAAATGGTCGGTATAAACAGAAGGAGCCGTTTGCCTATATATTTGAGCATTTCCGCACGTCCTTTCGGTTAATCATTGGGACCTGTCGGCGCCGTTCAGCACCTCCCCACCCGCGGGTCGAGATGCCGGACAGGTTCCAAAACGAAGCGGGAGGCGCCCCCTATCCAAGAAAGAGAAGCGGCCTCCCGCGTCAGTTTGATGATGCGCGAATGTTTGCCGGGGACTCCCGGGGACAGGACCGCGCGGTCCCGCCCCGGAGAGTTCAAATTATGTGTTGGAACGCATTACAGGTTCTTACTCCTGGATATACCAGCACTGGCAGCGGGCAATGCCCATGTCGCGGTAGATGTCGGACCACACCAGGCTGTTGGGGAAGTTGTGGATGCGGGCGTTGACGGCGTGGATGGCGGGGGTGGCGGCCACGTAGCCCAGGGTCCACTGGTTCTCCTCGTGGAGCTTCAGCATCTTGTTGACGATCTCGTTGCGGGCGTCGGCATCGGCGGTCTTATCCAGCTCTTCCTTCAGGTTGATGAGTTCCAGCAGATCGCCGGTGGCGGTATCCTTCTTCATGGTACCGTACCAGGCCACGTTGGTGGCGTAGCCGGGAACCATGGAGTTGGGCTTCAGAGCGATGGACACGTCGCCGATGGGGGTGACGGGGTAGAGCATACACTCCAGAGAACCGGCCATCAGCTCGTTGTCGATGTAGCTGCGGTCATAGTCGCGGAAGTTGCACTTGATGCCCGCGGCGCGGTAATAGGTGTCCAGCAGGGAGAAGGTCTCGGCGGCGTTCAGCTCAGCCACGGAGACGATGTTCAGCTCGAAGTCGGAGCCGTCGGCGAAGTCATAGAAGCCATCGCTGCCCATAACCAGACCAGCGCTCTCAAAGAGGGTCTTTGCCTTCTCTACATCATACTCGGTCCACTTCTTGGACCACTCCTCGCTGTAGCCCAGGGTGCCCTCCTGAGGAGCGGCCTGGCCGCCTTCCTGCCAGCCGTCGGTCAGGGCGGAGGCCAGAGCCTCGCGGTCCACGCAGATGGACATGGCCTGACGGAAGTCGGCGTTATTGAACAGGGCGTTCTTGTTGGCATCGGCGATGCCCAGGTTCAGGTGGACCTGGTGGGCCGCGCTGCCCCACTCCGCGCCGGCCCACTCATACAGGTTGATCTTGGTGCCGGAGGTCTGCTCGGCCTCCAGAACGGTGGGCGCGTCCTGCACGGCGATGGTCTGGTAGTCCACGGTGCCGTCCAGCAGGAGCATCAGGGTCTGGTCCACATTCTGCACGGTGGTGTAGACAATCTTGTCCATGTAGGGCAGCTGCTGGCCGTTGGCATCGGTCTTCCAGTAGTAGGGGTTGCGGACGAACTCGTAGTACTCGCCCTTGATATTGTTCTTGCCGTCCTCGGTGGACAGCACGTAGGGGTTCAGGGTGGGGATGCCGGAGTAGTTCCAGAAGTAGTACAGAGTCTCCTTGCCCAGAGCGCCGGTATCGGAGAACTCCACGCCGGTCAGCTCCTTGCCCGCGGCAATGGCGCCTGCCTCATCGCCGTCCAGGATCTTCTGGCAGATGTCCTCAAAGATGTGCTTGGGGGCGTAGTGCCACTTCAGGTCCACGGTCAGGGCCTCGATGAAGTCGTACTTGGGGGTGCCGAAGGTGACGGTAAAGGTGGTGTCGTCCACCTTCTCCACCACGGCGGGATCGCCGTTGGCGTCCTTGTGGCAGTTGCGCACGCCCTTGCTGTCCAGCTTGTTGAGGCAGACCACGTTGTAGAACCATACGCAGTCCTCAGCGGTGAAGGGCTCGCCGTCGTGCCACTTGATCCCGTCGCGGATGTGGAAGGTGTAGGTGCAGGTCTCCTCGTCGTACTCCCAGCGCTCCGCCAGGCCGGGCGTCACCTGGTTATCCCCGTCGTGGGCGGTCAGGCCGTTGAAGAGCAGGGCGTTGATCTCGCAGTGCTCGTCCATAGCGGGGTTAATGCGGGTATAATCCGCGCTGCCGTAGACCAGAGTGCTCCCCTCCGCCCCGCCGGGGGCGTCTTTGGGACCGCCGCAGGCGGCCAGGGACAGGGTGAGCGCCGCTGCCAGCAGCAGGGATAGAATCTTTTTCATGGGTACCTCCTGTATATGGGTTCTGTTTGTGCTTCCGCATCATATTCGCACATAACCCGGCCCCGCGCAAGCCCCCGTGGGGGATAAAATTTGGGGGGATAGAAAAGGAAAACGCCCGTCTCCGCATGGAGACGAGCCGCGCTCCTGGTGGGCGCCGTTCAGCGATTGCTGACGGTCCACTCCTCCTGGTAGATCAGGTCGTCCACGTCGCCGTGGGGAATGCTTGGATTCATGCCGGGGCCTCCTTTCCATGATTTTTCCAGTATATGCGGCGGGAGCGGAAAAATTACACGAAGGAGCGGCCCGGAGAAAAATTTTTTGAAACGCGGCCCCGGCCCGGAGATTTCTCTTGCAATTTAGGGCGCGTTCGTGTATAATATGATTGCTTTATTTGCCGGTGTGATGGAATTGGTAGACGTAGTGGACTCAAAATCCACCGCTGGCGAC
>OFGN01001629.1_pt1 | contig 15031 bp, 20 predicted proteins | sample 1521821 | NCBI WGS metagenome assembly OFGN01 (sample SAMEA3504094, study PRJEB24116) | mouse gut metagenome | biome: mouse gut; feature: mouse-associated habitat; material: faeces | place: Denmark | collected 2011
CACAGTTATGGTCCAAAGGGAGGTGGCAAAGCGGATTTGCGCCTCACCCGGCGACCCAGACTGTGGGGCGTTCTCCCTCTTTTGCCAATACCATGCCCAGTGTAAGCTGTTGTTTGAGGTGCCCCCCAGCTGCTTCTTCCCCGCTCCCAAAGTCACCTCCGCTGTCATTCAGATGATTCCTCACCCCGAGCCGCCGGTTCAGGGTGATCAGGATGCTATCTTTTCCGTAGTGAAAGCCGCTTTTGCCCAGCGGAGAAAAACCTTGCTTAATGCCTTGTCCGCCGCCTACGGCCGCCAGTTCACTAAGGAGCAGCTGCGCCAAATCATTCTCGACTGCGGCCTACCTGAAACCGTGCGGGGTGAACGGCTCAGCCTGGAGCAGTTTGCCGTTTTGTCCAGCGCACTACACTGAAGCGCCCTCCTTTGTCAAATCCTTGCCGTGCGCATAGGATGGAGCAAAGGAGGTTTTTCCTTATGCCAATTATTTATCTTTCCCCCTCTACCCAGGAATCCAACATGTATGTCAACGGCGGGAGCGAGGAAGAGTGGATGAACCGCTTAGCGGACGCCATGGTTCCTTACTTGAATGCCTCAGGTATCCAATTTGATCGCAATACCCCGGATATGAATGCCGTATCCTCTATCCGGGCATCTAATGCCGGCAACTACGACTTGCACTTAGCCCTGCACTCCAATGCCTCCGCCCCCAGTAATTATGGCCGGACCCGGGGTATCATCGTATTCTATTATCCGGGCAGCTCTACGGGCAAGCGAGCGGCAGAGATTATGGCGGAAAATTTAAAGGCCATTTATCCTCTGCCCAACCGGGTACGTACCGAAGCCACCACCTCTATTGGGGAAGTTCGCCAGCCCCGCGCTCCGTCAGTGTTCATCGAATTGGGCTATCACGATAACGAGGACGATGCCACTTGGATAAAAACCCATCTGGACGAAATCGCCCGAACTATTGTGCTGGCACTCACCGAATACTTCGGAATTCCCTTCTTGACCTCCGAGGGCCCCCGCCGGCAAGGTGTTGTCGATGTGGATTGGGGATATCTCAACATCCGCTCCAGGCCGTCCACCTCAGCTCCTGTAATTGCCAAGGCCTATGACGGTGCGCGCTTAACGATCCTTAACCAGTGGCAGGACTGGTATCTTGTGTCCTTCGATGGAGCGGAGGGCTATGCCAACAGCGACTTTATTACACTTCTCTGAATCAGAACAGTCCATTTCCCAATTTCTTGGCCCGCTTCCTCCTGACCGGGTGTGGGTTCCCGCCGATGATCTGCCTGCCGCGCTGAGCATCTTGGCACTTCTCCAAAGTGAGCTTCCCGCACATGATCTCCCCTGCTATGCTGATGATGCGATCTGATCATTTACAAATCGTTTAAGGATACTTCAAAAATTATACATCTCTTTCTTTAAAAAAGCGCTATAATGGGTTATGTCATCAAGCATGACAACTCCTCCCTCTCTTTCTTGAATCAACAAGGCAGCCTACCGTAATAAACGGTAGGCTGTCGCTTTTAAAATATCAATTTTTTCAGAATTTATAGATTCCTTGAAAAATTTTAATTTCCCTCTTGCTTTTTCTCTTTTGGTATGGTAATATACATGAGGTTCATGGGTTGTGATATTTATCCGGGTGTGGCGAAGTTTGGTATCGCGCTTGACTGGGGGTCAAGAGGCCGCAGGTTCAAGTCCTGTCACTCGGACCATCGAAAACCGCTGAAATCGAAAGGTTTTGGCGGTTTTTCTTTACTTTTCAAGCGCCTTTTGTTGTCCTCAGTATCGAAAAATCGGGGCTGTCTAACACATTTGTCTAACAAAATCGAATCATTTTCTCTGGCGGCTCGGAAACTCCCGCAATCTGGCCTAAGATGTCATCCATTTTTTGGGATGTGGCAATAGTATCTTCATTGGCAAGATGGACGTATACATCATAGGTGATGGAAATATCTTCATGTCCTAAGAAGGCTTGAAGCTGCTTCGGAGGTACACCAGCACCTGCCAACAATGACGCTGCCGTGTGTCTCAAATCGTGGAAGCGCATTGTGGTGTCCATACCATTGTTTTTAAGCAACGTCTTGAACATTCGTGTGATCCCATCAGGCCGCAACGTTTTCCCATTAGGCCAAGCCACAACCTTATCGAGCGGGAGTCCTGCTTTCAACTGTCCATCTCTAAGGCTTTTGAGGTATGGGATTGTGTTTTGAATCAGCGACAACACACGGTTGCTCCGTGCCGTTTTGGTGTGGTCATCATCCAGCCGGACTACCCCATTCTGTGTAAGCGTGTGCCGGACATGAAGCGTACCTTTATTAAAATCAATATCAATCCATCTCAGACCGCACACTTCAGACCGCCGTAGCCCATAACACAAAGCCAACGTGATAGCTGCCCTCATCGGCTCCCCTGCTTGCTCCGCAATATCAAGCAGCTTTGCAGCATTGTCCTTTGAAAAAGCCTTTGCCTCAAACTTCTCACGTTTAGGCCATTTCACAAGTTTTGAGGGATTGATCTCAAGTACACCGTCCCTGATAGCGTCCTCAAGCGCTCCACTTACCACAATATCAAACTTTTTCACACTGTTTACCTTATGCGTTTTAAGTAGGCCGTTGTAAAAGTTCTGAAGCACCCTCCAAGTGATTTCCCGAACATCATAATTGCCCAAAGCTGGCAGTATGTGTTTTGTGGCATAATCACGATATCCTTTTGCGGTGTTTGGCCTTGCGGTCACATCTTTACCTTCAAGCCACCCATGCACATAGTAGGCAAATGTAGTATCATGCTTTGGCTTAACCTGTTTTAGTTCTTCTTCTAACTGTGCCAAGATTTCAAGCCGCTTCTTTTGCGCCTCTCGCTTATGGTTGCCCTCGCTGGAAATGCCCGTTGGAATCCACTTTGATTTTGTCCCACCTTCTCCATCGGGGACACGTGCAACAACATAATATTTTTTACGTTTGATCTGAAGGCTACCTGTCATATGTACCTCCTTGCTGACAGGTACAAAATTGCCCCATTACTACGATTTATATTATAGCTTCGTGCTATTGATAGTGCAAGGTTCATTTTCAATAATACATCATCCTTTCTCTTGTCCTATAGCCCTCCATAAGCCCCATATAGCCCCCTGTAGTGTTTGGCATGATATTCTATACCTCCTGCACGAGCGGGTCTTGTACGGCTTGCTGTGGGGCTTTATCAGTGCTGTGTTTTTGCTGAAGCGATCTTCTCACAACGAGTCAAATATACTGGGCTGTTATATAGAGCTGAGAAGAAATTACCTAAATCCTCAATTGACGGTTTAGGTTGCAATATCGTCCAGCTTCTAAACTTGCCTCTGTCCATATCAATTAATCGCTGCTGGTGTAGAATATCATCCACGGTATCACGCTTGACTTTAGGCATCTTCTGCCCATAGTCAGTCCTTACTTGTTGGTATCGTTCCCAAGGAGTAGGGAAAGCCAATAGTCCACCGCTATACTTTATGCGCAATTCATCCAGCTTGCTTTTACTCAAAATGGTGTTGTTTCTGGCCTGTAGATTCTCGAGTAGATTGATAAGCGTTTCAATATTCTTGCACCTAAAAAACCATGACCGAACTACTACAGGTGTATTTGACGAAAATTCTTTAATCAAATCCAGTTCAATCAAGTATTGCCCCGTTTTACGATCATAGGCTCCATAAATACGCCACGGATCATAGAACCTCCCAAAAAAATTATACTTTGCTTGATTTGCCCTATCCATCAACGATAGATTAGCCAATGTGCAATTACACCGATCTTCAATTAGGTGGTCTACATCTAACTGCTGATTGTTTGTAAGCTGATTTAAGATTGCTCTGGCTTGATCCAAGTTATTGTCAGTTAGTTTACCTGCATATGCGGCAAGGCTTACTTGCCCCATGTGCGGTATGTATTCGCCATTGTTTATACTGGTCTGAATTTTTTCAAGATTGCTCACCAGATAACAGAGGTGGGTATCTACCAACAAATCATATATTCCGGGCAAATTGTCACAGTAGAATGTTTTATTGTATTTCTTCATCCAGACTTTTACATACTGGCGGTTGCCGATTGTTGCTATGTCAACATTGCGGGATTGTGTGTGTGGTATCTTGTCCCTACCTGGAACGCCTAAGTTTGACGATCTGAAGTCAAAAACACCTTCTTGTAGGTAGGGCGTATCTTTCATGTATTTTATTTGATCTGCTGGATTAAGCGTAACTTTTCGATAAGATTGATACAAAAACTTGTTAAGCTTAATATTTTTATTGGGCAACTGAAGCCGTAGATTGCCACGACTACAGGACAAGTTACCATCTTGGAGCGCATTCACTACAGCTTGCAAAACTGCTTCGTCATGGTCAAACGCTGCTCCAATGCCTGATCTGTCATGCTGGATTAGGTATAGCGGCTCCCCTTCGTGGTCTATCTCTGTGATATGGCAGGTTTTGAATTCTATATTTTGTATTTTAATCACCTTTCCTTCCGTAATATACGCTATATGCTGTGTTACTCAAAACATAAGCCCATTTTGTCGCCGATACGATAGCAAAAAACATACTGCTTATAATAGGCTGTACTCCTTAACAATCCCGCCGAAATGGGTAAATTGCGCGATAACATACCGATAACAGATTTTTGTACCTGATTATCATTGAAAAATTAATTCTCCCCCCTTGATAGGGGGGAAGGCAATAAGCAGTGCCCTTCTGCGTTTGCCTCAGGGGGGTAGATTGTAGCCTGTCACCGCATCATTTTTGCTGGTTTGGTAGCTGTAGTTTTTAGGAACTCCCTCTATACCGACAGTGATTTGAAAGTTTCCCAAAATGGGATGTTTTCAAGGGGTGAAATTGCCGATTTTGAACTTACTAAGTTCAAGTGACCTCAATCCCAAGCCAATTCTGAAGGAGATTTCTCATTCTGATTGACGGGATATAGAGGTTAATTGGCTCCCCATTTCTAATTGCTGAACGCCATATCCATTGTAACAACTCACTCAATGCAAACTGATCTTCCTCTAACTTGTAACCCCGGACTGAAAAGAAATCCTCCAAGTTGGGATTGAAATACCGATTGAGCATATACATCAAAATATGTCTGTTTGCAAAATCATTTACGGCTCTGGCATTACAGGCCACAAATTGACATTGTTTCCTTAATTCCTTTTCTGGAAGCTTCTTTTCCTCCGCTGTCAACTTTTTTGTATACTTGAAACCCTTTTGCATCAATTTCTCTCTAATGCCGCCATTAATAGATGTTGTCCACATTACATCATCGCTTGCAGCATTGACAGAATTCTTATAGTTGCGCATATTCTTTTTGATTAAGTCAATATCTTCTGGGGTTCGCTTCTTCAACCATTTAATTGAATATGCAAAGGGGTTATCTTTGCCAAAATTGTTATATGGGCCATCATAAATTGTAATTAGCTTTGCAAATTGATTTTTCATTTCTTGCTCATCGTTGTATTCGCAAAACTCAAATTTGCCTTCACCAATATGTTTTGCCGAAAGCATCTCATAATGAAAACCGTGCATTTTGAAGAAGAAATCAAGCATTGATCCTTTGAACAAATATGTAAGAACAAATATTTGCTGAAAAGTTCTAAATATCTCCGGGTCATACTCTACATACAAATTATTTCTTACACATCTCAAAGTTTTGTTTTCTGAAAACTTAACGATTTCCGAAAACTGAAACCCTTCCTCTTCATCACCATTCCAGCAGGCATTAAAACAATCATCGACTTTTAAAGAATTTGTTTTAATCAACCATTTAACTGTTTTATCATTCACTTGTTTGTTCACTGGAACAACAGAATTATATTCATGCAAGATTTCAAGTGCTTCATCAAGAATTAAGATATACTTCCCATGATAGATTAGCTGCATTGTTTCTTTTGTTGCTCTAAGGAATAGTGCGTGTGTGCATACGATATTTCTGCCATCACACAACAAACCATGCAGCGAATCTAACTTTCCGTTTCCTAATTCTTTTGGTTGATAAAAGTCTCTGGCATTTTCCAACACACGATCAACTTCTGGCAAAAATGGTGTAACATATATGAACCTAAGGCCATACCCACGATTGATTTTTTGTAATGCTGCTGTTGTTTTGCCGCCACCCATAATTGAATCTACAATGGACATTTTGATCTCTCTTGCGTCTGCTGGGTAATATGGCTTGTTCAAAATTTCTCTTATTGTACTTCACCCTCTCCAAACAAATTCTTTTGTCTCAATCTTTTAATCGCAGATATTCCAAAGGCTATAACTGCAATAGCAGACGTTCCGATAACTCCTATGCACCTTATGGAACTAAAAATAAGATTTAGCAGAAGCAATTTTTTAATACGTATCTCCCCTTTTAAATTGTATTTATACTTTTGCAATATTGGCATTGTAGCCCACCTTCTATAGGCGCACAATGGATATTGCGACCTTGATACTGAATCACCTTACTGCAAAAACCGCAACGTATACCATCAGCGGTTTTTATTGCGGGGTGAATGGTTTGATCTGTGCTGGCCTGTGGTTTCATATCGCCCCGCTTGTCACCATCATAATAGGAATGACAAGCCGCTTCTGCTGCAATCTGTTCCCAATCTTTCGCCTCATGCTCTTTTACCTTACGTAAGTTTTCTTGTGCCTTGATATAATTTTGATACTCCTTATTAAAGTTGCTGATTGCTTCAGCGAAAGATTTTGGGTGTTCTAATTTATCAAGACGCTCTTTTTCTTCAGCCTCAATCATCTTTGTATAGTGCAATGGTTCATCTTTTGCGTTAGGTCTATCAAGGATTTCTATCAATGTTTCAAGTGGAGGTTCTTGAAAAACTTCTTTCATCTTTTCAGTCTGCAATTTTTGGAATTTGGCGCATGGAATTCTATCTTTGTTATACTCAATGATTGAATCCCAAATCGTATCACTTGCCGCACAGATTTTAGGGTATGCGTCACAGTTTTTGTACTCCCATGCACCGCCGTATTCTGATGAAATCATTCCAAATGCGTTCATGAAAATTTGACAACAAACAACCTTTTGATCTTCGTAAAACATATGATAAATACTATAATTGGGACAAGCTGGAGTATAATCTTTGCTGAGAAGTTCTATCCGCTGTTTCTTTGATAAGTCAAATATTGAGTCTACATTCAACATTGGAAGTTCGAGTTGCCTTGCTCTTCCGTAACGCTTTGGATTATTCCCCCGCATTATCATCCTAACATCTGCGAAATCAGCAAGAGCGGTCTTATACTTTTGATAATGCTCCATGCAAATATCGTGCTGTTCGTGGTAGCGGTCAAGACTTGCGCCAACATTACAACGGCTTAAATGTCTTTGGGGCTGATATTCACTCCCATTTTTAAGGCAATTTGCGCACGAAACATCAATGATTTGCCTACACCATTTGATAAGGCTAACAAATCGCTCACTATAAATCAGGCCATTTGTATTTAACCCGAACTCAAATAACGGAATACCCCGCTTGCACAGTCCGTTTAGAATGTACTCAAGTGCATCTAAGTTTAGTGTTGGCTCCCCACCAGTTATATCCAAATGCCCAATAACCTCAACCTGATCCAATAAATCATCAATGTGTCTATGGTTAATATCAACGTCCTGTGAATCACCTCGCAGACAGTGGGCACACCTCATGTTACATCTGCGAGTTGTTTCGATTGTTAGATACTCAAATGTCAGCTTTGGTTTGTTCAAATTTCGCATTCCTCCTTGCTTTTAGTAGTGGGCAGCAATTAACTGCCCATCTGTAGGATTCTTAACAGTTCCGTGGCGTTTTCGATACCCGCAAGCCCTGCTGTAGTGCTGCCGCCACAAACGTTATGAATATGTTTCTTCATAGTGCTGGCCCCCTTTCATTTGAGATATTTATTGAAACGCCTCTATAAGCGAATCAACCGAAATTAAAATAGTTCGTCAAATTCTGCTTTGTGCTCATCATGCCATTCACTATCTGTTGCTGCCTGTTCCGCATCATCCAAAACTGCCACAATCTCTTTTCTCAAAGACTGGATAAGTTGAAGCCTGTTACCCTCAGCTATCTTTTGAGATTTGATTATCGCATTAAGTAGTTTTGATAATAGAGGTTTATTGTTGTAAACTTCTAATACTTCTGCAAATAGATTGCAAACTGAAGCAGTAGATTGAATACTTGAAATATATTTTTCAAACGACTCAAAACTATTAGCCTTTTGTTTGGTTGCTTTGTTAAGTTTCTGTAATGCTGCTTTTAAATTTTTGCTGGCCTGTTCAAGTTCCTTATCTTCAAACTCCGTAACCCCTTTTTGTTTAGCAATTTCGATAAGAATATCAATTTCTTTCTGTTTGCTGTCTGAAATTTCATTGAAGTATACTTCTGGAATATCAAACATTTGCGCTAATTGTTCTAACTGCTTTGCTGGTATTCTTCTTTTGCCGTGTTCCCATTCAAAAACTGTTGGTTGGGATACGGTAAGTTTTCTTGCTAATGCTGCTCCAGACAGTCCCATTTTTTCACGGATATAGCGCAAGCCATTCATAACAACACCGCCTATTAAAAATATCCTATAGGCATATTATAGTTTGCCTATATTGATTTGTCAATAGGCTTTTGCAGGTTTGTAAAGATTTTTAACGGCTTGTGCCATTGAGAATAAATAAAAGGGGGTCGGCGTTACACCGTCCCCCATTGTGATATGTAGTTGTCAGTCTTTACCGCTGACCATGTAAATCTTGCCCGTGTAAGTCTCGAATGCAAAAGTGTTTTCAGCAATCGCCCGTACTGCCTTGATCCCGCTAAGATACAGGTATTCAACGGAAGTTGCTTCGGTATCTGGATAGTACAATATTACGATCTGATTTTCAGCAGCGGTAACAAATAGGTTGGCTACTTCGTACTGCTCCGGCCCTGCGTGGGGATTGCGCTTGTCGATTATGGTCAACTCATAATCGATCCAGTTTGACAGCAGCGATACCGCCCACAATGCCCGAACATGGGTCAGCCTATCGCCGGACAACTGCCGCTGCTTTTGTATGGTTCCTACCGAATCGGCTATATAGTGCCGTGCAAACTTCTTTGCCTGTCTCGCTGTGCGGAATGTATCAAGCGTTTCATGTGTTGCGCCGTCACAAACATCAAACAGGGTTGTTTTGCGGAGAATGTCGATCCCATCAGCGGGACAGTTGATTGCCAACACGTAGCAAGGGCCATAGTCAATGATTTCTTTCCTGTTCAAATTTGTCAATCTCCTTTGAAAATTTATCTTGCCAGTGGAGGCGGGACGATGTATAATCATCCTATCCCGCCCCCTGTTGGCGGCTGGTGGTCGCTTGTCTATTGCTTTGGTCGGCGGTTAGGCAAGCGGCCTTTCTCATACACTGAGGACAAACCGGGTTGTGGTGGTGGCCTTGCTATATGCGGCGTACAGGTCGGCGTGGTCAGCCTTGAAGGATTTGGAATCAAAACGGCTGCTGTTGACGTTGCGCCACGTTGCCTTCCAGCCGTCACCCTGTAGAGCTTCGGTTCCCTGCTCAACCATTGCGGCCTTGAGTTTGTCGGTGAGGGCTTCAGCTTCGGCTTGCAGCTCCTCGATCATGGCCCGGACACTGATAAGGTTTTGGGCGGTGCTGTTCAGTTCGTTCATGCTCATTGTGATCTCTCCTTATTATAATGTGGGGCAAGCGGCGGGAGGCTTCTGTGTACTCGCTCCTTGGCTTTCTAAATCCTGTTCCGCTCTTATCTCTGGTTCTTTACCTTGCGGCCTTCTCCAGTTGGCTTGCCCTGTTCCTTTGAACTGATTACATGTTAACATATCGCATGTTAATATGCAAGATGGGATACTGCACAAATATATGTTAACATGTTTGTGCACAATGTGCATGTTAATATGTATCCTGGTGTGATATACTATTCTTGTGGCGGGTTCACTATATACGCATGTTAACATGCGATGGGGGCGATTCAAATAGGACTAAGCGAAGCAAAAAAAGCCGCTGATAAACGGTACACACAAAAGTTAGATCAAATCATGATAAGGCCGTACAAAGAAGAAGGTATTGCTATTCGGGCTGCTGCCGCCGCTGCCGGAAAGTCTGTTCAATCATATGTGCTGGACGCTGTTAGGGAACGTATGGCACGTGATAATTCTTTGCAACAATAACGGTATAATCAATAATAATGACATTTGGCAATTATATAAGGCGGTGATAGAGTGATAGATATTGAATCATTGCGAAAATTAAACAGGCCAGAACATATAGCCATTACTGAACACGCAAGGCAACGTCTGATAGAGCGTGGAATCACCGTCAGCGACATTGTACAATGTATAGCTGGTGGGGAAATCATTAAGCAGTACGAAGATGATAAACCGTTTCCCAGTTGCTTAATTCTCGGCATGACAGTAAATGATAGCTATATTCATGTAGTGGTCAGTCATGATGATGAATGGATATATCTAATTACTGCTTACTATCCTGATAGCGATCTGTGGGAATCTGACTTCAAGACAAGGAAGGAGCGTTCACAATGAAGTGTATTGCCTGTGGAGCATCAGTCGAAAAGGGCTTAACTACCAGTGTAACAGATTTGGGCAACTGCCTTATCATTGTGCGGAATGTGCCTTGCTATAAGTGTGCTGAATGCAATGAGGTTATCTATACTGCTGACGTGGTACAGCACTTAGAAGCAATCATTGAATCTGCAAAGAAGCTAATGCAAGATATCTCTATCATTGACTATTCAAAGGCTGCTGCATGACAGACAGGCCATAACTATAGCCTATAGCCTTGATAATTACTTGCCCTGTGGGCTGTGTACCATTATGCGCATAACTATATCCCTGTTGACCGTTGCCACTTGTGGCAATGACAATTATTTGAAAGAATGAGGTAAATATGTGGGAACTGCTTGAACAACTGATAATATATCTGGTTGCAAGGAACACGATTAAAAAATGGAAGTGAATGACAAAAGCGGCGGGGTTAGTACCCTGCCGCCTTTTTGCTTTATGGATTCAGTTCTTTTATACGCCGATAAAATGTATTGGGCTTTAATCCAACAATTTCCATAGCCTTTCTTGCTGTGATCTGCCCTGCCCTCCAGTCTGCTACTGTGGATTCAAACAAGGATTTATCAATCTGGATGGGCTGACGGCCTTTGTATTTGCCATCGGCTTTTGCAACCTCGATCCCTTCCCTCTGACGTTGAAGTATAGAATCACGTTCAAGTTCTGCCATAGCTGCAAAGATGGTCAGCATAAATTTGCCCTGTGGAGTAGTCGTATCAAGGCTTTCTTTCATGCTGACAAATTCAACGCCTTTGTACTGTAACTGTTCAACGATATTCAGCAAGTCTTTTGTGTTTCGAGCGATTCTGCTAATGGACTCAGTAACAACGCAATCACCACGGCGCACAAAGGCAAGCATTTCCTTTAGTGCTGGCCTGTCTGCATTTTTACCAGACTGTTTATCAATAAAGAAGTTCTCAGGATCAACGCCCTTTTGCTTGAGGGCTTCAATCTGTCTGGCCTCGTTCTGCTCCACCGTGCTAACTCTGACATATCCCAGCAACATATATACCGCCCCTTTGCTTTGATAGGTTGAGTATAGCACAAACGGCAAAGTGTGTCAATAGAGTATATAAAATTATTGCAACATTTCAAAATATGTATTAAAACTTATGTGACATACTTATTCAGCCTTTTTTGATATGTCACATGGGTATACTCTATTGACATTATAGAAGGCATCTGTACATGGCCTTTGCGGTCATATGGTGTAGCATATTGTGGGGGGTACTTTGCATCTTCGGCGGGTTTTCATTTTCTGATACAGCTATAGTACACCTACTCAAAACATAGGCGGGATTTTCGCCGATACGATAAAACCGCCGCATACCCATCAAGGATATACCGCGGTTTAATGTACATATGAACTTTACTTCTTTGGTGTTACAAGCACCTTGTAAGCTATGCCAATTAGTAAAACTATAAGCGCAAGAGGTGGATAAATAAACAATAAGATTATAAATATGACAAACCAGAACATAAATAACTCCTTCCCTCATAAAAGGTATGATTAGAAAACATCGTAAACAAGTTTTCCATTTTGATATGTTACTGCGGCATTACCATATCGCATTAAATATTCAAAATAACTTAAACTTGTTCTTTTGGTTTCATAAGTATATCTACCGTTTTTGCAATTAACATGAGCAATGTATGAAATGGAGGCATTATCATAATCAAACAATCCGTTTTCAAGCTGCTCAAATTCTTTCATAAAAGAAAACGCCTCTGCTCCAGATAATTGAGAAAACTTTTCACTTGATACTTCTGAAGCACCAATGTAATAAAATGTGTCACCGATTTTATCTTTTGATAGGTTACTTTCAACTTCAATCTTTGCATCCGATAATCCATAATCATCACACAACTGCTGAAGGGCTATTTTATATGCTTCAATTGAAGTATTTAACTCATCATCCGATACCCCCCCACATCCAGATAGAATAAGTAAGAAAAAAGAGGCAAGTAGAATACAAAGAATTTTTGAACATCTGCACATAAACAACACTCCTTTATGGCTATTTGCATAATCTAAGGAGAGTATACCAGCAAATCCCTCAAAAGTCAACTAATATAGTTTTTGATTCCACCAAATTGACACATCATATAGGCATACTATGGTGGAATGGAGTGTGAAATTAGTGGACTTTGGAAGTAAGCTAAAGGAACTACGGACACAAGCCGGAATGACACAACAGCAACTTGCTACACTTGTCGGAGTCACTAAATCAGTTATATCTTTTTATGAATTGCGTGAACGTGCGCCTTCTCCTGACGTTCTAATAAAATGCGCTGGTATATTTCATGTGTCTACTGATTACTTGTTAGGGCTTGATAAATCTGATACGCTTGATATATCAGGCTTGAGTGAATCAGATATTGCGATACTTCGTGCGTTGGTTGAAAGCCTACGGCAAAAAGGAGCCGATAAAAAATAATGCCCTGATTTCAGCATAGTATCGCTAACTACGTTCAAATCAAAGCATTGGTCTATTCAAAATTATAAGTGTAGTAACGGGACTGTACCTGTCTAACACTTGTCTAACACTTGTCTAACATTTTCGGATTTTACGAAAACTCCCCAAAACGGGAAAGTTCTAAAAGGTTCTGACTTTTCTTTGTTTCAAGCGGAAATGCCCAAAATTCCCTAAAATGGGGATATTCTAAAATGTCCAAGTCCCGACTGGGGGTCAAGAGGCCGCAGGTTCAAGTCCTGTCACTCGGACCATTTTCTCGATAAAAACCGCTGATTTTCAGCGGTTTTTATCGTTTTCCAGAACTTTTTATCGCTTTTTATTTTTCGCAGTTGTCGCCCGACCCAGATTTGACCCATACCAGCGAAATTTCAGGGAGCGCCGGTTTTTTCTTCCGACGCTCCCTGTGTCTATTGCAACTCTACTACTATTCTTTTTTCAGATGGCCTAGGCGATGAACCCTCCCATCCGGTCGGCAGCTTCTCTCCGCATATCCCCGGTGACGTGGGCGTAGGTGTCCAGAGTGAAGCCAGCGCTGTAGTGGCCCAAGATGTTGGACACCGTCTTGACGTCCACGCCCTGCTGGATTGCCAAGGTGGCGAACGTATGACGCAGTCCGTGGAAGGGCAGATCTTCGCTGATCCCCGCCTTCCTGAGCAGCGTCTTGTGCAGCCGCCCGATGCAGTCCGGGCCGTACATCCGCCCCGTCACCGGCGAGGGAAACATATAGGGGTTGGACGGATGCTTTTCGTGTTCCTGCACCAGCAGATCCACCGTTTCCTGCGGCAGACAGATCGTCCGCACCGAGTTGGCGGTTTTCGGCTGGGTGACCCTCACCTCTCCTTTCAACCGTCCCGCCGACTTTGACACCGTCAGGGTTCGGGCCTCCACGTCAAGGTCAGTCCAGAGGAGCGCCGTCAGCTCACCCCTCCTCAGCCCTGTGGTCAGCTCCAGGTAGAACATGGGCAGGACGCCGTGCTCCTCCGCCGCACTGAGGTAGGCGCCGATTTGCTCCGCCGGAAGGATCTTCATCTCCTTTTTCTCCTTGGGCGGCAGGCGGCAGCCGATAGCCGGGTTGAACGGGATGAGCCGCTCCTTCACCGCCTGGTCCAGCGCCGTGCGGAGCATGGCGTGGAGTCCCCTCACTGTCCGAGCGCTCAGGCTCCTGTCCTCCATCCCCTCGTATTTCTCCACCCTGCCGCTCTTTTTTGTCTTGTTGTAAAATTTCTGAAGATCCAGGGTGGTGAGCTTTTCCAGCTTGATCTTGCCGATGTTGGGCGCGATGTGGTGCTCAATATAGCTGCGGTAGTATTCCGCTGTGCTGTCTTTGACGGCAGGCTTGCAGTAGTTCTCGTGCCAGAGCCAGCACCATTCCTCTACCGTGTATTGCCCTGCCTTGGTCACATCGATTTTCCCGCTTTTCTCAATGGCCTGGGCCAGCTTCTCCTTGCACTCTTTCTGCGTCTTGGCCAGGACATTTTTATAGATGGCCTTACCCGTCACCGGGTCGCGGCCCGCCGTGTAGCGGCCCTCCCAGCGGCCATCAGGGCGCTTGCGCAGGCTGCCCTCGCCGTTTGCCCTTTTCTTACCCGTGGTCATTCACCTCCGATTCTGATGTCGCCATCATTGTCATCCATACACTCGGCCATCATCCTGACACCCAATCGGAAGCCCAGGATGAAATTTTCCATGGCAGTGATGCTGTCGATCTCCTGTTGTGATTCGATTGTCAACGCCGATATGAAATTGTAAGAAAACGCCGAAGAAATTTTGTAGTTTTTCGGCGGGGGGGGTAACAAAACTAAACGTTTCCTTGCTCAAAAAGAGTGTTCACAATTTGCTGCTTCTGGCGCATAAATTCCTTGCGTTCTTTCAGACGGTAAGACTCGCCCTTGATGTTAATGACAGTGCAGTGATGCAGGACACGATCCAGGATGGCGGAGGCGATGGTGACGTCGGCAAAGACCTCGTTCCA
>OFGN01001640.1_pt1 | contig 14919 bp, 11 predicted proteins | sample 1521821 | NCBI WGS metagenome assembly OFGN01 (sample SAMEA3504094, study PRJEB24116) | mouse gut metagenome | biome: mouse gut; feature: mouse-associated habitat; material: faeces | place: Denmark | collected 2011
CTGCCTGTTAGATGCCTACGCAGGCGGCATCAGTGCGGGGGATAAAACATTCCGCAAAATGAGGAGTGCCCGAACACCTTTCGGCGCCCGGGCTATTATGAAAAAATTTATCTATGTGTGTAATGATGCTCATTACATATTTCCCTTCTCTGTATATCCCAAGTATACAACTTGAATATGAATAAATTATGAATAAATTGTAAATAATGGGTAAATATTTCCAAATGAAAATAACGATAAAAAGATTTCATATACATAATGCACAATGCGTGGATATATCCCAGGCGCAGGCCCTGTAATATCCCCCAATTGCTTTGTCTGCACGAAGATATTGTCCCATTATTGCCAACCCTCTGAAAAAATGCTATACTGTTACGGAAATTCGTATTCACAGCAGGATGGGCTATTTATATTGGAGGGAAATACATGGACGGCTTTATCGATAAATTCGCGCAGCGAAAAAATGCACAGGAGATGATCAGGGCGAATGCCATGGCGGAAGCCGAAGAAAAAGATCGGATGGCGTCACGTCTTACGGAGTACGAGCTGGCAATACAGGAGATAAGGCGCTGTAACCTGCAGACGTTGGAAAATTCCGAGGAGGTAAAAGCATTTCTCGCGGTGAGTCTGCAAAAGATAGAAGAAGTGCAGAAAAAGGATGAAGGTACGGAGCGGAAACAGGAAGAATCCGTGCAGGAGATAAAGAGCCTTCTGGATAATCTGAAAAAAGACTTTACGGAGGTGCTGGAAAGACAGAAAAATCAGATTCCGGCAGCTTTGGAAGTGTATGGAAGCCAGATGGCGGAGAGTCTGGAAGGATTAAAGAGCCGGATAAAAGAGGCCGGGGAAGAGCAGAAAAGTCAGATGCAGGAGATCCTGAAAGATCAGCAGGTTCTGACAGAGGAACAAAATACCCGCCTGTGGGAAGCAATGAAGGCACAGGAGAAATCGCTGACCGAACTGCGCGGTAATTCGGAGGATTTTACCCATAAAGAGGCAGTAAAAGTATATCGGAATGTACAGGCATCTTTGGAGAATTTATTGCCGAAACAGACGGAGGAGATCACCGAGGGTGTGAAAGGCATGCTGAAGGAAAAAGGAAATTCCACGATGATGACGGTCCTTCTGCTTCTGACTTTTATCGCGGCGACGGCGAATGTGGTGATCGAGGTACTGAAATTCCTCGGATATCTGTAAACAGTAAAAAATGGAGTTATTATGGGAAAGATAACATGGAAACCGGGCAATATGCTCTATCCGCTGCCGGTGGTGATGGTGAGTTGTGCGGATGGTGCCGGAAAGGATAATATTATAACGATTGCGTGGACGGGAACGATCTGTTCCGATCCGCCGATGCTCTCGATTTCTGTCAGGCGGGAGAGACATTCTTATCATATGATAGAGGAGACCGGGGAGTTTGTGGTGAACCTGACGACGAAAGCCCTTGCCCGCGCTACGGATTTTTGCGGTGTAAGGAGCGGCAGGGATACGGATAAGTGGAAAGAGATGCATTTAACAAAGGAGAAGGCGGATCTGGTAAAGGCGCCGATGATAAAAGAGAGCCCTGTCAATCTGGAGTGCAGGGTGGTGGAGAAAAATGATCTCGGCTCCCATGTGATGTATCAGGCTAAGGTGCTTGCGGTGCATGTAGATGAAGCATATATGGATGAAAACCGAAAGTTTCATTTAGAGGACGCGGAGCCGATCGTATATTCCCACGGGACGTACTTTTCACTTGGGAAGGAACTGGGAACCTTCGGATTCAGTGTAAAGAAGAAACACCGCTGATCATTTCAGCAGTGTCCCCCGTACAATAGAATCTTTTCCGTATTTGGAGCGGATCTTATCGAGAGCCTCATTGAGGCTCTTTTGTTTTTCGGTAAGCGGTTTTTCCGTGCCCAGATCAAAGAGGCTGAGCTGTACCGGGGCATCCTCATCCTCCAGCCTGGAACTGCGGATGCCAAGGAGCCGCACGGGGGAGCCGTTCCAGAGTTCAGCGGCAAGATGGCAGGCGGTCTGATAGATGCAGCCGCTGTCGTTTGTGGCGGTCTGCAGGGTTGCCTGATGGGAGGAGGTCTGAAAAGTAGCATATTTGATCTCAACGCTGACCATGGAGGCTTTCATATGAGCCCTGCGCAGTCTGGAGGCTACGGACTCGGAGAGCGCAAGCAGGCATTTCCTAATCTCGTCCATTGTCAGGGCATCTTTGGAGAGGGTGGTGGAGTTACCGATTCCTTTTGCCTCCGCCGGGATCGGATGGACATGGGAATCATCGATACCGTTGGCAAATTCCCAGAGCATTTTTCCGTGGCTCTTTAGATGGGAAGTAATGATGAAGGGATCGGCTTTTGCAAGATCTCCGATGGTGAGTATCCCCAGGTTATGCAGGGTATCCACACTGGATCTTCCGCACATAAATAAAGTGGAGAGAGGAAGATGCCAGAGCTTTTTCTCGATTTCATTGTGGTAGAGAGTATGTACAAGGTCTGGTTTTCTGAAATCCGAAGCCATTTTTGCCAGCACCTTTTTATCGGAGATACCGATATTGACGGTAAAGCCAAAAGTTTCCCGGATGCCGTCCTTGATCTGACAGGCGGCGGACAGGGGATCTGTATAATGGGCGGAAACAGGGGTAAAGTCCATATAGCATTCATCCACACTGACCTGCTCGATGTCCGGGCAGATGTCCGCAAGATGCGCCATGAGAAGCCGGCTTTTCTCATGATAGAGCCTGTGGTCGGGAGGGCAGGATACGAGAAAAGGACATTTTTTCAGGGCATCACTGACGGGCTCGCCGGTGCGGATGCCGTAAGCCTTTGCGGGAATGGACTTTGCGAGCACTACGCCGTGGCGGGTGCTGGTGTCGCCTCCTATGATGGAGGGAATGGTGCGGAGATCTAGCTCTTCCCCGTTTTTCAGTTTTTCGAGAGCACTCCAGCTTAAAAAAGCGGAGTTTACATCGATATGAAAAATGATCTGTTCCATAAGGAATAGTGTAGCACAGTTTTGGGGAAAAATGTAGTATCAGCTTTACAACCCGGGGAATTGCTGTTAAAATGTAAACTGTTACAAAATTGTTACAAATGAGCGGGCGGCGGGCGGATCTGCACGGGGCGCCGCAGGGAAATGAGAAAAAACATGAGAAATAATTCGGTCAGGAAAATAAAATATACCTTTTTTAAGACATCGGTTCTGATGCTGTTTTTCGGAGCGGTTACACTGCCCAGTCTTAAGCTGTTTGAACATACCGGGAACAATATGTTTGATGTCTATTTAAACGGTACGCTGGTGGGGCAGGTGGCGGATGAAGAGACTGCCGAGAGCTGCATGACAAAAGCCAGATATGAGGTGGCAAAGGAAAGCGATGATCTGGTGTTTTTGAAAACGGAACTTGCTCTGGAAGGAAGGGAAGTTCTGTTTGGGGAGATCAGCAGAGAAGAAGATGTGGTGGAAATGATGCAGGGCGTTATGGATGGAAGCCGGGAAGATGACATGCAGCAGGCCTACACCGTAAAGATCAATAATTTTACGGTGAATCTGTCGAGCATGGACGAAGTGCAGCAGCTTTTGCAGGCGGCGGTAAACAAGTATGATTCCACCGACAGCTACGGCGTGGAGATGATCCAGGATGCCGACAGGGAACTGAATGTGCTGACCACGAGAGTCTACAGTGAAATAGAGGCGAAGGAAGAGGAACTGCAGGAGGAGAAGGCCAGAGCTGATGCTTCGAGTCTCTTAAGTTCCGGTATTTTTGCCGTTTTTCAGAATGCGGTGGAGGCGGTGCAGATTGAGGAAGAAAAGGATCTGTCAGAGTATAACCGCGGCCTGATTCATATGAATTTCGGGGATACGATAGAGATTGTGGAATCCTACATGCCGCAGAGCCATTTATCCGGGCTTGCAGCCGCTATTGAGGAAGTCACAAAAGATCAGGAGACGAATAAAATATATGAAGTGGTAGCCGGCGATACACTGGGAGAAATCGCAGAAGAACACAATATGTCCATCGAGGATGTGGTGGCTATGAACGGTACGCTGGAGAATGAAAATTCCGTGATCCGGGTGGGCGATGAGCTGATCATTTCCGTACCGGAGCCGGAGCTTTCCGTGGAGAGACAGGAAGAGTTGTACTATGAGGAAGATTACGATTCCGACATTATTTATGTGGATAACGATGACTGGTATACGACGGAGCAGGTGACCAGACAGCAGCCTTCTGCGGGCCACAGAAGGGTGGTGGCGATCGTCTCCTACCGGAACGATACCGTGACGAATACGGAGATTATCAAAGAGGATGTTGATATGGAGGCGGTGCCCAAGATTGTGGAGAGGGGTACAAAGATTCCGCCTACCTATATCAAACCGATTTCGGGAGGGCGTATGTCCTCAGGATTTGGCGGACGTAAGGCGCCGAAGAAAGGCGCCAGCACGAACCATAAAGGAATCGACTGGGCAACACCCACCGGTACGGCTGTTATGGCGTCCTGCGGCGGCGTCGTCACAAAGGCGGGCTGGGGCAGCGGTTACGGATATGTTGTCTATATCCAGCATCCCGACGGTAAGGAGACGAGATACGGGCATTTGAGCAAAGTACTGGTATCCTCCGGGCAGAAGGTTTCCCAGGGACAGAAGATCGCCCTCTCCGGGAACACTGGCGTCAGCACCGGGCCTCACGTTCACTTTGAGATCCGCATAGGCGGAAGTGCGGTAAATCCGCTGAACTATCTGAATTAGATCATACCATCCGGACAAAGCCCGGGCAGTTATAGTTTACAAATCGGGATAAAAGTGGTAAACTAGTCAAAGATGCTAAACTGACAGAGGTAGTTTATGGAACAATATGTGATTAAGGGTGGAAATTCGCTAGTGGGCGAAGTGGAGATCGGCGGCGCGAAAAATGCCGCGCTTGCGATCCTGGCTGCGGCTACCATGGCTGATGAGACCGTTTTGATAGAGAATATGCCTGATGTGCGGGATACCAATATCCTGTTGCAGGCGATAGAGAGTATTGGCGCTATTGTAGAGAGAGTTGACAGGCATACTGTAAAAATAAACGGTTCAAGGATCTGCAATCTTGTGATCGCAGATGACTATGTAAAGAAGATCAGGGCTTCCTATTATCTGATAGGGGCACTGCTCGGAAAATATAAAAGCGCGAAAGTAGCGCTGCCGGGCGGCTGCAATATCGGCAGCAGGCCCATCGACCAGCATATCAAAGGCTGGAAGGCGTTGGGCGCAACGGTAAAAATTGAACATGGACTGATTATCACCGAGGCTAAGAAGCTTTTTGGAAGCCATATTTATATGGATGTGGTTTCGGTGGGAGCAACTATTAATGTCATGATGTCAGCGGTGATGGCGGAAGGACAGACGATCATTGAAAATGCCGCGAAGGAACCCCATGTGGTGGACGTGGCAAACTTTTTGAACAGTATGGGTGCCAATATTAAGGGCGCCGGGACGGATGTGATCCGTATCCGGGGCACGGGACGGCTCCACGGCACGGAATATGCGATTATTCCGGATCAGATCGAAGCGGGGACGTTTATGTTCGCAGCAGCGATAACCAAGGGGGATATCACGGTTAAAAATGTGATACCAAAGCACTTAGAATCGATCAGTGCAAAGCTGATGGAGATCGGCTGTGAGGTAGAAGAATCCGACGATGCGGTACGTGTGGTGGCAAGCAAGCCCCTGACGCATACCCAGGTAAAGACACTGCCTTATCCGGGCTTTCCGACGGATATGCAGCCTCAGATGGTGGTGACACTGGCACTGGCAAGAGGCGCCAGTATTGTGACGGAGAGTATTTTTGAGAACCGCTTTAAATATGTGGATGAAATGACACGTATGGGCGGGAATATTAAGGTGGAAGGCAATACCGCCTTTATCAATGGCGTGGAGAAATTTACCGGTGCCGGGATTACAGCGCCGGATCTGCGTGCCGGTGCGGCTCTGGTAATCGCAGGGCTGGCGGCGGAAGGTGTCACTACCGTGGATGATATCAAATATATCGAACGGGGCTATGAGGATTTTCATCTGAAACTTCAGAGCCTCGGTGCGGTGATGGAACGCGTGGACTCCGAGAGAGGGCTGCAGAAATTTAAATTGAAAACAGGTTGAGAAGATCATAAAAAACTCCGCTGACAGAGCGGAGTTTTTTGACGGTATTCATTACGATATTGACTATAACATGGAAACAATCTGTATATCCTTTTCCTGATCCAGATCCACAAAGTGGTTCTGGCATTTTACGGTAGGGCGGGTGATATTGTTTTTATTGATAAAGATGATTTCGCCCTTCTCCCCGGTGCTGAGCAAAACACGATTGCCGATAAAAGTATTCATAACATTTTCCAGGAAAATCATAATAAAGCGCACATCATATTTCTGGATACCCTCCGCCTGCATTACTTCGATCGCCTGGATGGGCGACATGGCGCCACGATGAGCGCGATTGGAGGTCATGGCATCATATACATCGGCAATGGCAACCATCTTGGCATAGGGATCGATCCGGAAGCCGGAAAGCCCGAAGGGGTAGCCGGTGCCGTCACATCTTTCATGGTGAGTTAAGATGGCATTTTTGATATGACTGTCAATATCCAGATTCTTTACAAGAAGATATCCTTCCCGGGTGTGGGCTTTGATGGCGATCCGGTCTTCCTCCGTGAAGACTTCCGTTTTTTTGAGAAGCTCATCGGGAATTTTTAATTTACCCACATCGTGCAAAAGGCCGCAGAGTGTGGCAAGTTTTGTCTCTTCTTCGGAAAGCTTGAGCCATCCGGCAAACACATTGCAGAACAGCCCCACATTGAGGCAATGGGTATAGGTCGTATCATCGCTCTCCCGCATGGAGTGGAGCATGTCAAAGATGCTGAAAGAACCTTTTCCATGGGAAATGAGGTTTAAAGCATCATCTAAAAGGATATCCACATCCAGAGGAGCATTTTTTAAAACGACTTCGTTGATCTTGGATTTAAAATCTTCCACTTCCTCCTCGAAAGCCTGCTTAAACTGGGTGAAGTCTTCACTAGATTTCATTTTATCCCGGTAAGAAACGGTTGGGAAAGAAAAACCACCGCCCCCCGCAGGTAAGGAAGAAGCCGGGACTACGGTAATAGGAGAGAACCTCGGCGCACGTACGGGACCTGCTTTTTCGGGCTCTGCCTCCGGGATAACGGGTATTTCCTCCGTTATGGGTTCCGGAACGATCTCGGCAGGGATTTCCTCTATTACGGATTCGGGAATCATATCGACAGGAATCTCTTCGATCGCAGGCGCAGGTATATCTCCGGCAGGAAGTTCCGCCATTGTTGGTTCAGGAGGAATTTCAGCAGGAATTTCTTCCGGGGCAGGAAAAGATTCCGGAATACTTTCGTCCGTTGTCGCCATTTCATCTTCTATGCGGACATGATAGACTGCGTAAAACTGAAGCTTTGTAATGGCTTTTTCAGATAGAACAAGTCCTTTTGGGAGAATAAGCTGGTCATTATAATTGTAAATGTCTTCGGCTGTGATCATTCCGGGAATCAGCTCATCTACCTTAAGCTTTTTCATGGAACGCCCCCCTTTCTCGATAATAGTTAATTACGTTAAGTATAGCATAAAAATTTGAAGGAGAAAAGAGGGAGGAGGATAGGGAATTGTTTCTTTTATGGAACATTGGGAGGGGATAGGCTGATTATTTTGTTATGTTAAAGCAGGAGAGAGATTTTTCCATTGACAAACCGCTCCGCAGATGATATCGTAGCAATATGGAAAATTTCACAGAGAATCTCTCTTATTCAGAGTGGTGGAGGTACATAGGACCTGCGAAGCCACGGCAACCCCTTAAACGGAAGGTGCCAACCTGAGCGAATGAACGATCGAACAATAAGAGGATTTGAGGTAGTTAACCCGAGTCCGCTTCATTGTCGAAGCGGTTTTTTTATTTCATAAGGAAATTGCGTCCTATGAAATAAAAACGCTCCGCGAGGATGCGCACTGCGCGTGGAGACTCGATTGCACAGAGATACAAAGGGAAATTTTCATCACTTATTGTTTTGGGTTCGCAGAGCGAATCCCGCATTGTGGGCAGGAGCCCACAGATATTCAGGAGGAAAAACAAATGGAGAAAAGATTATTTACTTCGGAATCCGTCACGGAGGGGCATCCCGACAAAGTCTGTGACGCGATCTCCGATGCGATCCTGGATGCCTGCATGGAGCAGGATCCGATGAGCCGTGTGGCATGTGAGACGGCGGCATGTACCGGGTTTGTACTGGTGACCGGCGAGATTACGACAAAAGCCTATGTGGATATGCAGAAGGTAGTGCGCGATACGGTGAAGGAGATCGGCTATGACAAGTCAGATTACGGCTTTGACGCCAACACCTGTGCCGTACTGGTTGCCATTGACGAGCAGTCATCCGATATTGCCATGGGTGTTGACAAGGCACTTGAGGCAAAGAAGGCGGAAGCCGAGAGCGGGATGAGCGATGAGCAGTTAGAAGCGATCGGCGCCGGCGATCAGGGCATGATGTTCGGTTATGCAACCAATGAGACGGAAGACTATATGCCCTATCCCATCGATCTGGCACATAAGCTGGCAAAACAGCTCACAAAGGTCCGCAAGGACGGCACGCTGAAATATCTGCGCCCGGACGGCAAGAGTCAGGTTTCCGTGGAGTATGACGAGGCGGGAAAACCCGTAAGACTGGAGGCGGTAGTACTTTCCACCCAGCATGATGCGGATGTGACACAGGAACAGATCCATGAGGATATCAAAAAATATGTGTTTGATCCGGTACTTCCTGCGGAGATGATCGATGCGGAGACAAAATTCTTTATCAATCCCACAGGACGTTTTGTGATCGGCGGGCCTCACGGGGACGCAGGACTCACGGGAAGGAAGATCATCGTGGATACATACGGCGGATACGCACGCCACGGCGGCGGAGCGTTCTCCGGCAAGGACTGTACGAAGGTGGACCGTTCGGCGGCTTATGCGGCAAGGTATGTGGCAAAGAACATCGTGGCGGCAGGGCTTGCGGATAAGTGCGAAATCCAGCTTTCCTACGCGATCGGTGTGGCGCAGCCTACCTCCGTTATGGTGGACACCGACGGAACCGGAAAGGTTTCCGACGACAAGCTGGTGGATATCATCCGGGAAAACTTTGACCTCCGTCCGGCAGGCATTATCAAGATGCTGGATTTAAGACGTCCGATCTATAAACAGACGGCAGCCTACGGACATTTCGGCAGAAATGATCTGGATCTTCCCTGGGAGAGGCTGGGTAAGGTTGAAAATCTGAAGAAATACCTGTAAAATATAGGGAGCGGCTTGTTTCATTTTGTTGCGTTTAGAGGCGAACGGAAGCTTTGACGTGATGAGATGGGCGGCAGGCTCCCTTTTTGGTAGATAACTTTTTATTTTGACAGGATAAGATTCAGCGGATTTTCGCTGACAGAGGAGATAACGCCATGGCATTTACCCATTTACATGTCCACACCGAGTACAGTTTATTAGACGGTTCCAATAAGATAAAAGAATATGTGAAACGGGTGAAGGAGCTGGGGATGGATTCCGCCGCTGTTACGGACCATGGTGTAATGTACGGCGTCATTGATTTTTACCGCGCCTGTAAGGAGGAGGGGATCAATCCGATCCTGGGGTGCGAGGTGTATGTTGCGCCGAACTCCAGATTTGACAGGGAAATATCCGGGGGCGATGATAGGTATTACCATCTGGTACTTCTGGCGGAGAACAATAAAGGGTATGAGAATCTGATGAAAATCGTGAGCCGCGGACATACGGAAGGGTATTACTACAGGCCGAGGGTGGATATGGAGGTGCTGCGGGAGTTTCATGAGGGGATCATTGCGCTTTCCGCTTGTCTTGCCGGGGAGGTGCCCCGCTATATCGAGAAGGGGATGATCGAGGAGGCGGAAAAGGCGGCGCTGAAATATGAGGAATGCTTTGGAAAGGGCAACTATTTTCTGGAACTGCAGGATCACGGCATTCCCCTTCAGTCCACGGTAAATGCGGCGCTGATCGGTATGTCAAAAAAGCTGGATATCCCGTTGGTGTGTACCAATGACGTACATTATACTTATGCGGAGGATGTGGAACCCCATGATATCCTTCTGTGTATCCAGACCGGAAAAACACTCTCGGACGAGAACAGGATGCGCTATGAGGGCGGTCAGTATTATGTCAAGAGCGAGGAGGAGATGAAGGGACTGTTTCCCTATGCCTGGGAGGCGGTGGAGAATACCCAGCGGATCGCGGACCGGTGTCATGTGGAGATCGAGTTCGGGGTGACAAAACTGCCGAAGTATGAGGTGCCGGATGGATTTACGTCCCTGAGTTATCTGGAGTATCTTTGTGAGAGGGGGATGCAGGAGAGATATCCTGAGGGCGGGGAGGAGCTGAAAGAGCGGCTTTCCTATGAACTGGGCGTGATCCGGGATATGGGCTATGTGGACTACTTTCTAATTGTCTGGGATTATATCAATTATGCCAGAGAACATGACATTCCTGTCGGTCCGGGCAGGGGTTCCGCGGCGGGCAGCATTGTCTCCTACTGTCTTCGGATCACGGATATCGATCCTATAAAATACGGACTTCTGTTTGAGCGCTTCTTAAATCCGGAGCGGGTATCCATGCCGGATATCGATGTGGACTTCGGGGATGAGGGAAGGCAGGATGTGATCGATTATGTGCGGGATAAATACGGCGAGGACAGGGTGGTACAGATCGTGACCTTCGGCACCATGGCGGCAAAGGCTGTAATCCGGGACGTGGGACGGGTGATGGAACTGCCCTATGCCTTTGTGGATTCCATCGCAAAACTGATCCCACGGGAGCTGAATATCACGATCGACAGGGCGCTGACGATCAATCCGGAACTTAAGCAGCTCTATGAAAGCGATGAGCAGGTAAAGCGCCTGATCGATATGTGCAGAAGGTTGGAGGGACTGCCCAGGAATATGTCAATGCATGCGGCGGGGGTGGTGATCTGTAAGGAGCCTGCGGAGGATTTTGTGCCCCTTGCCAGAGCCCAGGACGGTTCCATCGTGACGGAGTTTACGATGACGACGATAGAAGAGCTGGGGCTTCTGAAGATGGACTTTCTTGGGCTCAGAAATCTGGGCGTGATCCGGAATGCCTGTCGGATGATCGCCGAAAACGGCGGCGATGTGCCGGATATGGATCACATGGAATACAATGACGATAAGGTATTTGCGGCCATCGGCACAGGAAAGACGGAGGGCGTGTTCCAGTTGGAAAGCGGCGGTATGCGGAACTTTATGAAGGAGTTAAAGCCCCGGAATTTTGAAGATATCATAGCCGGGATATCCCTGTTCCGTCCCGGTCCCATGGACTTTATACCCAAGTATATCAAGGGAAAGAACAGTGAGGGGGAAGTGAGTTATCCTTGTCCGGAACTGAAACCGATCCTTGCCCCTACCTACGGCTGTATCGTGTACCAGGAACAGGTGATGCAGATTGTCCGTGACCTGGGCGGCTATACGCTGGGTAGGAGCGATCTGGTGCGCCGTGCCATGAGTAAGAAAAAGCAGTATGTGATGGAGCAGGAGCGGAAGAATTTTATTTATGGCAATGCGGAGGAAAATGTGCCGGGCTGTGTGGCAAGAGGGATTTCCGAGCAGGTGGCAAAACAGATTTATGAGGATATGACGGATTTTGCCAAGTATGCCTTTAATAAGTCCCATGCCGCCTGTTATGCGGTGGTCGCTTATCAGACGGCGTGGCTGAAGTATTATTATCCGGTAGAATTTATGGCGGCCCTTTTGACATCGGTGATCAACAATCCGGGGAAGGTTGCGGAGTACATTCTGGTGTGCAGAAATATGGGGATTCGGATTCTGTCGCCGGATATCAATGAGGGGGAAGCCGGGTTTTCCGTCTCAAACGGCAGTATCCGCTATGCGCTGACTGCAATCCGTTCCATCGGAAAGCCTGCCATCGATGCCCTTGTGGAGGAGAGGAGGGCAAGAGGTCCTTACACGAATATCAAAGATTTTATCACGAGACTGACCGGAGAAGTCAATAAAAAGGCGATGGAAAACCTGATCAAAGCCGGCGCCTTTGATTCCCTGGGGGGGACGAGAAAGCAGTATATGTGTGTCTACGTCCGGATCATGGAGGGGATTCAGCAGGATAAAAAGAACAATATGGCTGGACAGATGTCGCTCTTTGATCTGGTGGGGGAGGATCAGAAGGAGGAGTTTGACGTAAAGCTGCCGGATGTGGGAGAGTATCCGAAGGAACTGATGCTTTCCTTTGAGAAGGAAGTGCTGGGCATTTATATCAGCGGGCATCCGCTGGAGGAGTATCAGGACATCTGGGAGAAGCATATCACGGCGCGTACTGCGGAGTTCTTTTTGCAGGAGGAGACCGGTGAGGCAGGTGTGACGGATGGCAGCAGAGCCATGATCGGGGGCATGGTGGCGGATAAGACCATCAAATATACGAAGGATAACAAGGTGATGGCATTTATCAAGCTGGAGGACCTGGTTGGTTCGGTGGAGGTTATCGTTTTCCCGAAGAGCTATGAGAAATACGCCGATAAGCTGAAAGAAGAGGAGAAGATCTTTATCTACGGACGTGTTTCGGCGGAGGAGGAGAAGGATGCCAAGCTGATCTGTGAGAAAATAGAGGGGTTTGATGAGATACCAAAGAAGCTGTGGCTTAAATTTGACACCATGGCAGCATACCGGGATAAGGAGGGGCAGGTGGAGGAGATCCTGAACGCTTCTAAGGGACCGGATCAGGTTATCTATTATATAGAAGAGACAAAGCAGATGAAAAAGCTTCCGCCGAATAAAAATGTGCGGGCGGACAAAACGGTGCTTACGGCGCTGGAAGGGGTGCTCTCGAAGGGGAATGTGAAAGTGCGGTAAAACAGGATAACAGTGAGGTTTGGATTGGATTGAGTACTTGAAAAATTCTCCAAAATAGATTATGATAAATCTGTTGCGGAAGATGAATTTTATCCGAAAAAAAGCAGGAGAGCCGGAGGGAAAATTCGTATGTCAAAAGAAATGAAAACAATAGGCGTTCTGACAAGCGGCGGAGATGCGCCGGGGATGAATGCGGCGATCCGTGCGGTCGTTAGAAAAGCGATCAGCAACGGTGTAAAGGTAAAGGGAATCAAGAAGGGTTATCAGGGACTTTTGAATGAAGAGATCATAGATCTGGACAGGACCAGCGTGTCGGATACGATCCAGCGGGGCGGTACGATCCTGGGCACTGCGCGCTGCTCGGAGTTTAAGTACGAAGAGGGGCAGGCAAAGGGCGCGGAGATCTGCAGAAAGTACGGGATTGACGGTGTGGTGGTGATCGGCGGAGACGGTTCCTACCGCGGGGCGCAGGCGCTTTCGCGTCAGGGAATCAATACCATCGGAGTGCCCGGTACGATCGATCTGGATATTGCCTGTACGGAATATACGATCGGCTTTGATACGGCGATCAATACGGCAATGCAGGCGATCGATAAGGTGAGAGATACCTCCTCTTCCCACGAGCGGTGCAGTATCATCGAAGTAATGGGAAGAAATGCCGGCTATATCGCGCTCTGGTGCGGTATTGCCAACGGTGCGGAGGATATTCTGATACCGGAAAAATACGATTATAATGAGCAGCGTATCATCAATAATATCATCAATAACAGAAAACATGGCAAAACCCATCATATTATCATCAATGCGGAGGGTATAGGCCATTCCACCTCGATGGCAAGAAGGATAGAGGCAGCCACGGGCATGGAGACAAGGGCGACGATCCTGGGCTACATGCAAAGAGGCGGTTCTCCTACCTGTAAGGACAGGGTGTATGCTTCCGTCATGGGAGCCTATGCGACGGATATTCTCTGCAGCGGTAAGTCCAACAGGGTTGTGGCTTATCGGAAGGGAGAGTATGTGGACTTTGATATTGAGGAAGCATTGCAGATGCAGAAAGAGATTCCGCAGTATATTTACGATGTAAGTGGGAGATTATGATCACAAGCACTTCAAATGAGAAAATAAAACATGTGGCAGCCCTGCAGCAGAAGGCAAGGCTGCGCCGGGAGGAGAGTCTGTTCGTCATAGAAGGCGGCAGGCTCTTTTGGGAGGCGCCGGTTTCCTTAATAAAAGAAACCTATGTGACGGAACGCTTTCTGAAAAATGCGGATGAGAGTATGGGAGAGAGGCTTGCCGAAACCGGGTACGAGGAGGTAACGGAGCAGGTGTTCGGCAAAATGTCGGATACGAAAGCGCCTCAGGGTATTCTGGCAGTTCTCGCGCAGCAGGACTACAGGAGAGAAGAACTGCTTGGGGAAGCGCCTTTATTATTGCTTCTGGAAAATATTCAGGATCCGGGGAACCTTGGGACGATCCTCCGCACAGCGGAAGGAGCAGGGGTTACCGGTGTGATATTAAGCGGTGACTGTGCGGATATCTACCAGCCGAAGGTGGTGCGGTCCACCATGGGAAGCCTGTTTCGCGTACCTTTTTACCGAAGCGGGGAGCTGCGGCGGGAAATCGAATTTCTGCGGGAGCGGAAGGTAAGAGTGTATGCGGCGTATCTGGAAGGTTCGGTTTGCTATGATGAGATGGATTATCAGGGCGGCAGTGCTTTTGTGATCGGGAACGAAGGGAATGGGCTGATCAAGGAGACTGCGGAGGCGGCGGATGCGCGTATCCGTATCCCGATGGAAGGCAGACTGGAAAGCTTAAATGCAGCCGTGTCGGCGGCGCTGCTTGTCTATGAGGCGTCCAGACAGAGGAGATCGGGCGGCGTGTGATAAAATAGAAAGAAAACGTTAAGATTGGACTTCAATGTCGTTTCGTTAAGTCATTTATCCGGCCGGTAGGAACATAAAATGCGGGGGGAGCCCGTTAAAAAGCGTCGGCACTTAGCAAATACGC
>OFGN01001648.1_pt1 | contig 14855 bp, 9 predicted proteins | sample 1521821 | NCBI WGS metagenome assembly OFGN01 (sample SAMEA3504094, study PRJEB24116) | mouse gut metagenome | biome: mouse gut; feature: mouse-associated habitat; material: faeces | place: Denmark | collected 2011
CGAGTTCCTTCTTGGCGATGATCGCGCGGTAACGGTTGATGTCCTTGCGGATCAGATAGTCCAGAAGGCTGCGGCGCTGGCCTACAAGCGCTTTGAGCGCGCGGGCGGTGGCGTAGTCCTTGTGGTTCTGCTTCAGGTGTTCGGTGAGGTGCTTGATGCGCTCCGAGAAGAGAGCGATCTGGCTTTCGGGGCTGCCCGTGTCGCCGGGGCCGCTTCCGTAGGTCTCGAAAATCCTCTTCTTTTCTTCTGATGAAAGATGCATGATTGAGAGTGAGTTAAATGATGTTTAATGAATAAGCCTTTCTTCAAAAGCGGTCCGGGAACCTCTCCGGAAGCCTGTATCACTGCGGACTCCGGCTTCCATGCCCGGGTACTTTTCCCGAAAAGCGATGCAAAATTAGCAAAATAATTTGGTAAATCCAAAATTATCAGTTAATTTTGCATCTGCAATGCCGTGAAGGCTCGGTAAAGTGTTGCCGGCTCGGAATTAAATCCGAAGTCGAAAGCCGCCTTGCGGTGCGATAAACAGTTAATTTACAAATAAATGTACGCTATCGTAGAAATCAAGGGACAGCAGTTCAAGGCCGAGGAAGGCAAGTTCCTGTATGTCCACCATCTCGGCGCGGATGTGAAGGAAGGCGAGGCTGTAAGCTTCGACAAGGTTCTTCTTCTCGATGTCGACGGCGATGTCAAAGTCGGCGCGCCTGCCGTGGAAGGTGCCAAGGTGGAGTGCGAGGTTCTCGTGCCCCTCGTTAAAGGAGACAAGGTGATTGTGTTCAAGAAGCGCCGCCGCAAAGGCTACCGCCGCCTCAACGGACACCGTCAGCAGTTCTCCAAAGTGATGATCAAGAAAATAGTAACCGCATAACCGAAAAGAAGAAATGGCACATAAAAAAGGTGTCGGTAGTTCTAAGAACGGCCGCGAATCACATAGCAAACGACTTGGAGTGAAAATTTTTGGTGGTGCGAACTGCAAAGCCGGCAACATCATCAAGCGTCAGCGCGGCACAGCGCATCATCCCGGCCTCAACGTAGGCATGGGCAGGGACCACACGATCTTCGCCCTTATCGACGGCAAGGTGGTATTCACCACCGGCAAGGAGGGTCGCAAATACATCAATGTGGAGCCCCACGCCGCCAACTGAACGGAAACGGCTCTTTCCCGATCTGCAGCGACGGGATGAGAAAAGAAGAAAAAAACAGGAGTGGACCGAACGGTTCGCTCCTGTTTTTTGTTTTGTGGTTAGTGGTTTTTTAGTTAAATTTGCAATAATTAACCGTTAGGCATTGAATGGGAGATAATAAGGCTGATGATAAGAAGGTTGTGAAGAAGCACGCGATTCGTTCCGGATGGATCCGCATCCCTCTTAAGGTGTTGATGTGGATTCTTGTTTTCATGCTTGTACTTCCGGTGCTTGTTTACCTCCCCCCGGTACAGGACCTGGCTGTGAAAATCGCGGTAAATGTGGTCCGGAGCGGTACCGGCATGACTGTCGGCGTGGGCAAGCTGCGCCTGAAGTTTCCGCTCGACGTCTCGCTGCGCGATGTATATGTCCTTACGGAAAAGGGAGATACCATGGCCCGTGCCGGAGAGGCGCTGGCCGATGTGAAGCTGCTGCCCCTTCTCCGGCTTGACATCGACATCAACCGTCTGCTGCTCCGTCAGGGTTACTACGCAATGGCTTCGGAGGACTCGTCGATGCTTGTCGGCATCCATGCAGGCTTGCTTGAAGTCGACGACCGGAGTTCGTTCAGTCTTGCTAAGAACGAGATAATCCTCAATAAGGCGAAATTGCGCGACGGCAGGCTCAGTCTCTACATGAATGTATGGAAAGAGAAGTCAGCCTCAGTCGACACGGCCGCCTCCACACCGTTCCTGATCAAAGCCAAGGACCTGAAGATAGAAAACTTCAATTTCGGCATGTCGATGCTTCCCGTGATCGACACTCTCGGAGTCGACATGCGCAATGTGGAAATTGCCGACGCTACCGTGGACCTGCGCGAGAATCTCGTGAAATGGAGGCGGGCTGACGTGAGCGACGGCACATTCCGGTATCTCACCCCTGACGAAGAATGGATAAAGTCGCATCCCGAACCGCCGTCGAAACCATCTTCCGGCCCTCCGATGCGTATAATGGGTGACAGTATATCGCTCCAGCGCGTCTCGGGACTCTACGCCATAAAAGGTGCCAGTCCCGCCGCGGGATTCGATCCTTCCTATATATCCGTGTCCGGCGTCGCCATAGGTATGAGGAACTTCTACAACGAGGGGAGTGTCGTGCGTCTTCCGCTCACGCGTCTCTCGGCCCTGGAGCGCAGCGGTCTGCAGATAGTGGAGGGAAGGGGTCTGATAGGTGTGGACTCTGTCGGTCTGACCCTCGGCGACATCAGTGTAAAGACTCTCTTCTCGACAGTCCGGGCCGATGCGGGCCTTCCGTTCGCGACAATGGCGCTTGGGCCTGGCGCGCCAATGTCGGTAAAGGCCGACGGCCGTCTCGGTCTTCCCGACATCGAGTCGTTTATGCCCTCTCTCAAGGAATTCACATTGAGAATACCGGCGCGGCGCCCGCTTGATTTCGATATCGATGCCAACGGCACCGTGGAGAATCTTGTGATAGACCGTCTGCGCGCCGAGATGCCGGAGGTGCTCCGCCTTGAGGCCGACGGATATGCGCGGAACCTGCTCGACCTGAAAAAACTCCAGGCCGACGTTACGTTCGACGGCGGACTCTATAGCCCCCGGGTGGCCGACAGCTTTCTGTCCGGGACAGGAGTGGAGTTGCCGGCATTCACCATCAAGGGCAGCGCCGGAGTGCTCCGCGATGCATACCACGCTGACTTCCGGCTTCTCAGCGACGCCGGGGACATCGCCGCCGACGGCCGCGTAAGCCTCGGCCCCGAGACCTACAGCGCAGACATCGGCCTGAGGGAATTCGATGTGGCCCGTTTCTATCCCGCTCCTGGCATAGGAAGAGTGTCGGCCACAATCCGCGCCACCGGCGCCGGATTCAATCCTCTTTCCGGCCATGCGGTGACTGATGCGCTTGTAAATATCTCGCGGATCAGATACAGGGACCGCGACCTATCCGACATAACGGCCGATGTCATTCTTGACAACGGCGGCAATCTCTCCCTCTGTCTCAACAGCCCTAACCAGGGACTCGATTTCGACATAGAGGGCACCGGTACCATCCGTCCCGACAACTATGCGTTCGACATAGCCGCACGCCTCCGCGACGTGGACCTGTGGAGTCTCGGACTCACAGACAATGTCTGTGCCGGCAAGGGCGACATCTACCTCAAGGGAGCCGCCAGTCCCGGCAGATGGGTATACGACGTCAGTCTCAAGGCCAACGGCGTGGACTGGAACCTTCCAGGCAATTACATCCATCTGCCCGGAGGCTTCACTGCCGATGTGAAGACCGACTCTTTCAGCACCGAGGTGAATCTGAACTCTCTGCTCACCACCGTGAACTTCCGCAGCTCCTCCGGTCTGCCGCGTCTGATTTCCGGTTTTGGCGCCGCGTCAGACTCGGTGCTTCGTCAGATAGAACGGAAGAATTTGGCTGTCAATGAACTGCGGGAGACATTGCCCCCGTTCACACTCGATGTCAATGCCTCCGGCCGCGGACTTCTCGCGCAGTTCCTGCATCCGCAGGGGTTGAGTCTCGATACCATCTACGGAACCATCGCATGCGACTCCATGATACGGGGCGATATCACTGCGATGGACTTCCGCTCGTCGGCCGTCAACCTCGACACGATGACCCTTACGCTGAAGGAGCGCGGAAAACTCCTCGACTATCGCGCTCACATAGGCAACCGCAAGGGAACCTTCGATGAATTCGCGCAGGTGAACCTCAACGGCTATCTGGGCCACAACCGTCTCGGAGCATTCCTCAACCAAAGGGACCTCCAGGGTAAGACCGGCTACAGGCTCGGTCTTACCGCTGCGCTGATGGATTCCGTATTGACCGTCCACCTCACCCCGCTAAAGGCCACCATCGCTTATCTGCCGTGGACCATCAACGACGACAACTACGTGGACTATCACCTATACTCTCACAAAATCTACGCCAACCTCCTGGCCAGGAGCGCCGAGAGCAGTGTCATGGCCAGGACGGAGAGCGGAGAGTTCGGCGACCAGCAGCTCAGACTCAAGATCGATAACCTTAAGATCCAGGATTTCCTGAGCATGTCGGTGTTCGCGCCGCCGCTTACGGCCTCGGTCAGCACCGATCTCGCCGTGGGATACCGCGACAACCGGCTTCTGGGCAAAGGCACTGTCGGAGTGAAAGGGTTTACATACAACAATATCGGAATCGGAGATCTGGATCTCTGGCTTGACGCCGGTTACGGTTTCGGAGGCAGTACCGACGTGAAGGCCTCGATGAATGTCAACGGCGAAAAGGCCATGAGTCTCTACGCAAACATGAGTCCCGATGAAAACCAGGGCATGAAGGTGGATTCGGTGGGGCTGACGCTCACCCGCTTCCCGCTGAAAGTGGCCAATCCGTTCCTCGGTGGCACCACTCTGCTGTCGGGCTTCCTCAACGGCGACATGACTATGGGAGGCAAGTTTTCAGCCCCTGTGCTCAACGGGGAACTCGCATTCGACTCGGTGGCCGTAAAAATCCCGCAGTTCGGCGTGAGCCTTAATCTCCCCGAGTCGCCGGTGACAGTCGCCGACAATGTGCTGACATTTTCCGATTTCGAAATCACGGCAGCCAATTCCAGTCCGCTTTCCATCAACGGTACGGTCAATGCCAGGAAGTTCTCCGACATAAGGATGGACCTCGGCGCCCAGGCCCGCAATTTCCAGCTTCTCAACAGCGACAAGCGCTCGCGCGCCGATCTTTATGGAAAAGTGTTTCTTGATGTCGACGCCAAAGTGAAGGGTCCTCTGTCGCGGCTGTTCATCAGCGGCGATGTAGACCTGCTCGGCACCACCGACGCCACCTACCGCCTCAACATGGATCCCAACGCGCTGGCAGCCGAAGAGCAGTCGGGCGTGGTCAGGTTCGTCAATTTCAACGATTCGACCCAGGTGGCTGATGCAGATTCGATAGCCGAGTCTCCACTCAATATGATCATCAACGCCGGTCTCGTCATTTCTCCCGGCACGCAGGTGCAGGTGATACTCTCATCCAACGGCACCGACAAGGTGGAACTGCAGCCCACGGCCGACCTCCACTACCGCCAGAACTATATGGGCGACATGACACTCAACGGCACGCTCACGCTGGGCAACGGTTTCGTGAGATATTCCGTCCCGGTGATCGGGGAGAAGATGTTCATCTTCGATCCGGCAAGCACCCTGCGATGGAATGGTCCGGTGGCCAATCCCATCCTCAACATCACCGCCTTCGACGAGATGAAAGCCAATGTGACAAGCGGAAGCAACTCCCGTCTGGTCAACTTTATCGTCACGCTCCATGCCACCGACGAACTCAACAAGCTCAAGGCATCGTTCGACCTCTCCACCAACGACGACCTCACCATCCAGAACGAGCTGCAGAGCATGAGTCCCGACCAGCGGCAGACCCAGGCCATGAACATGCTGCTCTACGGACAGTACATCGGCGCCAACACAAAGGCTAACGTCAACAGCGGCAACGCTCTCTACGGATTCCTTGAGTCGAGACTCAACTCCATGGCCGCCAAATATGTGCGTGGTGTGGATCTCTCGTTCGGAATAAACCAGTACGACCGCTCGGTCAACGGTTCGCGGAGCACCCAGACCAGCTACAGCTACCAGGTCTCGAAATCGCTTTTCAACAACCGGTTCAAGATTCGTGTCGGAGGAAACTATTCCACCGACGCATCACCCGACGAGAACCTCGCTCAGAACATCGTGAGCGATGTCTCGCTCGAATACATCATCCGCCAGACACAGACATCAAATATGTCGGTGCGTCTGTTCCGCCACGCCGGCTATGAGAGCATTCTCGAAGGCGAAGTGATAGAGACCGGTGTCGGTTTCGTCTACAAGCGCCGTCTCGACACGCTGCTCAACTTCTTTGGCTTCGGGCGCAGAAAGAGCAGTCAGGAACCACTCAGACAGGATTCGACGGGACTTGTTCCGGCCGACTCCGTAACCAGACAGAGGATTGATACCAATGAAGATGAATGACCGTAACATATTCCGAAGCGGATTGCGTGCCGCAGCTCTGATCATCCCGGCAATCCTGGCGGCGGCTCTGCTGTTGCCATCCTGTTCCACCACGAAGCGTCTCGGCGACGGCGAGATCCTCTACAACGGGATGAAGCTGCGGGTACATCCCGCCGACAATGAGAAAATTCCTGAAGGGGTGATGTCGGACCTGACGTCATCGGTCAACGTAAAGCCGAACAACGCCATTCCGCTGCTTACGCCTTATCGCCGTTATCCTTTCCCGCTCGGCCTGTGGGTGTGGAATATGTGGCCCGATTCGGTGCGCGGCGTGAAACGCTGGCTATACGACTGGCTCGCCGACGCGCCGGTGCTCATCAGCAATGTGCGCCCCGACACAAGGACACGAATGCTGGAGACCGTGCTCGAGAACAACGGATATTTCGGATCTAAGGCAAGCTATGAGCTTCGTCCGCTGAAGAACCCTAAGATTGCCAACGTGATTTATGATGTCGACGTGACGAGACCGTATCTCCTCGATTCCATAATATATCTCGAAGACACGGACCCCGCGCGGCATTTCATCGATTCGATGGCGAGAAAGAGCAAGTATCTCGTCAGGGGAGAGCGTTTCTGCGTCGACTCCCTTAAGAGTGAGCGTGTGCGTATCGCCAATGCCATGCGTAACAAGGGTTATTATTATTTCCGTCCGGAGTATATAGAATATCTGGCCGACACGCTTCTTTCCCCCTATGCCGTGGCCCTCAAGATGACTGTGGCGGAGAATACTCCCGACATAGCCATGAGGAGATTCCGCACGCGCAACATAGTCACCACCGTGATGCGGCGCAGCGGCAGCGACACCGGGACCCCCGACACCATGCAGACAGACAAGGGGGAACTGATAGTGTACCGTCCCGCCAGACTGCGTCCCGATCTCGTGCCGGGATGCATCACGTTCCGCAAGGGAAAATATTTCTCCGTGCGCGACATGGACCGCACCCAGACACGTCTTTCACGCCTCGGCATATTCAGCAACATCCAGATGCAGGCTGTCCCGGCCGACACCTCTCCCGGATGCGACGAACTCGATCTCTATATCGCCTGCCAGTTCGACCGTCCGATGGAAGCATCGATCGAGGCGAACCTGACCTCGACATCCAACAGCTATTTAGGTCCGGGACTCGTTTTCAGCGTGAGCAACAACAATGTGTTCGGAGGTGCCGAAAGACTCAGTGTCCAGCTCAAGGGCAGCTACGAATGGCAGACCGGTTCGGGACGCAGCAACATCTTCAATTCATACGAGGTGGGTCTGAACGCGTCGCTGGCTTTCCCCAGACTGCTCGCCCCCAGGTTCGTGCGCCGCACACACAGAGATCTCAACTGGACAACGGTGGATCTCGGGGTGGATCTCCTGAACCGTCCCCACTTCTTCCGCATGGCGCAGTTCCATGCCGGAATATCATACGAATGGAACTATTCGCGGCGTGCTTCGAACCAGTTCACGCCTTTCAGGCTTACATTCTCCAAGCTGATACGCACCACTCATGAGTTCGACTCCATCATGGGGCAGAATCCCGCTGTGGCCCTCAGTTTTCAAAGCCAGTTCATTCCGGAGATGAACTATACCTACAATTATGAGCGCTGGCTCGAGCGGTCGCGGGACAACGGCTTCAACTTCACTCTCAATCTCAAGGAGGGAGGAAATATCTTCTGGGCTCTCTGGCGTGCCTGCGGAGTTAAGGGGGAGAAGAAGATGTTCGGCATGCCCTTCTCGCAGTTTATCAAAGGGCAGGCGCAACTTGTCTATTCGCGGAGACTGGTCCGCGGAACGGAGCACTGGCTTGTGTCGCGATTACTCGTCGGGGCGGAGCATGCCTACGGCAACTCTTCGCAGGTGCCATACGCCGAACAGTTCTACATCGGAGGCGCCAATTCAATACGTGCCTTCACCGTGCGCTCTCTCGGCCCGGGCAGCTACCATGCGCCCAAGATGGATGAGAACGGCTATTTCGACCAGACAGGTACATTCAAACTCGAGTTCAATACGGAATACAGGTTCCCTCTGATCAGCATTCTTCATGGCGCGCTTTTCCTTGATGCCGGAAATATATGGCTGCTCAAGGATGACCCGTTGCGACCGGGAGGTCTGCTGACTCGCAAAAATTTCTGGCGCGACATAGCGCTCGGTACCGGCGTGGGCCTGCGTGTGGATGTCGGCATGATGGTGATCCGCGGTGACCTCGGCTATGGCCTTCATGCTCCGTACGACACCGGAGTGCCGGGATATTTCAACATCCCTTTCAAGAAGACGTTCGCGTTCCACCTTGCCATCGGTTATCCGTTCTGATACAAACCGATGCAAGGCTGTTCCGGAATGGCCCGCTTTCAGGCCGTTCCGATACTATTCGTTCAGAGATACAGACCATGAAAAGATTCAGCCGAAAAGAGCGAAACGGAGCCATAGCCGTTTTTTTAACTGCGGTGGGGCTAACTGTGGCCGGTTTCTGCGTGCGCAACCGGATAGTACCCGCTTCCGCCCCCGTGGCCGGCGAGCGGATAATTTTTCAGGCCGACTCCGTGGCCCCGGAGACAAGTGACTGTGAAACAAACAAACGGGATTCCCACACCAGAAGATCCCGCAGTAAAAAATCCACCGCTCCGGCACCAGCCCCACGCGACTTCCTGAACGAACCGATAGCGACCGGGCCGTCCTCGGAATAAGCGCGACCGCTCCTTCGCGCTCCCTGTGGGTTTAGGATAATATGATCGCAGCAACGTCAGAGGTTGCACAGTAGAGTCAGTCTATGCAGACTCCATAAACCGGAGTCTGCATAGACATTTTTTTACAGATTGCAGATGCGTCCCGACATAATGCAGGCATCAGTACTGAATTCCCTGATAAAGAAATAGAAGGGGCGGTCAACCTTAACGGTTATCTTCTGGATTTCCATCGGTCCGGGTGCGATAGGATCCATGCTGCCCGAGGTGATGGTTGCCGCTTCGGCTCCTGTCTCGTTCAGGGTGAAAGATACGGACTGATTATATTGGATACCGCCCGTGACGGGTTTGGTGAACATCGTGAGGCCCGGCAGGGTAAGTCCTCCGAGATTCATAGCCGAAAGCATGTTGTTCAGGTTGTGGCTGTTCTCTGCCGAAAACTTGGGCAGGAACGCTTTTACAGATGCTTTGGCGTACATCTTACGGAGATTGGCAATTCTTTCTGCTGTCAGCCTGTCTCCTTCGTTTTCCGCTGTTACGTTTTCTGCAGGAAGGATAATCTCCAGTCTGAAAGCCTTGTTGCCGAAGGAGAGAGTGAAGCATTCATACGCGTTGTCGGAGGCATATAGTCCTTCGGTGAAATCAGATTCCATGGTGAGAGGAGAAGAGTCCCCGTCAAGCCCATGGAAGACAGCGGCTTTGGTGCGTGAACTGTCGAAAATGTCGTCACTCCATTTCCCCTTGAAATACATGCTGTTCAGCAATATTGCGTACGTGGACGGATTAACGTCCTTGAAGTGTCCGGTAATCTTGTTGTCGGTGTTCGACGCGCACCAGTCGTTGAGTGCTTTGAGCGTGGCTTCCGTATTGCTGAAATCAACATGCTTGGTAGAGGCAAGATACTTTGATGTCACAATGTCCGAGAACTCATTTGTAAGCTTGAGGTTGTAACCGCTGTTCACCCAGATGGAGTTTTCCAGACTGAATGATGATGTATTGTCCGCCACCGGGAGTTTTTCGAGCAGGACTTTTGAAAGTTCGTTGAGGCTTTCGATATCATCGACACCGAGATATTTGCAATACTCTTTTATTATATTCTCGTCGGAAGCGTTTGCCGCCATTGAGAAGACCATGGCGGCAGAGAGAGGAGAGACGACTACATTTTTATTGTCGCCGATTCCGGCTCTGCTGGCGCATTCAGCCATATCGATTGTGAACCGTGAATAAAAATCCACAAGTCCGTCAGCGGCGGCGCGGGGTTTTTCAGTGAGATTTATTTCCTTTCTCGGTGCGGGTTTACCGTCCGGATTATCCGGTCCATCCTGCGAGCATGATGTTGCCATTCCGGTCATGACAAGCAGTCCGGCAGCCAGTGCATAGATTCCTTTAGTTTTCATATTCTATATAGTTAAACGGTTATGTTTTTATACATTGATGACTCAGTCTTCAATTGTTCCATGAATAGCAGTAATGCTGAATATTGAAATTGTATCCACCCGCGTTCCAATCTGATGTGGGATAATAAAATGTATTATCGTATGCTCCTGACCATCCCCAGTTCATAGATATACCTCTGGAATCAACAGATGATTGATATAATTCACGGGTATACGCATATTTTATTATATTCCCATTCTCATCCTTCATATCTGCAATCCAACGGTCAACTGTTCCCGGAGGAAGGGGATCTCTTTTTAATCCGAATAGGTATCGATAAGTTTTTGTTGTGTGCTTATATTGGTCTATTATGAAACTGTGAGCAACTACCTGTTCAGAAGGAGATCCGTCCGACTTTTCGTTAGATGCAGCGTAAGCGATAAGAGGATATCCCTGATTTTTAATAGATTTTATTATTTTTGCGTAATCAATGGGTGTTCTCTTAAATTGAATTCCGTAAGTATCTGATAGGAATGAAATGCAATTGGCTTCTTTTGTTGAAGTGCCGTTAAGGCCGTATGAACTGTCAAGAGACCTGCCAGTTTCTCCTATTAGTAAAGCACTCTCGTTTGTTCCGGGTTCATAGTAGAACCTTGCCATTTTATTCCATACCTCAGAATTATAGTCTATGAATATATAATCAGAAATATATCCGTTGCCATTCGAAAGAATTCTGGCTCCGCTTGGAGATTTTTCTGGAATACCGTCTTTAAAGTGCGTAAAGTAAAGATATTGAGCAACAGCAATAGGTGTACATCCTGCTAAGCTAAGTTCTTGTTTATTTGTATCAATTGATAAGACAAATTTAGCGTATGCATTCCATGGATAGCTTTGCCCCCATTTTGTTTGTATCAGTTTGGGAGAAGTGTAAGTTTCGGATCCGACTTCTTCGTATTCGATTTGTACCCATCTGCCGGGAGGTAAATCTGATTCATTAACTTTGACTCTTTCATCACCTTTTCCAATCGCAGTTATCTCGGCTTTAACAATATCTTTTTCTGATAATGCCAAGTTGCTCCAAGACGGGTGGACATAATTTGGTTGTGTTTTTAAGATTTCTCTGACTTCCTTGGCATTTTCCATAATGAGGAATCTGAGGTTGTCGGGAAATGAAGGAGAATTCATATCAAAATTCCCCTCTTCTGAAGAGAACAAAACCATGTTCGTAGCTTTCGATGCCGAATATATTTCCCATCCATTCTCGTATTGGGCTATATAAAGCAACGTATCCCCGTTAATGATATATGGAGTAAGGGAAAACTTTTTCATTGCGCGAGTAGCCTTTTCGGAACTTCTGTATCCGCCGAAATGAGAGGCTATTATGTTGATTGCTATCTCTTTTTGAATCCCGGAATATTCGGAATCAAGGGATGTTGGTTCTATAAGGGGACTTCTATCGAAATCCTCGTTAGTGCAGCCGCTTAATAGAATGGCTGCAAGAATGAAATGGACAAGTCGATTCATAGGTTATGTATTATAGGATTGAAAATAAATCAGCTATGTTTTTCTGCAAAGTTAATCAATTTTAACTTTGAAAGCAAATATTTATCCAAAAAAATATGCATGTTTTGTGATACAGTTTTTAAATATTGTTTTTGAACAGTGTTTAGTGTTATATAATCCTGATATGAAAGATTTTTTATGCCTCATAAGTCGGTATTATAGTCGGATCTTGGAAGATTATTTTGCCATACATTCCTATAATACCATTGTCGGCGTGGAGAAATCAAGTTCTACGAAACCAGCTAAATGTTAAATCTGATAAAAACATATATTCTAACCGAGTGAATAGAGAAAAATTCGTTTTCCGGCATAAAGTATATGTTATGTAGCATCCGGTTGATATTTTTTTTGTAATTTTGCGGTGAAAAAAGAACGGTAAAGAATTATACATTGATGCAGGACATCCGTAATATCGCGATTATCGCGCATGTGGATCATGGCAAGACCACACTCGTAGACAAAATGCTCCTCGCCGGCCATCTCTTCCGGGAGAACCAAAGTGCCGGTGAACTTATCCTCGACAACAACGACCTGGAGCGGGAGAGGGGAATCACAATTCTCTCTAAAAACGTGTCGATCAACTACAAGGGGACCAAAATAAATATCATAGACACGCCGGGACACGCCGACTTCGGCGGCGAGGTGGAGCGTGTGCTCAACATGGCGGACGGATGTCTGCTGCTTGTAGACGCTTTCGAAGGCCCGATGCCCCAGACCCGCTTCGTGCTTCAGAAGGCCATTCAGATGGGGTTGAAACCGGTTGTGGTCGTGAACAAGGTGGACAAACCCAACTGCCGTCCCGACGAGGTCAACGAGATGGTGTTCGACCTGATGTTCAATCTCGACGCCACCGAGGAGCAGCTTGAGTTCCCGACAATATACGGTTCGGCAAAGCAGAACTGGATGGGCGACGACTGGAAGACCCCTGCAAACGACATAACAGCGCTTCTCGACGCGATCATCAGATATATCCCTGCTCCGACGCAGATAGAGGGCGAAGTGCAGATGCTGATCACCAGCCTCGATTATTCGAGCTATGTGGGCCGCATCGCCGTGGGCCGTGTGCACCGCGGAGCTATCCGCGAAGGCATGGAAGTGGGACTCTGCAAGAAAGATGGCAGTGTGACACGCCAGAAAATCAAGGAGCTCCATACTTTCGAGGGCATGGGCCGGAAAAAAGTGCAGGAGGTCGTGAGCGGAGACATCTGCGCCATAGTGGGCCTCGAAAACTTCGAGATCGGGGATACCGTCACCCTCTACGCCAACCCCGAACCCCTTCCCCGCATCGCTATCGACGAGCCTACCATGTCGATGACATTCACCATCAATGATTCGCCTTTCTTCGGAAAAGATGGAAAATATGTCACCTCCCGCCATATTCAGGAGCGCCTCGAGCGTGAGCTCGACAAGAATCTTGCCCTGCGCGTGGAGAAAGGTGCCCGGGAGGATATGTGGATAGTGTATGGCCGGGGAGTGCTTCACCTCTCTGTCCTGATCGAGACAATGCGACGTGAAGGCTATGAACTTCAGGTGGGGCAGCCGCAGGTGATCATTAAAGAAATCGACGGCCGCAGATGCGAGCCGGTGGAGGCCCTCAGCATCAATGTGCCGGAAGAATACAGTTCGAAAGTGATAGATATGGTGACTCGCCGCAAGGGTGACATAATTTCCATGCAGACGCGCAACGACCGGGTGGACATCGAGTTCCAGATCCCCTCGCGCGGAATTATCGGACTCCGCAACAATGTCCTTACGGCCACCGCCGGCGAGGCGATCATGGCTCACCGCTTTCTTGAGTACCAGCCCTGGAAAGGAGACATCGAGCGGCGCACCAACGGATCCCTTATCGCAATGGAGGCCGGAACAGCATACGCCTACGCCATCGACAAGCTCCAGGACCGCGGCCGCTTCTTCATATTCCCGCAGGAAGATGTCTACGCCGGTCAGGTGGTCGGGGAGAACGCCAAGGACAGAGATATAGTGGTGAACGTGACCAAAAGCAAGAAGCTCACCAATATGCGTGCGTCGGGAGCCGATGACAAGGCGAGAATCGTTCCCCCGGTGGTATTCTCCCTCGAAGAGGCCCTCGAATACATCAAGGAGGATGAATATGTGGAGGTGACTCCGAACCATATCCGTCTGCGCAAGATCATTCTTGACGAGAACGAGCGCAAGCGCGCCAATAGAAGTTGAACCAATCCCTTTCCGGAGGCGTTATAAAGACAAGAAGGGCGATCTGCACCGGTAGGCGCGAAGCCCCTTGAGAGACGCCTTTCGGGATTATGGATAACATACAGAATCGCAACGCAGCAAGCTTCCGCCTGCTGCGTTTTTATTATGTCGTTATGTCAGCATTTATTTATTGTGACAAAAAAAGACCTCAAGAGTGCTCCTGAGGTCTTCGTTGTCCCGGTCTAATCAAATATATAACGCCCTTTATAAGAACCATGAATGGCCGGGTGATGCGTGTGTTTATCCGTTTGTTGTGCCGATGATGTCGCTGAATGTTCCGATCGAGAACAGCCACCATACGAGGATAAATATCAAAATGAGTATGCCAAGCCAAAGCCAAAGTCTGTTGGTTTTTCTTGTGCTGTTATTCTTCTGAATCTTGCCGTTGGCTTTGATACCCTGGGCAATCGGACTTTCATAGCCTTCGCGAGCTTCACGAATCTCCCTTTTCTCGTTAGATTCGTTTTCTCTGATGTGTTTTTCCTTTGTATCCATAACCTTAATTGTTTATTTACCTATAGAACAACAATGCGCCGCAACTTGTTCGCGCCGCATCAAAAAAAGCTGTATGGAGAATGCCCCGGAATTTTATGAAAAGGAGCTTTATTCGCGGATGGTCCAGTTGAGGTTGAGCATCAGGGTGGAGCCGGATTTGTGTGGCATGGCATAAGAAACTCCAAAACCGAAATTTCTCACTCTGATTCCTCCACCGAGAGAGAATCCGGAAAGGAAGTTGCGTTGATAGGCGGACATATCGGTGCGTGTCTTGTAATTATAGCCTACGCCAAGATAGAATTTCTCAGAGGGGGAGTATTGCAGACCGAAAACAAGATGACGGAACAGGTCGGAG
>OFGN01001654.1_pt1 | contig 14796 bp, 24 predicted proteins | sample 1521821 | NCBI WGS metagenome assembly OFGN01 (sample SAMEA3504094, study PRJEB24116) | mouse gut metagenome | biome: mouse gut; feature: mouse-associated habitat; material: faeces | place: Denmark | collected 2011
GGTTTTTTACCAAGGCGCGCCGCTTAATATTTATGGTTATGCTTTATCCAAAGCCCCTTTTCCGTTTTCTTGCCGTTCGCTCCAAAACATACACCCGTTATTTTTATCGCCTATGTGCGCGTGCTTTGCGCATATCCCCAAATGAGTTTTTGCAAAGCCTTCCCCTTCCCTTGTATACAGCGCCTTAAACATTTTACAGCTTTCACAATTTTTTGTTTCCATACCGTAATTATAAACGACAACTTGTCGTATGTCAAGAATTATACGACAATTTGTAATATTTTTATTTTATGAATAACATAGGCAAAATTATCCGTGAAGAGCGTTTAAACAAAAATATGAAGCAGGAAGAGCTTGCACAGCTTATAGGCGTAACTCAGGACAGCATATCGCTTTGGGAAAACGGTAAACGCATTCCCGACACGCAGTATATAATTTTACTTTGCAAGGCTTTGGATATTTCCGCAGACTATCTGCTCGGGCTTGAGGACTAAACTCTTAAAGTCCGTATTTTTTATAAAATCGCATCAAAATTGCCGTTCAACGCTTTATTTCTTATCAAGTAAATGCTATAATCCGTAAGGAGGACATTTTATGAAAAGAATTTTAACAATGCAGGATTTATCGTGCGTGGGGCAGTGCTCCCTCACCGTCGCGCTTCCCATACTTTCGTCCTACGGAATAGAGGCGTGCGTGCTTCCCACGGCAGTGCTTTCAAACCACACAATGTTCAAAACGTGGAGCTATCTCGATTTAACGGGCGAAATACCGAACATCTTTAAGCATTGGAAAGAAAGCGAAATTGCATTCGACGCGTTTTTATTGGGCTATCTCGGCAAAGCCGAGCTTATGGATATTGCCGAAAAATGCTTTGACGAATTTTCCGCAGACGGCGCGCAGATAATAATCGACCCCGTGTTTGCGGATAACGGCAAGCTGTATGCGGGCTTCGATTTGAATTACGTTGCCGCTATGCGCAGGCTTATTAAAAGAGCGGATATTATTTTGCCCAACGTGACCGAAGCGTGCTTTTTGACGGATACGGAATATAAAAAGGACTACGACGGCGTATTTGTGCAAAAGCTTGCAGAAAAGCTGTCGCGTCTGACCGACGGAAAAATAATTATTACGGGCGTAGAATTCGGCGGAAGCATTGCCGAGCTTATATACGGCAAAAATAAAAGCGAAATTTTATGGCACGAGCTGCTGCCCGTTAAAAAACATGGCACGGGCGATATTTTCGCTTCTGTGTTTACGGCAAATTATCTGTCGGGCAAGGGTCTGCACGCTTCGTGCGAGTGCGCCGCAAAATTTGTCCGCGACTGCATAAAGAAAACCGACCCCGACCACTTTTACGGCGTTCAGTTCGAAAAAATTTTAAAGAACGGAATAAAGGATTAAAAGGCAACGCATATTGCGGCTACCTACAATTAATTATATTAAAATCAGCGCCGAACCGCGGTTTTGCGGTTCGGCGCTGTAATTTTACTTTTTTTCGTTTCTGCGCTTGTCGTTTATTATTTCAAGCGCGGCCTCGTCGATAACGGCTATGCCCTCCGCCTTGGCTATCTGCACCATTCGCGTAAGCGCCGCCTTCAAAAATATCCTCGGTATTTTGGTCAGCCGCGCGCATGCCCCGTCGGTAAACGTTACGGCGGGGTCTATCCGCTTTGCCGCATATTTCACTGTGCCGACGTCACCCTCCTTTGCCTGAATTTTTTCGGGATAGGGCTTTTTAAAGCGCGTGCACCAAAAGCTTGTGCTGTCGCGGTAGCCGTAGTCCACGGGCACTGCGGGAAAGCTTTTTGCGGTAACGCCGTTTACAATGGCGTTATAATACCTTTCCTTAATTAAAATTTTATCTATCTTCAAAATGAAATGCGCGCCGAACCTGCTTGTTATGCCGTTGAAGTTGCGATACGGCGGCTCGTAGCCCTCTGTTTTGCCCGCCTTGTCTTTGAACGCGTTTTCAAGCGAGCTGTCCCAGCTGCACTCGAACACCTGAAAGGCCTCCTTTACAAGCTGCGGACGCTCGCCCTCCGCAAGCCCCTTTTCCAGCGTAAAAATGCAGCTTTTCATTTTATCCGCGGTAGCGTCGCCGGGGAAGCCGAGGCGCACCGCCTCGCGAAAGTATTTTTTGTCGTCGGTTATAAAATTAAGCGAAACCCTGCTTCCGCGCAAAATATTCTGCGCCGTGTTAGAGCTGTTTCTGCATTCCAGCAGCATTGCATAGCAGTCTTTACCCGCAACGTAATACGGAAAGCACAGCGAATACGCGCCGAGGTTTGTTGCGCCGCCCTCCGCAACAGTGCCGACAAGTATCACGGGCATAGGAAAAAATGCAGAGGTCTGATAAAAATTGTCTACAAGCCTCAAATCCCTAAACGAACTCATATTTTATACTCCTTTTATCAGTATATTCTCTGCGCTTTAATTCAATTCCGATATAATAAGACAAAACAAATACGCACCTTTATTTAACCCTGTTAGAACACCCCAATAAGTTTCTTTTGGTATTAGTTTGGTTGGGTTTAGCGATCCCCGTGATTTTCGCCTTTCGTGGTGGCTGACGATAGCACAGTTCTCGTAAATGTAAACCTCGAAAAATTATCGCCGAAAATACGAAGTTATGGAAGTCGGACTAAAAATGTTTGGCTTTTTTCTTATGCCCTAAAAGCAATAATTTTTCGGTTGCGTTACGGAAACGGTTGCCTGCGGTTTACATTTACGGCGTGATTGAAACTAATGCCGCCATAACCCGAACAGTGCTATCTTGCCCCTGCCGAAAGGCTAATGAAAATCACGGAGGTATAAGAAAATGCAAAAAGTAGTTTACTCGATTTCGAAGGTAAACAAAGACGAAAAGTTGAAGGGAGTTGGTTATCTCGTCGAAGGTAACTTGCTTATCCCCTCTACTTCTCAAAAAGGTAACGCCTATATACGGGTATTCGAGGACGTTGCCGAAAAATGCAAACCCGTAAAAGACAGCGAAACGGAGTTCAAAGGTTACGTTACAATCGCTTACGAAAACGTCAACGTGTATAACAAAGAGAAAAACCGTTACGACACTTTGGACTACGTCGAAACAACGTATTACATCTGGTACAAGTTCATTGATTGAGGTGACGGAAATGTTTGAATATGAATTTTTCGACGGCGATCACTTCATCACGTTCGACATCATAGACGTAGACGAAGAAAACGAACAAATTACGGTTGCTATCTCTAATCAAGGTCGTATAACGCAAGATACGTTTCCTTTACTGGAAGACGACGAAATAGATGAAGAAACCGTAAACGATATAAGATATTTCGAGTTCGGCTTATATGCGGACAAGATTTATCTTTCTGAATTTGAATGTTTATAAGGAGAAAGACGAATGAACAGAATAGCAATGGTTATAGGCTCTTGGGGCAGTTACAACGAATGTAACGAACGTGCGCTCGGTAGCAAGTGGTTGGACTTCGACGATTACGACGATTGGGACGAAATCATTGAAGAACTGCAAAAAGAAGGCTTTGAGTTGGACGGTATCGACGAAGAACTGTTTGTGCAGGACATTGAAGGCATACCCACCGACAGCAAAGATTGGGACAACACGCATCCGAAAGAAATCTTTGAAATTATAAAAGCTTCCGGCGTTTTGGACGACGAATACAAATATGAAATTATGGAAGCATACTGCGAGGTTAGATCGTTCGACGAATGGTCTGACCTCGTTGAGCAATACGGCGAAAATTGGGATAGAGATATTGTCTTTTACCGCAATATGACGATGCTCGACGTTGCATACGAGATTATAGACGAATGTTATGACTTGGAAAAAACGCTCGGACATCTTTCCTACTATTTCGATTATAACGCATTTGCAAGGGATTTGAGTTACGACGGATACACGGAAACGTCAAACGGCGTAATTGAAATTAGATAAAAAATTATAAGGAGATAATCACTATGAAAAACATCATCACTCACCCTACTATCGAAGAAAAGAAAAGCAAGGCAATCGAAGTATTAAAACTTCTCGACATTTACAAGCCGTATATAGACGGCTTTAAGCAAGAAGATAAAGTTTGCTTCTTTGAACAGTTCGGCGGCTTTTGGGTAACCCAAGAACCCGAAATCGAAAAGAAAATGCACGAAATCGAGCAAAAGCATAATTGCAAGGTTTACGCCATTACGCACGAATTTACCGACTTCGGAGAATTATGGAATTTTCTTATCGTTACCAACTATCCCGAAGAATGGGAAGATATGGTTTATTCGCACGGCAATCAACACACATTACTTGCTTACGTTTGGAACAAAGACGACGAAGATTGTAGTGAGTTCGGAGATATAACCGTGCAATCGTTCGGCGGCGGCATTCGGAGGGTTGCGTAATGAAACAAAGACCGTATCTTTTCTCGCCTGTTTGAGTTCTACCGCCCTATATGGGATGCGTTTGAAAAAATCGGCTGGAACGTCGAAAGAGATTACAGTATCGTTACGCTCGGCAACTACTCTCCTGCCGGCGAAGAACTTATAGAAACGCTCTATCTCGACGACAAAGCCAACATTCCCGACCAAATGTATCTCATCTATGACGAGTTCGACGAAGAAGAACACGCAACTATGTGGATCGACGCGAAACGCAACGGCACACAAGGCATTCCTTCCATTATGCGGCTGGCAAGGGACGCCGAAGATATAACGGATATGTATATCAAACTTGTAGCCGCAGCCAGAGAAAACTATTCATATTGCACGGAGGAAAAGTAAAATGCGAGGATTTAAGACGCAATACGTCTTGATAATGTCCGTTACGTCGTCGTATTTGTATTTGCCTGTTTCCGTGTCAAACTCACGGATAGAGAACAGCGAAGACAAGTCAACCGTAATGTAGTAATCTCCGTAACTTGCGCTATTGGTTCTTACCGCCTGCATACACGACTGAAACAAACTGCCGTAGGTATAGTAATAACGGTTATATGTATCTCCGACTTTCCAGCCGATACCGAAAATGTTTCTCACGTCGCCGACGTCTTTATCGAAATACTTATCCAGCGTTACGGCAAACGCGCGGTTGTCTATCTTCACAATGAAATTCGTCGTGCGCTTTAATTCCGTGGCGATACTTCCGTTTTCGTTGGTAACGCCGTTGAAATTGATGCCGTTGGTAGAATCGTAGTAGTTGAAACTCTTATCTACATAGTTATTTGCGATCCCGACGGCTGTATCGCTCGTGCCGTAATAGCGGTCGTTATTTCCGAACGGATTGCCGAATTTAACTTCGCTGTTGCCGTCCCATGTATCGAGCGGTAAGCCTTTATAATCACCCAAATACTGCATACCGGTGGAACGATAGTCCGCAGACGTAAGCCTATAACTCGTAAAGTAGTTCATCCGCAATTCCTGTAACTGTATGCCGTTGCCTTTGTCGTTACTGTAATAGTTGACTTCGAGAAAATATCGGTCTTTGAGTTCGTCTTTTTCTTCTTCCGTCAAATCTTCGGATTTCAATACTTCCTGTATATCCAGCCCGACTTGGTTATCTATGTTGTTTACGCCTATCGTGATGTCTTTGACGAAATAGTGGTAGTAAACGAAGCCGATAATCACGCAAAGACTGATGACGCACAGGAACACCAAACAGCAGTTGCCGATTGTTTTTAATACCTTCATAAAACCTCCTTGTAAGATTAAAGGCGCTAAATAAACTTTTCCGTCTAAATAGCGCCTTCGTTGATTGTTGCGTTACAGTAAGCCGTTCCAGCCGAAGAAGTCAAGCGCCTTGGCGAGCCAACGTAAGCCGTATGCAATCCATTCAAAGAGTTTGGCGAGAATTGATAACGGCCACGTTCCGACTAAAACCACGAGAATGATTACGAGCAGAATGACGATCAACTTCTTCATAGGAACGCCTCGCTGTTAGTGCATAAGCATTGCGAGCAAGGTCTTGTCCGAGTTGCGCGCGGGCTTGACCGCACATTCGTAAACCTCGCCCGTTTCCTTATCCACCGTGCGGACGAGAAAGCGGTTGCCCGTGATAACCTGCCCGTCGCTGTTCTTGAACTCAAACGGCTCTACGATAAAGTCTGCCGTGCTGTCGTCGCCGAACACGATGTCGAGAACGGTATAACCGCCTTTGTCGGTCTTATCGGGCGGAGCAAGTTTAATTTTTACGTCTTTGCCGCGGATATTTCCCGAAATGTAATACTCGGCATACGTCTTGCCCTTATACTCGAACGAGCCTTTTTCGACCTTGACCTGATTGTTCTTTGCCATAGATTTTTACCTCCCTGTTAGGCGGATTTCTTTCCGCCTTTCTTTGCCGGCAACTTCGTGCCTTTTTCGCGCGAATACTTCTTCGCTTCCGCTTTGGAAAGACCGGCGTCCATAGCCTGCTTGTAACGGAACAGTCCTGCGTGATCGCTCTGGCACTGCAAGTAACCCGAACGCAAGCCCGCTTCGTAGTCCGTAAGCGGCTGACCTTCTTTCTGTCCCCACATATGCACCTTTGCTTTCCGCTCGTCCACGTAGCCTTTTGCACGCTTAGAGGGAGTGGTCCAACGTCTTTCCTGATTGTAGTTTGCCATATTCGAATCTCCTAAAATTAAATTTCGCCCGTTGACGCTCGCATAGCACAGCGTAGTTATCTGCTCACGACGACTTACCGATTACTTTGTCAATTTGTTCGTGCGTAGGCGGCCGCCTTTACGAAATTCACGCCGAAACATAATCGCGCTTTTTTACTGCGTCGTGTAACATTCGGGGTTAGTCTGCGATCTCTCTTTCCAAGAGAATTTGCTCGCCTTTGACAGGCGTGCCGTGTTCGTCGTAGAAATGTCGCACAAGCCACAGTTCCGTGTCAAAGCCGCAAGCCGTCATATAGTCGAAGTACGCACTCGCTTTATCGTCGTTCTTAAAATACTTACTGCCGCGATTACATTCCACGCGATATTTTTGAACGCCGATATAGCCCTTGCTTTCTTTCTCTTTGCCCATTGCTTTCTTACTCCTTTTTTAGATTTGCAGGCGGCTGACTTATAACCCCTACACTTATAGCCACGAAATCGGGCAAAAGTTTTCGGTCCGGCAAAAATTTTTCGATTTTTTTATAAATTCGCGCCATTCTATTGCTTATACTACATACAGCAACGCCGTCTTGCTCGGCTATATCCGTAACGGTCAGACCTTTCAAATACAGTCTTACGAGCAATTTCTTCTGCGGCTCGGTCAACATAGATACTGCGTAATGCAACTCCGGATCGTCTATGTACTCCAAAATATCTTCCGGAGAATACTCGTCCTCATAGGACGGCTCGACGTTCATCTCGACGAGTTTATCTATGGAAACGTGCCGACGGGTATTTTTGCGATTATTGCTTTTTTCTTTGTCGTCCAGATCATAAAGTTCGTTTATCCATTCCTGCCCGACATCTTGGGCGGTAACGGTACATTTCGTGCCGTCTGCAAAGTAGTAGGTGTAATCCGGTTTATTTTCCTTGATTTGTTGTTCGTTCATTTTATTGCTCCTTGAATTTTTTTTGAAATCCGCAGAGCCGTGTTTTCCGCAAACAAAAAGACGGCATAGAAAAAGCATTTGAAATTTGCTTAATTCCTGCCGTCTTGCGGTCTGCGGATATTTAGTTGTTACGGCGTTTACGCCGCGTTGTCCTTATTGATTACCCTGATTGTGCCGTCATCAAAAAAGCGTATAAGAGTGATACAGCCTTTCAATACTATTTCGACGGTTTTGCTCGCTTTATCTACTCGGCATACGAGCTTGCCTTGACTGTTGCGTATCTCTTGCATACTATTTGTCCTCCGATTTCTTTTCCTTTTGCCATTTGAGAATATCCTCAAGAAACTTTTTTGCTATTGGCTCTAAAGTCGCTTTCGGTATTTTTCCATAGTCCGGAATACCGTTTGTTATTAACGTATATTGCACCTGTTCTGCTTTCATTTCCGTTCTCCTTTTAGTCCGAAAGTATTGAGTATGGATTTCATTACTTCCGCATCTTTGCCGTTTAGTTCGGGCAAAAGTCTTTGTAGCAATTCCTGCTGTTCGCCCTTTAGAAAGGACTTCCCCAACCTATAATTTCCATCTACACGAATACCACCTCCGTTGCCCTTGGCGGTGTAAATCGGATACTCGCAGGACAAAATAAGAACGTCGTTACGAATCGTTCTTCCCGACACGCCAAATTCAAACGCAAGATTTTCAACCGTTTCAAATCTGCGCAGGCATAAGACTTCGAGAATTGCATTGCGACGTTCGTTTGCCGTCATATCCGATTTTCACCTCCTTTCGCTGTTTATGGCGTTATTCTAAAATTCAAATAGGAAGGTTTTTTTCCTATTTGAAAAAGTTTTTTAATTTTTTTCGGACTTTTTTTTGAGATAAAAAAAGCCACCGATAAGCGACTTACACTACTCCCATAAGGAAAATAGCGATTGTATCGCTTATCGGCGGCTTCACAATTCTGGATCACCAATCCGATTTAAGTATTGGTCTGATAGGGTCTACCGAATACTATCTCAACTCGCACCTACCGTCGATATACTGTCTATTTAATTGTTGCCCTATAATATTACTTGCCCGGGCGGAGCATACTCGTGGATTTCTTCGTGCCGACGGGTTATCTGTTTACTCACGGATACTGCGTTACACCTCGGACATCGTAATCGCAACAATCCGTCTGCGCCTCTAAACCCAATCAGCTTTTGACCGCAATTTCGACAATACCGAGATTGCGGCTGCATTGTACCGTCATTCATATACTGTCATCTCCTACTTTCTCGTACTTGCAAAAATCTGTATTTAGAAAACTTCCTTTGCACGGTCGAGAACTCCGATGCGGAAGAAATCCATTTTTGCAAGTCTTTATTAAATTCGAGTTTCGGGGCTAAACCCGAATGTTAATACATTTTTATGCAACTGACAAGAACACCTTGTATCTCACAACTCTTGACGACTATATCTTTCATTGTCTTATTTTCCGGATGCAGTCTTACTTCGCCGTTTCCTTTATATATACGTTTCAATGTATTCTCGCCGTTTACCAATGCCACAACTATATCTCCGTCATTCGCTTCTTCCTGCCGCCTGATTACAAGCAGATCGCCCGGATTTATTCCGGCATCTATCATACTTTCGCCAGACGCTCGAAGCATAAACATTTCACTATTGCCGAATATGGAGCAAGGAAGCGAAAAACTTTCTTCTATGTTCTCTACTTCCAAACACGGCTCGCCGCAAGCAATTTGACCGATAAGCGGAACGGTTACGGTTTCGCCGCCCCACAGTTTCGGCAGCGGCGCGATATTGCCTATGTTCGTGCGCTCTATTAGTCCTTCCGCTTCCAACTGCTTTACATACCGTTGCACGGTCGCAAGCGAGTTCAAATTCAGCGCGTGCATAATGTTCCGAAAGCTCGGTGATATTCCGTGTCGCTTTTGATACTCAATGTTATACTCCGCAATCGCGTTCTTTGTTTCTTCGCTCAATACTCTCATAAGTAACCTATTTATCATAACAGAACTTTGCGTTCCGTTATTGTAAAGAGTATATCACAGTCCACGCCAAATAGCAAGCGTGTAGCGTGGCGCTTTATGGACGGTGAAAAATTTTTTTATTTCTTCTTGCTTCTTCGCCTTTAATAAAAAAGAGTGCCAACGGATGACACTCCACTCTTTAATCATAGTTTATAAAATGCAAGCAAATAATTCAGATACTTGTTCAATACTTTTTTTGCTTTTGGTTCAAATTTGGCACTTTTATCTATTACTTCCTTAATCTTTTTCACGTATCCTGAAGCAATTACCGCATCATCAAATAGGAAGAAATTTGGATAACTTTTGGATACGCTACTTAATAATGGATTCAAATATTTTTCGATGGTTCTAATTACTTTATCCGCATAATCTAATGGTTTTTCGTAACAAGCGCAAATATACTTCTTAAATCCCCTCTGAAACTCATTTTGCAAATACTCTCTTAATTCTTTGCGTTCGGCACTGCAAGGACGATGAATAAGAAGCGTAACATCTTTTTTATCAATCTCAAAATAATCTAATAAGTCTTGAAGTAACCAACACGAATGCAACGCAGTATGATTACAATTAAGATATAGGCTCTCGTCAATTTGTTTATAGTTGGTTTTTCTTGAGGTAGCAAACATTGCCGTTTTAGTCCAAGGAGTACGAAAATCTTCAATATGCTCTCTTTTCTCCGGTTTCATATCAAGTAAACACTCTACTAACTTGCATAATAAATCACCCCATGAACCATCTTCCAAAATAGAAGAACCAACCTTGACTTGATATGGAGTACAATTTTCCAAAGCATAATCTCTTTCGCTTAAATCTTCTATATAGTTACGACGAAAGCCACTAAAAACCACTTGATTGAACAATGCCGATCTTTCATCATCAGAAATATCCGATAATGACAAATCATAATTCGGTTGCGGTTTAAGAAGGTACATTTTTTCATACCTCTTAATCTCAATCAGTCTTTCTTCTCTTATTTCGTTTTCATCACCTTGTTCACTAACAATTTCATCAAACGAAAAATCAAATGGATCTTTATTCACTTGTCGCCGCCTTAACAATAGTTTTAATTAAGCCCTGTAAAATTTTAAGCTCATCCAAACTTATTCGGACTCCTCTACTATGTTGTTTATAATCGGATGACCACTTTCTTAAATCAACCCTAGTACCACATCCCCAATCCACCAAATTAACTTCCTTATACCAAACCGTGTTCTTTTTCACAGTTGAAGACACTCTCGCTATCAAACAGAAAAATGTAACTAAACCATTTCCATCCTGATATTGTCTAATCGGCGTATCATAAGTAGCACTAAAATTATATTTTTCCAAAGCCGCATAAAATGCAATCAATTCTCCCATTGTGAATGACATACCTTTTCCGGGAGCACCATTATCTTTCCAATATCTCAAATCAAAGATCTCATTCCCATGCCAATCCACTAATGCAAATATCGGCGCTTTTCTTCTATTCGATAACTTACCGAAATTACGCTTTACGGAAAATGTATATTCATTATCCGCAGTTGTGTTGCACAAAGAAACATCCTCGGTACATTCCCTATCAACTTCACTTTCCAAATCATCAAAAGAGAAGTCATCTAATGGATTGCGCCCGACTTTATTGGTATCCATATGTAACCACTAATCCTCATCCACATTAAAGTCTGGCAATTCTCCCCCGTCATCCAAAAGCCCTACATCTACAGCAAAGGCGTGCACATACTCATACAAGACATTAATAACTTCATCCATCTTTTTAGTATCCTTAAACTTGTTGTATAAAAACTCCAATCCTCCGCACACATAGGAATTAAACAAAGCCATATTAGACTTTAGTTTATCTTTATTACTTTCCTCAGCATCGTCTCTAAATGCTCTATTCATATAATCGTCTATGGTAAAATCGGGAGACTCCTCCACCAACATAATTATTCTATACAGAAGCTTTAGATCAGCTTTCCTTTTACTTAATTCATTCGGAAAAATTGATGCCGCCTGAACTTTATCCGAGTTGTCTTTGGTTTCCTTTGATTTATTAAGAAAACCGACTATTGCCGAAGTAAGATACGCTTCTCGAAAGGTTGCAAAAATACCAGCATCTTCCTTAAGAAATCTAGCCATAGTAGCGTATTTACCGTTTATTTCGATTTCATTATCGAACAAACCGCTATTGCTCTTTTCGATTATACCCGTAGCCATATTAATTTACCTCCACAATCTTGACTTCGGTTTCATCAATCTTTTTTAACTCATACATACGACCAACTTTGCCCGAAAGTCCATTTTTTGCATACAGCCAATCTTTTTCCATAACAGCAAATATAAGCTGGCTAGTTGCATTTGCTAATTCACGTGCTATATTTTGCGTGTGAATTGGATCTGCATGTGAAAATGCGGCATCCAACACCAACGGATATTGTTCACCAAGTTCTTGTTCATCGCCGTTCTCATCGACACGCTCTTGCATTACTTCATAAGCAAGTTTCACAAGACCGCCAACATACGAGAAATATTGAATTACCCGCAATCCACCTGTATCATCAACCACTTCTCCATTTACTGTAATATTGATATTGTATTTTTCATCAATATAAATATCTCTCTTGCCGGAATAAATATTGTCAAACAACTCACTGACATACTGATTCAAGCGTTCTCTCATTTGACTTTCTTTCTCTGAATACTGTTTATTTACCCAATGGTACATAGCTTGGGCATATTTGTAATAGAGCTGATATTCCTTAGCCTTATCGCTCTTACTACGATACATATTGAAATTATTCTCTGCGGTTTCTCTTTCGGATTCTTTTCTAGTTTTTTCAGAAATTTTTCTTTGCAATTCTTCGCGCAAGTCATTAAGCATACGTTTATAACGACTTAAATTTGCCTCAGCGTCGGTCGTGTTAATATTACCAATAGCAGCTATTTCCGCCAACACTTCCTTATCTTCCATCTCAAGATCGGCAATCCTTACTTTGCTAGCCTGAATGCTTTTATACAACTCTTCAAATTCTTCAACAAAGTTTTTAGCATTTTCGTCGTTAGCATTAACGCAATCTTGCATTTCCCTAACCAAAGTACCGACCGATTTAGGCGGTATATAGTCAATATATTTTACAACATTTTTATATGCTACGGTTCCCTCCGTCAAATCAGTACCACAAAGACATTCACCTCGAGCAAGCAATTCGTGAATTGCCGCAGCCTCAATGCCTTTTATTCCTTTATCAGCCACATCCATTTCGTCCAAGCGTTCTGAAACCTTGCCTAAAAAGGGAGTAATAAACATAGGCAAAGAATTACGACTAAACAGCGCCAAAATTTTCTTGTTATTTTTTGCGAGTTCATTTTCTTGATATTTAATTTCACTGGCAATAGTATCACGACGACGTTGCAATTCTTTAGACGGTGCCGCTTGACGTAATGTTTCATTTATTTCGTCGATACGCTTTTCGTACGACGCAATATCGGAATTGATTTCCTCGATTCGATTATCTAATTGCTCTATAGCTTCTTGCGCCGCCACCACTTTATTATACTCTGCCTTGGCTTTATCACTGCTAACATCATTCTGCTTTTCTAAATAAAAGCCCATTACGCTTGAAGTAGATGGCGCCGGTTGATTAGACGAGCCAAACAAATGACTTCTCATCTTTTCAAACGCTTCTAAGCCAAGCAGCGTCCTAACAGAGGTTCCCAAATCTTTTCTTGTAATCTCGTTGTTTTTTTCACCCTCGAAAAAGAAGAAAGATGACAAGTCTTTAGGAAGAATAGCGCTAATAACCTCATTAATAGTTGCTTGACTTGTGCCCAGGCTCTTAGTTTCCCCTTTATCTGTTACATAAGTGAGTTTCGCAAGACTTCTGTCGGAATTAAGAACATTGTTTTGACCTTTGGTAAAAACTTGTGTCCTTGTCATTGTATAAACTTTGTTATCATCTTCAAATTCCACTTCCACAATAGCGGATTCTTGCTGCCCGAACTTCATTTGAGCTTCAATTTTTTTGTTTAATATGTCATCTTTTCTGGAGAATCTACTTTCGCCATACAAACACCATATAAATGACAAAACAAATGTGGACTTGCCAAAAGTATTATTGCCCAAAATTACGACAACATTTTTATCCTCGTTATCGTCGGGAGTCAATACTATTTCTTGATCGCCAATAAAGGGGCGAAAATTATGATATTTAATTCGCTTTAATAGCATTTTTTAGCCTCCTCTTCAATGATTGAGCATATTTCCTCTTTCATCCTTTTCTCTGTTTTACTACCTGTCTTAGTGTTTTCTCGTTCAATACGATAGACACGTTTTAACATGCGCTTAAGTTTGTCGGATTCAATTACCAACTCGGTGTTTTCGTTATAAGTGTTATCATTCATCATAGTATCCTCCTGTGATGGTTTGGTTATATACATTTTGTATTTTTTCTTTTAATTCGTCTATTTCGAATGGATTCCTCGCTGTTTCCGCAAAATCTATCATTCTAGTAAACTCTTTGCGTACAAGTGATAGGTCATATGAAAGTTCTTGTGCGTCGCAGTATGCAACGCTTTCCAATGATCGAGGAAGTGTAATAAAGTCAAAAATATCGGCATACTCTTTACCCTTTGCCTTTCTTAAAACACGACCGCGCCGTTGTATATATTCTTTAGGATTAGTGCTGCTTGCAAGAATAAACGCTTTCTTAATAGCCGGAATATTTACACCCTCATCAAGACATTTGATTGCGGTTATAACCTGTAATTCAGTACCCGAAGCAAACATTCGCTTAATTTCATCTCGTTCGTCCTTGTCTTCTTCTGAAGTAAACTTATGTACTCGCATCCCCAAGTCGAAATAAAGTCTTTTGTTTACTTCTTCAATCTGCCTAACCTCTTCTTCATCATTCAGTTCATTACTATTGTTATCATATTTGGTAGCACCGCAATAAACTAATATATAATTATCATCCTTATAAGGTCGCATTGCTTCAACCAATTTAGCCACCTTATCTTTGCAACCAGCAATAATGCGAGCGCGTTTAATTAAAAGCATTTCAATATAAGGGTTTTTATCTATATTTTCTTGACTCGCTCCGCCATTACGAATGATTGTTTGGGTGATTTCTTTATACCTTTCAAGCTCTTCCGCATCCAAATAACAAACTATTGGATGGTAATAATAACTTGTCAAAAATCCTTTTTGAATTGCTTCTTTCAAGGTAAATGATATACAAGTTTTACCGAAATATTTTCTAAGCGCTGCGGTGCCG
>OFGN01001665.1_pt1 | contig 14709 bp, 22 predicted proteins | sample 1521821 | NCBI WGS metagenome assembly OFGN01 (sample SAMEA3504094, study PRJEB24116) | mouse gut metagenome | biome: mouse gut; feature: mouse-associated habitat; material: faeces | place: Denmark | collected 2011
CGTTCCCTGCATATCAGGGAACGGGGCGGGGATTTTGTGTCTATTCACGAAATACTTTCTTGCCTTTTGGTGTCTAGATTCCGCAGATGACTGTAAAATAGCCAGCGTAAATAGCCGGCCAGTGTGCGGTCGTTTTCCGTTGCTAACTCCCAGAGCTTCTCATATGCTTCCGTTGACAAGGTTAATACGACCTGCCGCTTCCCTTTTGCAGCTGGACTCATACCGCTCGCCCTCCTTTAATATGCTTTTGTAATTACCCCGATATAAGGATATACTAATACAAGGTAAATGTCAATAGGGAGAATTTATGATACAATTTATCTAAAAGGGGGGAGCGGACTGTGGATGACTTGCAGGGGATTGTGCATTACCAAACAGAAGAATATGGGAGCATCAGAGTAAAGCTGGCAGAGGTCATGGACAGCCGCGGTATTACCAGGAATCGTTTATGCAAACTTACTGGTACAAAGTACGATGTGGTTACACGTTATTATAAAAGCAGGGATGTGCAGATGGTCGATTTGAACTTTTTTGCAAAGGTCTGCTGTGTGCTGGACTGCCGGATTGAGGACCTGCTGGAGTATCAGAGACATTCCTGACAAGGCGCATACTTCTGTGTGCTGGCACTATCTGCTATCTGCGCGTTACAGGATTTGAAGAGCTTGTGCCCTGCGTACCTGCGAGGCGCGGGCTCTTTTTTTGCATTTACATTTTTCTTTGTATTTCCTTAAACTTCGCCCCTCACCCTTGACGGAACGCCTCGATTTCGCTATAGTATGGAGCGAACCAAATTCCTGGAAAGCAATCGGAGGCGAGACCTATGCCGGACAAAGGCAAACAGATATTGACCATTCCCAATCTGCTCAGCGTGTTCCGTATCCTGCTCATTCCCCTGATTGTGTGGCTGTACTGTGGAAAACAGGACTATCTGCTGGCCGCCTGGGTGCTGCTGCTCTCCGGGGTCACGGATATCGCGGACGGCTTTATTGCACGGCGCTTCCGTATGGTCAGCGACCTTGGCAAGGTGCTGGACCCCATTGCGGACAAGCTGACGCAGACGGCGGCTCTGGTCTGCCTGCTGACCCGGTTCCGGGCGGTGTGGTGGCTGCTGGGGGTGCTGGTGGTCAAGGAGACCGTCATGACCGTTATGGGCCTTCTGGTCATCCGGCGGACGGGCTCGGTATACAGTGCCTCCTGGCACGGAAAGCTGGCCACCTGTGTCCTCTACGCTGTCATTTTCACCCACATCGTCTGGTACGGCGTTCCTCAGGCTGTCTCAATGGTCCTGGTGCTGGCGGGCGCCGCCAGTATCCTGCTGAGCCTGGCGCTGTACACCATGGAGGACCTGAAGCGGATCAGGGAAGGAAGGCCGCAATAACCCCTGACCGGAGGCTTTGTCTCACGCCGGGAGGCGGTTTTTCCGCCCTTTCCCGGCGCTTTGCCTTTTTTGTGAAAAATATTGGTTTTTTATCCCAAATGTCAAGAATAATTTAGAAAAAATTGAAAAAAATTTTAATTGACTGAAAAGGGCCGGGGATACCGGTCCTTTCTGCTGTCCTTTGTCGGTGCTTTTTCTCTGTCTTGTACAGGCTAGGACATGAAAAACGGCCAGCGCCCCACAAGGCTCTGGCGGAAGTTCCGCTGGTGTTCAGTTAGCCAGGTGTTCCTCGAACAGCGCCCCGGCGGACCGCCACCCAAGTATGGCCCTGGGGTAGTTGTTCATCCAGTCCTCCGCCTGGGCGACCTGGGCCGCTGTTACTTCGTCGAAGCTGGTACCCTTTGGGAAGAAGCGTCGGACGATCCGGTTCATGTTCTCGTTGCTCCCTCGCTCTGATGCGCTGTAGGGGTGGCAGTAGTATATCCGGGTCCGGGGCGTCCGGCGGCGGAGGGACCGCTCCATTCCAGCGCAGTCCTGGAACTCGCTGCCGTTGTCCACAGTGATGCTCTGGAATACCTGGCGGAAGTCTTTCCCCATCCTCCGCTCCAGGCGGTCCAGCACCCGGACCACGCTCTCCATGGTGTGATCCGGCACCTTGAAAACGAGGCCGTAGCGGGTGAGGCGCTCTGTCAGTACCACCAGGGCCGCTTTGCTGCCCCGCTTGCCGATTACGCTGTCCATTTCCCAATGGCCGAAGGTTTCCCGGTCTTTGACCTCTTTGGGCCGGTTCTCTATCGTTTCGCCCTTTGGAAGTCTGGCCCGGTTGTTATCGTCCTTTTTGGGCTTGTGGCGCTCCCCTTTATAGAGCAGGTGTTCCCTGGTGAGGTTAAGAAAAACGTCGCCCCGATAGATGTAGTTATAGAGCGTATTCTCGCAGATTTCTGTGTCGAACTGGAGGCCCTGTTCCCGAATGAAGGCCAGGGTTGCGCCGGGGGAGTAGTGGTCGATTATGATCTTGCTCTCTATGAATTCGGCCAGGGCGAAGTCGCCGCCCAGCTTCAGGTCCGGTCCCTTGGCCCGGAGGTTTTCCTGATATTTGCGCTCCGCCACGTCGGCGCAGTATTCCTCCACAAATTCGGCGTCGTGCTGCTGGACGCACTGGCCCCGGTTGATTTCGTTGTATATGGTCGCTCTGCAGCAGCCGATCATTTTGGCGATCTCCGCCGGTTTGGCTCCGGTCCGGAGTGCGCCTTGTATCTTTAGCCGGTCCTCCCACTTTATGTGCTGGCCCTTCTTCCTCTCCGCCATGCAGCTTCATCCCCTTTCGTTATGAGAATAAACCATAAAACGGGGGTAAAGCAAGAGGCAAAAACGCCGCAGGATCATCCCCTGCGGCGTCCTTTATTCTACTGCGCCGATCAGCCAGTCGGCAGTGGTTCCGAATATGCGGGTTAGGACAAGAAGTTCATAGTCGGTAACGAGGCGGGAGCCGCTCTCGATCCTGCTGATAACGTCCTGTTCTACGACCACACCCTCCGTCTGCATTTTTGCGGCGAGGGCGGCCTGGGACAGACGGGCACGAAGGCGCAGCTCCCGTATTCTGTCCCCGGATACGTTTTTGTGTCCTTCAAACTCAAATTTCCTCATGGCAGCGCCCCTCGTATGGCTATAATCCATTGTTTATTTAATATTACCATTCTTTTCGCACTGCTTCATGGTAATACTTCATAGCTCCGGGGCGTTTTAGCGGTCTTTCAAGTTTTTATGGGATATTTCACTTTTTTTACTTGATATTCACATACCATTCGTGTATCATTTCTTATGGCAATGCCACATAAAACGAATGGGGGTGTAGTGTATGGGTATCCTCTCGAAACTGTTCCGGGGTGGCGCTGGTACTATTCCAAAGGCGATCCACCCGCTGCGGGGCTGGGCTAATTTAGGGCTTTATGAGGTCCACGGCATAAATCCCAAGACAGGGCGAAGCAATAAAAAAACGTGTCAGTGTCTCTCTGAAAACGAGGCGAGGGAGTGGGCTTTGTCTGCTGGCCTACTGGAGCCGATTACCGTGAAAGAAATTCAAAGCCGCATGGTGTCTGAATGGCAAGCGGAATACTGTAAGAAGTTGGGAATTAGAACGAGCCTCCGGGGCCTCTCTATGGTGGACGCAAATGCTTTGATCTGGCGTCACAAAGATAGGGATATTCGGAAAATCAGCGAGGCGGAATGGGCGGCGGCTTGTGAAGCTGGCATTTTGGTTTCTGCCCTTTGCGGTCCTACGCATTACAAGTATATTATGAAATGCGGTGATTGGCGGTATCGTGAAGAATAGCGCCGAATAGCTGGCCCCCGGTCTTTTGGCCGGGGGCTTTTCCTGTCTTTGCCTGGGGGCGGCGAGTGCTGCTCCCAGGCTTTTTTGGACAAGTATGCCATACACACGCCGTACATTTTAGACTGTTTTCCAGATTGCATTTAAGGCGCTTGCGCTGTAACATTCAGCCATCCTGAAGGGCGGGAAACCGGCCTAAAATAAACGGAGGTACAAAAATGAAACTCAAAGAGCTGCTCCACAGCTCCGGCAGGGGGATGATAGCTTCATCCCCGGCCTCTCCGGCCTCCAGGATGGTGGGGCCGGTCACGATGCCGCCCTCTGCCATCTGCGGGATGGTGGGGAGGTTGAAGCCGAGGGTTTTTCCTCCCACGCCGGGTACCCAGTCGGGTATGGTCACGGAAATGCCGTTGATCTTCTCCAGGACGAAGTTGATTGCGGAAATGACGCCGTTGATAGGCGCTTTCGCCAGGTTCACGATTGCCCCGAACAAATTTCCGAAGATGTCCTGGATATTCTGCCAAGCTGCCGACCAATTTCCGGCGAAAACATTGCCTATAAAGTCGATTATGGACGAAAAAACGGCCTTTACATTGTCGATTGCTGCCGAAATGCTCGAAGCCCAGCCGGTGAAGATAGCGCCGAGGAACGGGACCTTCTCCTGTAGGAAAGCGCCGACGGCGTTCAATCCGTTCTGTACTCCGGCGAGAAGCAGCTGCATAGGTAGGTTCGCCACGGAGGCGATCACGGTGAAAATGCCCTGTATGATACCGAGGACGTTCTGCCAAGCTGCCGACCAATTCCCCGTGAAAATGTTCTGAACAAAACCGATGATATTTTCGAGGATGGTCTGTATGCCGCTGGCCATAGCGCCCAGGGCGGGGACGGTGGCGGTGGCGCTCTCCCATGCTCCGCTGAAGAAGCCGGCCAGTCCGTCCACGAAGTCGCTGCCGAAGAAGGCTCCGAGCAGGGCCGCTATGATAGCCGGGACGGCCTGTATCACGGCCGCAACGATGGCGGGTAGGTTGGAGGCCAGGGAGCCGAGCAGGTGGACCCCCGCCTCCGCCAACATGGGGGCCGCTGCTACCAGCGCCGTCACCAGGTTTTCTACAATGACGGGGATAGCCTCTATCAGCTCTGGTATGGCTGCGATCAGGCCGTCGCCCAGGGCCAGCAGTATGGCGAGGGCGGCACCCAGGAGGGCGGTCAGCGTGTCCGGCCCCGTGAGGGTGTTTACGATCTCGAAAACGGCGGGGAGGACAGCCGGTATCAGCTCCGGTATGGCGTCGGCTATACCCAGGGCCAGCTGCAAGAGTAGCTGTGTCCCGCCCTGCGTCACTGCGGGGAAGGCGGTCACCAGCCCATCTACCAGCATAAGGGCTATGGTCAGAGCTGCCGAGGTGATAGTGGGCAGGTTGTCGAGTAGGCCCTGGCCCAAGGCCCCCAGCAGCCGCATTCCGGCCTGTGTGAAGCCTGGGGCCTGTCCGATTATCAGGTTCAGGCCGTCGCTCAATATCCCGCCCATGGCTTCCATTGCTCCGTCCAAGCCTCCCTCCTTGAAGGCTTCGGTCAGCTCTCCCAAGGCCCCGGAGCCGAATTGCACGAACTCTCGGAGGCTGGGGGTCAGTTGGTCGTTTAGGACGATTTGCGCTCCCTCCAGGGCACTCTTGAACAGGGTAATGTCTCCGGACAGGTTGTCCAGTTGCGTCGCCGCCTGTTGGGCTGCGGAGCCGAGGGAGTTTTTTAGTCCGTCCCTGAATTCCTCCAGTTTTTCTGGAGATGCTGAACATCGAAGAAGGGAAGTGCTGTGAAATGTTCGAGCTGTGCCGGGAGTTTCTCACTCCCGCTCAGTTTGAGCAGTGCGCAAACGGTGAAAACCTTTGCTCAAAGTCTGAAATGGTCAGCAAGCGGCTTATGGTCGAGCTTCTCAACCGCTTTGATGGCCGGTAGCGTCTGCCAAGCGCCGGTCGCCCATGTCTATCGCCTCCCGGAGCGTCGCTGGTGCAAAAAGCCCGTTCATTGCTATGCCGACGTAAGAAAGCGATCTGCTGATCTCCTTTTCCGTCATCCCGGCCATGTCCGGGTCCGAAACAATGAACTCCACCAGTTTGCGTCCGGCAGCGCAGACGGCGCTCTCGACCTGCACGCTGCCCTCCGCCACCTGCTTCAGCCACCAGGCCGGGTTGCCCCGCTCCGCCTGGTGGGGGCAGGTCGGCTCACAGTCCTCCTGGCCGCACCCGCCGCAGAACGCCTTGCGGAAGGCTTCGTCCCACGGTCCCCTGGTGGTGGGGATGGAGGCCAGGAAAGCGCCCAGGGTTTCCGGCGAGGCCGTGAGCTTTTCAAAGTTGGTCATTCTTCGTTCGCTCCTTTCGTCCCAGGTCTTTTGCAGCGTCGGCCCCGGCTCCCCCGTTTCCGAAGGTTGGCCTGATATACTGCTTGCCCCCGCTCCGGGTCGTACTTGGGGCGGGAGTTCAGGTCAAGCTCCCCGGTGTGGCCCCGTGTCAGCTCTGCGTAGATCGTGCCGGGGGCGCAGCCCAGGCCCTTCGCAATCGACACGGCGCTGTCCCCGTCTGCCCAGCGTTTTGCTATCACTTTTCTGTCGTTTAGGGTCAATACCATAACTTTTTCGCCTCCTTCCCCGCTGGTGATATAAAAAAATCAGGTTAGACAGGTTCAAAAAACCTTGTCTAACCTAATGATAGGGGGTGCAATATTGGTTTTTTATCGGAAATGTCAAGAGTAAATGCGAAAAAAATTGAAATATTTTTTTCAGAGGGCGGCGACGGCTTCACGGAAGAGCATTTCAGACGTTTTCCAACCTAAAATTTTGCGTGGATAGTTGGCAATCCAGCTTTCCGCGCGCTTTACTTCTGCGGCGGTCACTTTCCCGAAGTCCGTTCCTTTCGGGAAGTGCCGCCGTATTATTTTGTTTTCGTTTTCATTGCTTCCCCGCTCGTAACTGCTGTATGGGTGACACTTGATTTTCACGCGTCGCCGCCCCCTTCCTTTTCAAAGAAGAATGTAACGGGGGCGTTGTTCTCCGTAATGCGCCCATGCCGCAACGCAAGTTTATAGATATACACGCCTTCCAAAAGCCTTTTTGTCAGTAAACCGATCTGTTCACGGAATTTTTCAACGGTAAGCGTATGTTTGTAGTGATTGCATATCCGGCAAGCGGGCATATAGTTTTCCATACTGTCCGCGCCGCCCAATGCAAGCGGTTCCATGTGTTCCACTTGCATTTCCTTGTACGTGATCGGCTGTCCGCAATAGGCGCATTTCCCGCCGAATTTCTCATAAACCCGCTTTCTTTCTGCTGTTGAAATAGGTTTCCGCTTCATACGCCGCCCCCTTCCGTCTTCTCCCGCTCCATCTGCGCCGCCTCCCGCGGCGCGCCGCAATGCGGGCAGTAATTGAACTGTTCATGCGGTGGGAAGCGGTAAGAACCCCCGGCGTTTGCAATGCGCGCGCCGTACTTGTCCACTTCACACTTCGCCGCGCCAAAATCGAATTTCCGGCAAAAATCACACATACGCGCACCCCCTAATATTTTCCGAAGACGCGCACGGCGTTTTCCTTCGGGAAGGCGCGCACAACGGCGGTTGTGATCCACGATACCCGCAAGAAGTCCCGCGCGGCCTTCTTCGCCAGCCGCCAGATCACGCGCGCTTCGTCGCCGCCGAAGCTGTCAACCGCCGAAAGCGGATATTCGCATACCAGCATAAGCCGCCCGCCTTTCCGGTTCCGGCGTTCCTTCATGTACTCCCGGTTTCCTTCCTTGCACTTGATAATTTCGAGCGGGGCGGGGAAGGCCCAGCCGCCGCCCTGCTTGTCCTGCTTTGCCATAGTTTGAATAGCTCCTTTCTGTCAACTGCTGTATGGGTTTGGTAACGTCCAGTCCCAAAACGCGCCGCCCGTGTATTCCGTGCGGAAATAGTTTCGTTCCCCGTCGCCCGTAAAGAAGAAGTATTCCGTGGGAAGGACGCGGCCCACGTCGCCGCCTTCCCGCCGCTCCCGCTCCCACCGTGTCAGCACGTCCGCGGCAATGGTCTTCAACTCTTCCGTGGCCGGATAGTCCGGCGAATATCCCGCGAATTGTGAAGGCTCTGTTACCACCCCGGCCACCGTGTCCGGCCAGCGTTCCGCGTCAACACGGTTCAGCACGCACCACACAACCGCCGCTTTTTCCATGTCCGAAGGCACGCCGCGGGCTTCGCCCCATAGCACCCGCGCCAGCATTTCAACTTCCGCTTCGTCCGGCACATAGGGCGCGGGCGTTTCAGCCGCCGAAGGCGGGGAAGTTATCAACGCCGCGTCGGTGGAAATGGTGAATTCCGGAAGCGGCAGGGCGGCGGCCTCCGGCCTTCTGGACGTGGCCGCCATGCCGAAGAATGAAAACACCACCACCGCCGCCAGCAATGCAAGAGGAATGGAAAAGCGTTTGCGGTGTTCCCGCTTGTGGATCTCCGCTTGCACTTCGGCGGTTGTCTTCTGCTTTCTTGCCATAGTTTGAATAGCTCCTTTCCTGTGCCGCCGATCGACTACCCGTCATAGCACCCACACGGCGCGCCGCAAATGCACCCGCCCGCGGTTTCAGGGAATAAGTCAAAAAGCGATATTTGCGCCGCTTCGTACTCCTTCGCCCGCATAAATTCGGCATGATAGCTTTCCCACGACCATTTACGCCCAAGCCCTTTTACGGTTATAAGGCTTTCCGCGCCGTTGCGTTCCATATCAACTGCCCGTTGAAACAATTCCGGGTATTTTGCCCATAGCTCTTCAATTTCCTTCTTCTTCATGGAAGGGCAGAAGAAGCAAGAACTTTTCCCCGGCTTCGGAAGCCCGGCCCGCTCGATCACGCGCACACATTCCGCACGATCCCACCCCCACACGTAAAGCGGGTAGTGATTTTCATACTTCTTGTTTGCTTCATCTGCTACCGCCGCGTGTTGAACGCGCCGCGTTTCCCCTGCGTCGTAACCTATGTATTTGTGGACGCGCCGCCCTGCTTTCCATTCCGCTTTGCACCGTGGATCGTGATTGCAGAACTTTTCTTGTGTTCCGATTTTGTGCTTTAGCGAACATTTTTTGAAGCCATAGGCGATTGAAGGCAAGGTGCAAGATCGCAAGCATTCTTCTTCCAGCGTCAAGCGGTTTCCGTCTTTGTCCGTATAGAAAACCGTCGTTATTTCCGGAAGGCCGTGTTTCTTCAACCACTCATTGAAAATTGCTATATATTCGTATGTGTGCGGCTGTTCGCCGCCTGTGTCGGCAAACGTGATTAAATCAATCGGTATCTTGTGAAGATACATTCCGATAATCATTGCGGTGCTATTCGTGCCGCCGCCGAAAGAAACAATATTCACGGTTGCGCCTCCTTATCCTGCCGCTTGCGCCGGAAGTCCCCAGCGTTCGGGCAAGTCTTCCAATGCGACACGAATGCAACGGGAAGATCGCGGCTTTCCTCTTCCGGACGGGCAACACGTCCGACGATTACCGCCCCTTCGTCCGTTACAAAGCGATCATTCCCGCCGCCTTCAATCACAAAGACGGGCGCGGGATCAACGGGCATATTCTTTCCGACTATTGTTCTGATCCAGTCGATTTCATGTCCGCACCCCCGGCAAATGCTCATTCTGAACGCCCCCGTTCCTCTGTGGCCGCCTGCGCCAGCCACCACGCCGGATTATTCCGGTATGCCTCATTCGGGCAAGCGTCGCAATCTTCGGCGGCGCACCCCGCGCAATACTGCTTCTGAAAAGCCTGATCCCACGGGGCTTCTATTACGGGCAATTCCCGAAGGAAGGCCGCCAACGCCTGCGGGCTTTCTGTGATCCGTTCATACTCTGTCACGGTTTTAACCTCCCTTCCCAGCCGTGGCCGCCGTCCGGCCCCGCCGCTTGAAATGCTCCTGAACGGTTGCTTGCGCCCGCTCTGCTTTGTAGATTTCCCTTTGCCTGCTGTCCAGCTCCCCGACGTAACCGCGCTTTAACTCGTTGTAGATCGTCGCTGTATGCACGCCCAGCCGCGCGGCAATTTCAAGCGGGCGATCCCCGCGGGCGTGCCACGCTTCGATTTTCTGCCGATCTTCAAACGTCAGGTATTTATACTTTCCCGCCATGCTTTCACCCCTTTGTTGACATTTTCCGCGCTTTATGGTAAAAAAATAAATGCGGAAGAACTTTCCCGCCCCGCTTTTGGGGCTTCGTGTTCTTTCGCATTTAATATTACAACCTACGATATTGGTTTTTTATGAAAAATACCCTTGCAATCCTGATGGGGATGTGCTACAATATCCCAGATTCCGCACAGGGCCGGACGTCCAGCCGGTGCCGCCCATGTTTTTACCCAGCCGCGTTGAGCGGCCGCGTAAAATCCGATTGTGCATGACTGTCTACGTGGTTACTGCACAGCCGCCGGCGGTTAGCCGGGCGGTTGATGGTCCTGGAGGGTAAAAAACTAAATTTTGGAGGAAACAATAACCATGGCAAGCGTCGTATCGATGAAGCAGCTCCTGGAAGCCGGTGTCCACTTCGGTCATCAGACCCGCCGGTGGAACCCCAAGATGGCTCCCTACATCTACACGGAGCGCAACGGCATCTATATCATCGACCTGCAGAAGACCGTCAAGAAGCTGGAGGAGGCCTATAACTTCGTCCGCCAGCTCAGCGAGAACGGTGAGTCCCTGCTGTTTGTCGGCACCAAGAAGCAGGCGCAGGAGGCCATCAAGGAAGAGGCCGCCCGCTGCAACATGTACTATGTGAACGCCCGCTGGCTGGGCGGCATGATGACCAACTTCAAAACCATGCGCACCCGCGTGGACCGCCTCAACCAGCTCAAGCGGATGCAGGAAGACGGCACCTTCGACATGCTGCCCAAGAAGGAAGTCATCAAGCATATGGGTGAGATCGCCAAGCTGGAGAAGTATCTGGGTGGTGTGAAGGAGATGAAGCGTCTTCCCGGCGCCCTGTTTATCGTGGATACCCGCAAGGAGCGCAACGCCATTGCCGAGGCTCACAAGCTGGGTATCCCCGTGGTAGCCATCGCTGACACCAACTGCGATCCCGACGAGATCGACTACGCCATCCCCGGCAACGATGACGCCATCCGCGCCATCAAGCTCATCTCTTCCATCATGGCCAATGCCATGATCGAGGGCCGTCAGGGCGAGCAGAACGAGGAGCCTGCAGAGACTCCTGCGGCTGAGTAAACCGCATAAAAAACCCTGTGGGGCGGGAGTGTCCCGCCCCATTTTTCCTGAATGACGGGAAATACTATTACTATTTATCTATGGAGGAATAACATTATGGCTTTTACAGCTGCTGACGTAAAGAACCTGCGGGAAATGACCGGCGTGGGCATGATGGACTGCAAGAAAGCTCTGGCCGCCTCTGACGGCAACATGGACAAGGCCGTGGAGTTCCTGCGGGAGAAGGGACTGGCCGCTTCCGCCAAGAAGGCCAGCCGTATTGCTGCCGAGGGAATGGCTTATGCCGCTGTCATCAATAACGTGGGCGTAGTGGTTGAGGTCAACGCCGAGACCGACTTCGTGGGCAAGAACGAGAAGTTTGTAGACTTCGTCAAGGGCGTAGCCGCCACCGTGGCCGCTCAGGCTCCTGCCAATCTGGACGCCCTTATGGACTGCAAGTATAACGGTACCGATCTGACGGTTCTCCAGCAGCAGCAGGAGATGGTCCTGGTCATCGGAGAGAATATCAAGGTCCGCCGCTTCGCCCGCTTCCCCGAGGGTGTCAGCGTTCCCTATATCCATGCCGGCGGCAAGATCGGTGTGCTGGTGAATCTGGCTGTGGACGGAGAGGCCACTGACAAGGTGCTTGAGATGGGCAAGGACTTGGCCATGCAGATTGCCGCCTTGAACCCCCGCTTCTGGGACAAGAGCCAGGTGACCCCCGACGTCCTGGAGGAGGAGAAGCGCATCATGTTGGCTCAGATGGATAACGACCCTAAGATGGCCAGCAAACCCGCCCAGGTCAAGGAGAAAATTGTGGAGGGCAAGCTCAACAAGTTCTATGCCGAGAACTGCTTGCTCCAGCAGGATTTTGTCAAGGACGGCGAGATGACTGTAGAGCAGTATATGAACACCGTGGCTAAGGCTGCCGGCGTCACCGTGCGTCTGCTGGACGCCGTCCGTTTTGAGAAGGGCGAGGGCATCGAAAAGAAGCAGGAAAACTTTGCCGAGGAGATCGCTTCCTTGGTGAAGTGAGGATTTTTGATAACGTCTGAAATAAGACGCGCATAATGTCTTGCAAATACTGACACCCGAAAGGGCTGTAGCAATTTGTTGCTGCGGCCCTTTTTTGTTCCCATTTTTCCACCTCCAGGCCCCTCCGATTTCCTCCCTTTTCGGGGTATCCATCGTGCAAAAATCCCTTATTTCCATCGCCCAAACCTCCCCCAATTCAGCCCCTTTTAGAGGGATTCTTCGAAGGGAAAATGCCCGAATTCACCCCTGATATCCCCCTTCCTTCTGCCCTGTGTAGGTGATGATTTCTCCCGGAAAGGCTTCGATTTTGAACGAAACCGCCTGGTTTTAGTTATGAATTCTGCCTGCTGGGACGCTCTAAGAGGGAAGAAAGCAGGGGAGAAGGCAGGGGAATTGCTGGGGGGAATGTGGCTGCAAAGGGCGCCGCTAGTGCTTAAAACGTCCTGTTTTCGCCCCATTTCCACCCTAAACCGCCCCCAAACGTTCCCCGATTGTCTCCCTTTCAGGGGGATGCTTCGGAGAAAAATCGCTTAATTCTTCCCTATCGCTCCTCAAAAAATGCCCCTGTTTCTGCCCAGCGCGGGGATGATTTGCGCCGAAAAGGCTTTAATTTTGGATGGAAACGTCCCGATTTGGTTATACATTTCGTCTGTGAAGTATATTGGGGCGGGGAGAAAATGAGGGGGAACGATTGGGAAATGTGGCTGCGAAGGACGCCCCCTGAAAGGGAAGATAAATGGGAGAAATGCAGGGGATTTTGATGGGGGATGTCGTGTGCGAAGAATGCCCCCAAAAGAGAAAAAGAGTGGGGGCGGACAAGCAGGGGGAAATGGGGGAAAAAGTTACAGAAATTGAGTTTTTTGATATTGGAAATCATGCTGAAAATGGATATCTCTCGACAGACAAAGTGACAAAATTCTCAGACAAAGTGTTCGTCTAAAAAAAGACGTTCACAATTTTTGATACCGTCTGATTTAAGACGCGCATAAAATCTCTCGAATAATGACACCCTGAGAAGGGTTCGTAGCAAATCGCTGCGGGCCCTTTTTTGTTCCCATTTTTACCCTGGCATCCACCCCTACGTCCCCCGATGTTCTCCCTTTCAGGGGGATTCTTCGAAGGGAAAACGCCCATATTCTCCCCTTGAAAAGTCCCTTTCTTCTGCCCTGTGCAGGGGATGATTCCTCCCGGAAAGGCTTCAATTATGAACAAAACCGCCTGGTTTTAGTTATGAATTCTGCCTGCTGGGACGCTCTGAAAGGGAAGAAAACAGGGGAGAAGGCAGGGGAATTGCTGGGGGGAATGTGGCTGCAAAGGACATCCCCTGAAAGAGAAGATGAATGGGGGAAATGCAGAGGATTTTGATGGTGCATACACCGGACCAGCAGCTCCATCTGCACGGAATTTTAGCCCCACCCTGCCGAAAGGGAGCCCCACTCCACAAAAGTAAAGAAAGGGACCTGTATAATTGGCGTAGCACAGGAAACTGTGACTATATCAATTGGAGGTCCCACCATGCCAAACTATCTGGAGATCTTGAGACTGGATAGCCTCAACCACAGCCAACGAACAATCGAATCAACGGTACATTGTTCGCGGCACACCGTCCGCAGCGTTCTGCAAGCAGCAAAGGAGAAGCAAATCGCGTGGCCGCTGGATGATGACATCACCAACGCAGAGCTGGAGGAGATTCTGTTCCCTGGTAAGTATAAGAGCGGGTGCCGGTATGTGGAGCCGGACTATCCGTACATTCACCGGGAGCTGGCGAAGCCTGGGGTGACCATGGCGCTTTTGTGGGAGGAATACTGCCGGAAGTGCCATGAGGCTGGGGAAACGCCGTACATGAGCACGCAGTTTGGGGACAAGTACCGGAGGTGGGCGCGGGTGACGAAGGCCACCATGCGCATCCAGCACAAGCCGGGAGACGCCATGCAGGTGGACTGGGCGGGCGATACCCTTCCGGTATATGATCTGGTAACCGGTAAACAGAGCCCGGCGTACTTGTTCATGGCCGTGCTGCCGTGCAGCTGCTACACCTATGCGGAGGTCTGTGAGGACATGAAGACAGAGAACTGGCTGTCCTGCCACGTCCATGCCTTCCAGTATTTTGGCGGCGTGACACGGCTGCTGATTCCGGACAACTGCAAGACAGCCACTACGGCTAACACCCGATACGAGACTGTGCTCAACCGCAGCTACCAGGAGCTGGCCGAATACTACGGCACGGCAATCGTTCCGGCTCGCGTCCGCAAGCCCCAGGACAAGAGCGCAGCGGAAGCATCTGTGCGTTTTGCCCAGACATGGATCATTGCGGCGCTGCGTGAGCGGAAGTTCTTCTCCATCCGCGAGATGAACGAGGCCATAGCGGAAAAGCTGGAGGAACTAAACAACCGCCCGTTCCAGCGGATGGCGGGCACACGCCGCAGCGCCTGGCTGGAGGAAGAGAAACCGTACATGCTGCCATTGCCTGCTGTGCCCTTTGAAGCGGCTGTCTGGTCCGTTGCCAAGGTCCCCAACGATTATCTGGTATCTGACGGCAGGAACAAGTACTCTGTGCCGTACAACCTGATTGGCGAAAAAGTGGATATTCGTGTGACAAAGACTGCGGTGGAGGTATTCTACCATGGCAGTCGTGTCGCCAGCCACCGCCGCTTGCAGACGATCCAGCGCGAGCCGCTGGTAAAGCTGGAGCATATGCCGCTGGCGCACCAGAAGTATCTGACATATAACGCCGGCGATTTCAGCCGCTGGGCCATGTCTGTGGGACCCATGACGGAG
>OFGN01001669.1_pt1 | contig 14681 bp, 20 predicted proteins | sample 1521821 | NCBI WGS metagenome assembly OFGN01 (sample SAMEA3504094, study PRJEB24116) | mouse gut metagenome | biome: mouse gut; feature: mouse-associated habitat; material: faeces | place: Denmark | collected 2011
GACAGAGCGTATAACACACTACACTTTGCTTCGCAAAGTCGTGTGCCAAATGGGGCGTTGCCCCCTTTGGATACCCCCACAACAAACAGGCGCTATGCCCCTTGCCGGGAGCATAGCACCTGTTTGTTGTCAGCAGCCCGTTTCACGGTCTGCGTGTAGTTCCTTGTAAAATGACCTAAACCTTTGAAGAAAAGCCTGTGGCAGAGCAAATCAGTTTATGGGGTTAAAAACCTTGACATAAGGTGTTCATATTTCTTTGTTAAAATATAAGTATCCAGCAAAAAACAAATCAAACTATGGAGGAAAAAATCGTGGGATCTATTTGTGGAGCTGATTGTACGAAGTGTGAGTTTACCAGCGCCTGTGCAGGCTGTACGGAAACGGACGGCGCTCCTTTTGGAAAACCGTGTCTTGTGGCGGGGTGCTGCCGGAAGGGTGAAAACGTATTGCAGGAGCTGAAGGACAAGCTGATTGCAGCGTTCAACGGGCTTGGCATTCAAGATATGCCGCCAGTGACGGAACTCTACGCTTTGAAAGGTTCTGTAATCAACATTGCGTACACACTGCCAAGCGGCGAAATCATGAAATTTTGGGATGATGACAAGATTTATCTGGGGTATCAACTTCCTAAACAGGGCAGTGACAGGTGCTATGGGATCGTCGCTGACGATCAATACCTTATGGTATCTGAGTACAGCAGCTATGGCTCTGATGCTGAAATCGTAGTCTTTAAGCGTTGGGAAGGCAAAACCGAATGATGACCATAACGCCGAACTTTAATTTTGATGGCAAATGTGGGGAGGCGATCTCACTCTATCAGCAGGCGTTCGGTGCCAAAGTGGACTGTCTGCTCCACTATCGGGACGCAGACCAGTCGGACTTTAAGCGGGAACTATCCGAGGAGCAAAAGGGTTATGTCTATCATGCGGAGCTTCACATCGGCGGCCAGCGCATTATGATGGCTGACAACCTGGATATTCTGTTCCGGCCCAGTACAGCATTATCGTTGACTGTGACCATGAGCAGAAAAGAGGAAGTCTTGGCAGCATTTGAGGTGCTGGAAGATGGGGGCGAGGTGATTTATCCGCCCCACAGTACCACATACAGTTCCTGTACCACCAATGTGATTGACCGGTTCGGATTCCGGTGGGTTATTATGACAGAGCAGACCGAACATTGAGTAAAATGAAAAATGCGGGGTATGACTGACGATGTGGTTCAGTCTGCCCCGCATTTTCATTTTGTCTGCGACAATTTAATACAATTTCTGGAAGCACCTTTCTTGACTTTCTCCGGGTGGGGGCCTAAAATGTAGCAGGGGTAAGACAGCAAACTAAACAATGCGGTCAAACGGAAAGAACGCACAACAACAAAAGCGAGGTATGACATATGGCCATACGGTCAGTCATGCCTCGCTTTTATCATCGGGGATAACAGCGGCGGTAAAGCTGTTGACGATATCCTCCAGGTGCCGGTATTGCGCCGGAGAAAGTTGGGATACTTTAGAGAATAGAACGGATTGATCGTCGCTGGAAATTGTTCCAAATAATAGATAGTCCGCGCTGATCTTCAGAGCACCACATAGCTTGATGATGTTTTCCGGGCGCAGAGCCTTAATGCCATTTTCGGCTGTGGATATGGTCTGAGTTGTCATGTCGGCCCGTTCTGCAACTTCTTCCTGTGTAAGGCGGAGCTGTTTCCTACGCGCTGATAGCCGCTGCCCCATCTCCTTTAATAACATTTCTTCCATTGCACCCCTCCTATGGATAATATTCTACCCGCTATAACACAAAAAATTAACAGGCTATGGATAGAATAAATTATCTAAAGCGTATATATTAGAACTATACCATTGAAAGGGAGAGCAGAAAAGTATGAGAAGATCATGTGCGGTAACAGGCCCCAAACCGACTCGCTTCAAATTCGGCTACAAAGAGGATTATTCACTGTGTAAGAAAATTAAAAAGGCTATGCAGGAGCAATTCAAGCGGCTCTACAATGAAAAAGGCGTTCGCCGGTTTTACATTGGCGGCTCCATAGGCGTGCATATCTGGGCTGGTGAGTTAATCTTACAGATGAAGGCGCAGCCAGGCTATGAGGATATAGAACTGGTTGTCGTGCTGCCGGCCCCCGGCCATAGCGCGAGGTGGGACGTGCGCAGCCGGAAGCGGTTGGAGCATCTGCTGAAAAACTGCACAGAGCAGCTGACGATAGGGAGCCAGCCCAATCCAGAGAACTATGCCAAGCAAAACCGTTACCTGGTGGACCATGCGGACTTTCTGGTAGCGGTCAGTGACGGTGAAGGGGAGATGGTAGGGTACGCCAGGAAAAAGAAAATGGGTATCCTGCGGATCCATCCGGATACTGCGGCGGTAGATGGTGATGTGTGGGGCGATAGAGCATGAACAAACTGGGCAGTCATCTGTTTTGGATGACCGCCCAGCGATTTATACCAGGTATTTCAGGATTGTCTCATACCAACTTCTCAGGTCATGGTAGTGGATCCAATGCCGCTCCAGACCGTGATGTGCTGAACAACCGGCAGGAGTTACTTCAAACAGCCGATGGAACTCCGCAGTCGGCCCTATGTATACGGGGATATTGAAGGTTAGAGGGGCGGGATGATATCTGAACTGATCACCAGTAATGTCGATAACTAATCCATCCAAGACAAGCCAGGCGTGGTGCCAACTATCCTCAGGATCATCACCGTAATATGTGCCGCTTACATAGGTAATTGGGCCTATCCCATTATCAATCAGATATTGGGCCAGCATATCGCTAGTATGCCCGCACTGTCTGGTGGGGAACTTTCTAAAAAACGAGCCCGGTTCATAATTGGTCTGCGCGTCTTCAATGGCTTTACGGAAATTGCGGACTAATGTTTCTAATTCCATCGTACATCTCCTGGTATTCTAAAGGATTGACAACTATTATATCACGCCGACCCTGTAGTCACAAGGTGGGAAGAAAAAACAGAAAATATTTTTAGTGGGTGTAACCTGCACTGCTCCGAATCCCACTATAGGGGTGAGAGGCCCTCAACACCAAATGGAGGATATGACCGTGGAAGACGACAAAATCATTGACCTGTTCTGGACGCGCGACCAGACGGCCATTGAAGAGACCGGCATAAAGTATGGCAGCAGGCTTCAGCGGCTGGCCATGAAGATTCTATACAGCCGCGAGGATGCGGAGGAGAGTGTCAACGACACCTATCTGTCGGCCTGGAACACCATCCCGCCCCAGAGACCCGTGTATTTCTTTGCGTTTCTAGCAAAAATATGCCGGTTTGCAGCCTATGGAAAGCTGGATTGGAAAACAGCTCAAAAGCGTCAGGCGGAGGTTGTGGAATTGACCGCTGAGTTGGAGACCTGCATCCCGGACGCTGCAGCCCAGGCCGCCTTTGACAGCCGGGAACTGGGGGAACTGCTGAACATATTCCTTGGGACATTGACTGAGGAGAAGCGGTTGATTTTCCTGCGCCGGTACTGGTTTGAGGACTCCGTGAAAGATATTGCCAAACGATATGGGATTGGGGAGAGCAAGGTGAAGACCACCCTGCTGCGTACCCGGACCAATCTGAGAAATTTCTTGGAGAAGGAGGGAATCCATCTATGAACGGGAAAGACCTGCTGATGGGTTTAGGGCATGTAGACGAGGTGTACATCCAGGCGGCGGAAGAAAAGACACTGAGGAAGCCCTTTGGTACGGTATTAAGGCGCTATGGCGCTATGGCGGCCTGCTTTGCGGTGTTGATCGTTGCCGCTACGGTATTCTATACGCGCAGCCCCGTTGGGCCCACGCCGCCCGGACCAGTTGTTGAGCCCCCTGACATCAGCCAGCCGCCTGAGTTCGTCCCGGAGGAAGTGACTGTAGATATGGGGCAGGTCTACTTCAACGATGCAATAGGCCCGCAGGAGGATATATGGTATGACCCGGATGTTTACACCATTACTCCGTTGAGCGGGCAGGCGTATGCAGACTATTATCAGCGGGGGCTTACACCGCCCTGGCTCCCGGATGGGCTGTCTCCAGCAAAATGGAACGATACCGCGGAGCAGATAACAGCGGCAGATGGCACGGTGATCAGCGATATTGCCAACCTTGGTTTCTATTCTGGCTACTATGAGGACGGCACACCGGAACTGTACGAGAATACCAACGCCGTCAAAGGCCTGAGTCTGTCGGTCTCCCGGATCGGAGCACTCCCTCAATGGGACTATGTTCTGCCTGAGCAGGAGCGCCAGACCACGGATATTGACGGCATAGCGGTCACTTTGGGCGTGAGTATCTGTCCATGCGAGCCAGCTGGAACGGTGGAAGTGATCAATGCTGAGTGGGAGTCGGGTGGGCTACACTTCCAGCTGACAGCCCAGCAGATCGAGCGGACGGACGTGGTCAAGACCATCGCATCTATCATCGCCGGTACAGCGGACATTACGATCATCAACTGAATAACTGACATAGGAGGTAGGGCCTGTTTGAAAATTGTCAATATGCCCAACCGGCGGGCCTTTTGCCGCCATACTTCCCCGAATTTTCTTGAAAGACATCCAGTATTCCTGCGAAAAATCGGCCTCGTCTGGCAGCAAAATCCTCCGCGCTTGGTCATATTTCCGTTTTTCAAACAAGGCCTAATCTATCATGAAAAAAATCTTTGCTTTTTTCCTTGCAGCTGTGATGCTGCTCTCCCTGGCTGCCTGCGGCCAGGATGTTCCCGAGAATGATGAAGCGGGCAGAAACTCCAGCCAGCAGGTGGGGGCACCCAGCGCAAGCGGCAATCCCGAGAATGAAGGCAACCCGGATATCGCTCCCGAGGATGACCCGGGCGCGAAGTCCAGCCAGCAAACCGCTGAACAGGGTCAGATCAATCTTTCCGATGGGGACGGCAAAGCTGATACCCATAACGGTTTGGACACGGCAGATTGGAAAGTTGAAATTGATAAGGGCCCCTATATGGAAAACTATAAGGACATTCCCGAACTTCCTAACGCCGAGCCGAATTGGAATGATGCGCAGAGCAGCACCCCAAAGGGGGTGCCGGAGAATGCCATTGGCGCGCCGGACATTGCCCCGGAGGACGATCCCAATGCGGGCGCTAACCAGCAAGTCGCTCAGCATTTCATAGTTGATCTTTCCGAGGAGGATGGCAGCGGACTGCAGAGTGTGTCCGATACTGCGTCTTATGCAGGCGCTATGGCAGGGGACGGCTATATCCAGTTTGGGGATAAGCTTGCGGAGAAGAAGGCCCTGTCTCAAGAGACAATCGAGTGGCTTACGTGGTATAACAGCCTGAGCACAGACGAGCAGGCGGCAATAAGCACCGTTCCGGCTGACCTGATGGTGGCGAGCGGGATTGCCAAGTCTGGAGACAGCGGAGCACTCGGAACGGAGTTGGAGGAAAAGTTACCGTGAAATCTGCACCTGGCCAGACCAGCATCTGCTTGGTCTGGCCAGGTGTTGTTTTGCAGTGAAAAACCTCGACATACGGTGTCAGAATTTTGGGTATATGCTATAAGTGGGGGGCAATTTAAGTGGTAGCTGAATCAAACGATAGGATGGAATTTTTAATTTGATTGTTGCCATTTCTTTGCTAAATTGTTGCTTCAATGTGCCATAAACAGGAAGGAGTTGGAATAGCTGCTTTTTACAAAATACCAATACGAAAAGTGATTCCACTCAAGATAAATATTTGGAGACGAGAATTATGTGAGTACTTTGTTGTCCGCAGAAGGGATGGGTTTTGTCGTGTTATAGACCATTAAGCCGTATATGTTTGAAAGGAGCTAATTATGACTAAGAGTAAGTTTAACCAAAGGAATGTCCTGGCACTTCTGGGTGTCTTTATTGTTGATTCGGATAAAACTTAACGGTGAAGTAAGTGAATATGAGAAGACGATTCCTATTTCTGGTTGCGGCTATAATTTTGACGACTGCATTGGCCGGCTGCCAAGGGAAGGTTTCCGAGCCTTCGGATGAAACGACACCAGAGACAATAATTCGGAACTTCGGTGCCGACGAAGCTAGCTGGCGTGCATGGGATGACCTGCATGAGAATGATTTAGAGTGGATGGATGCTGCGGCATTGAATATTGATTTGACCTGTCCACTCTCGTGCGGAACAGTATTTTTCTGTGAGAGTGGTGCGGCTGTTACTCCAGATGAGGCTGCAAAGATTTTGATATCCTCCATGCTGGACTCCATGGGTGAAGATTCCAATGAGCGCCAATTTACCATTTTAGACTATGCGGTGCCAGATCAGATTCTGCAGACCAGAGCGGATGTCATTACCAGTGCGTTAGGCTTGCTTGAAAGTGGAGAAGCACCATCGGAAAGAGCTGACTTAGAAGAGTGGTGCAGATTTTATTTTGGACAATTTCCGGGGATTGATGACAATATGTGGTTTCTGTATCCGGATTTTTCGATCAGATGGTCTGGCCAATGTGGCATAAGCGAGTATGGTGAATTTATTGGCGGTGAGGAGATGGACGAAAATGGGCTTGTCCCCATAAGCTATACACTGGCGAGAGCGCTGGAAGCAAATATCTTTTTGCTGGCCCAAACAGATAGTGGATACTATCTTCAAAGTGCGGAGGCATTTTATGCCAGTCATACATAAATTCGATTTGCCAATAATTGAATGGGAAAAATTTTCGAGTGAAGGGGTGGTTGGAGAGCACCGATATAAATAAGACCCCTAAATTTAAGCGGAGCTGATGATAGTTAGGAGCCGCCAGAACCTCAGAGGTTCCAGGCGGCTCTTGCTATAAGCGCATTGATTTATTCTCATTACCTATTCCGAACTTGACACCGCTAAGTTTTGACGGTATAATCTTATCATCGTCAAGATTGGAGGTTACTATGGAAAATAGACCTTATCACCACGGGAACCTACGGAATGCTTTAATTGGAGCCGGATTAGAGTTAATCAATACAGAGGGGGAGGAGAATTTATCCTTACGCAAAGTCGCTCTAAAATGTGGTGTCAGTAATGCCGCTCCCTATGCTCATTTTAATAGCAAGGATGAATTTATCGCCGCAATCCAACAACACATTATGGATTTATTTACGTCGACATTGGAACAAACAGTAGAGATGTATGCGGATACCCCTAATATTCTCTTGATGCTTGGGACTGCCTATGTAAAATTCTTTTATAAAAATCCCCTTTATTTTGATTTTTTATTTTCCAGAAAAAACATCCAGATCAACTTATCTTTGGATTGTGCGGGAGAAAAAGAAATTCCACCGCTAAAAATATTGAAGCAAATTGCGACACAAACCTTTCGCAAAATTGATATGCCAGAATCTGTCATGCAAAATAAAATAATTGCGATGTGGGCCTTAGTTCATGGTTTATCTGCTATCGCAACCATGCCGAATGTAGAATATGACAAGGATTGGGAAACGAGAATTGAAGAAATAATTCAATCCTTAGACGTATGATTAGCTATGAGAATGGATTTACCGCAATTCTCCCGTCTTTACTTAGTTGGTGCGATTAGAGTAGTACCTGCTATGATCGCATTTCCTATCGTTGCTTAACTGCTGAAAAATGGTGCTAAGATCGTACAAATAGCGGTAATCATATCCGACGTGCCACGGATGGAGTTATCATAATCTTGTTGCAGCCCTTTCCAGTATCCCTGATTTCTCTGGCAAAATAAACTTTGACATACGGCGTCAGAGTTTTGGGTGTATAATGTAGGTGTAGAGGGATTAATATTTTGACTAACGAAAATCTAACATTCCATGTGCTATCATACTCTCACTGATTTTGTATGCGGATACCTGTAATGCGTTTTGTTTGCTATGAGATAGACCGCAATACCATTAAGCAGCAGAAAATGTCATAGGGCCTATATAATATAGTCTGAATCCATCAGAATGTGATCCTCTTTCGGGATGGTGTTCATGAATTGTGCTGTCGCTTACTGAGAAGCAGCGAGTAAAGGTAGAGGAGAATATGGGCCTTGTGGGTAAGGTGATAAAGGACTGTGTCCACACGTTGGGCAGGGGTTGTATCTATACCTATGACGATCTATTGCAGATCGGGTATATTGGACTGTGCAAAGCGGTCCAGACCTATCAACCTGAATACAAGAACGCCTTTTCAACTTATGCTTACCGCCTGATTCAGAACGAGATCTACACACAGTTGGAGTATGCTGCGCGTTGCGGACGGGAACAGGCCACGGATCCGGCAGAACTGCCCTGCGGTGGACTGCGTGATAGTCTGGAGGAGCAGGAGGCTTGCCGGGAACTGATGAATTTGCTTGATCGGGCTGAAGCAACAGCCACCGGAAGCACCGCAAAGGGGATCCGGGCCATTCGTATGCGCATTGATGGATACTCAAGCAAAGAAATTGGTGAGTTACTTGGGGTTCCAGCCAACCATGTGACTGCATGGGTTTCCAAGGCGAGGAATCACATCCGCATGTATAGATTAGACCTCTTGCGAAATTAAGCTAAGCGGTCAAAGTTGCAGATACCAGCAATTAAGGAAAAGCGGAGAGCAAAGCGCTTTCTCCGGTTACGGTAACGCTCCGAGAGGATACGAAACCTTTTGACAAAATGGATACAGGAATCCTTGGATAGCTGGAAATCGTGCTTCCTTCCGCTGGAGAATGCCAGCGCAATGATCTCCCCGGTCCGAAGGCTGACGAACAGCTGAGTCTTTAGTGTATGCCTCTTTTTCTTCCCGGAATAGTACCGCTTTTGCTTTTTTAGGACGCTCAACCGGCGATTCTATTAAATCGGAGTTAGGAGGATAACTTTGTGAACATAATCGAATATTTCAGTACAGATAACCAAGAATATTGGCTTTCAAAGATTAAAGAAAGTGATTGGGGGGCAGGTCGGTTTTTATATGAACTGTTAAGAAACCAAAAGTTAAAGGAATATGTCGGTGAAAATACAAAGGTGCTTATGTTGACAGAGGGAGGAGATTTGATTTCTTTTTGCACATTTGCTGATAAGGACGATATTCAGCCAACCGAATTAACACCATGGATTGGGTGGGTATATACCTTTCCGCATTATAGAGGACACCGTTATGTTGGAAAGCTGTTAAGTTACGCTGAAACATTGACAAAAGCAGATGGAATTAATAGCATTTATATTTCAACAAATCATAATGGACTATATGAGAAATATGGGTATGAGTTTTTTGGAATGATGAAAGATGTGCATGGAGAAGATTCAAGAGTATACGTAAGATATCTGTAATTTCCAGTTAATCGGTCTAATGAAACTCCAAAACAAAGCGGCGGGGCAGAGGTGTTGACTATCTCGCCTTTGAAAAATGTCAAAACGCCCAAACGGTGGATCTTTTTCCGCCACTTTGCGTTAAATTTTCTTGCCGGGCGACAGCCCGCCTGCGAAAATTTGCCTTGATTGGCGAAAAAATTTTCGCCGTTGGACATCCGCCAATTTTCAAACAAGGCATAGAAAAGCAAAAGAAGTCGAGTAGGTCGGTGCAGTCTATAGTGGAATGGTCTGTATCGGATTTTACTACTTTGCCGTTGACGCTGACTGAGAACACAAACTTTAGGAAAAGGTATGGGACGGAGGTTCAAATGAATAATTATAATAAATTGCAAAAATATCTTGAAAACAGCGGGAATGCGACAGTCATATTATCCTTCGACACTCTAAAAGAAATATTGGGCATTGAAGTTAATTACACGGCTGCTCTTTGTATAAAAAAGGATTTTCATTGCAGCTATGTGGTTGACGATGTTTCGGAAAAAGAGAAATGGATCCGTTTTTGCAGAACTGAAACGCAAAATGATGAAGATACAACAATCACAACATTAGCGTCAATGTTATGGTGGTAGAGAAATCTAAAGCGGTAAAGCCTGACGCAGTCTTCTGTACGAAAGCCACGCCCCGGCAAGACAGCCGCAGCGCGGGGGGAATCCCTGCCTGCGGCTGCTTTCAGTAATTGGCAGCAAGAGTATTTCAGTTGTCTCCAGGTGATAGATACGGCAATAGAAAACCTATATGTTTTACTATACTCAAATGAACTGAGAGGAGGGTACTTATGCTGGGGCCTGCTAATATTGAACGAATTCCCACTCTGCAGCATGGAGATCTTTTGATTGATCCTCAGTGCTGCACGGCCACGCTGGCAGGCAAGGTGCTTCAGCTATTCCCCAAGGAATTTGAAACGCTTTACCTGTTGGCCCAATATCCCAACTGGGTCCTTTCACCTCAACAGATATATGAGCATGTTTGGAAAGAGGACCCTGTTGACTGCGATCATATCGTTCGCAATACCATCTGCCAGCTGCGCCGTAAGCTGGCACGCCCGGAACTGATCCAAACGGTTGTGGGGTATGGGTATAAATTTGTTGTGGGATCAGGGGTAGACCAATAACATTGACAATAAGCGCTATAAAAACAGGAGGATATTGTTTATGACGCAATCAGTTGTACAAGCGGAGCTGGCCAGCCCGGTAAGACGGGTTTGGGAGGTATTGACCGACTTGAACCATCAGGATTGGCGCAGCGATATAGAACGAGTGGAGGTTACAGGAGAAACGACCTTTGTGGAATATACCAAAGGCGGGGTTGCAACTTTTTTCACTGTAACCCGGCACGAGCCACCGGGCTATTGGGCCTTCGATATGGAAAATAAAAACATGGCGGGGCATTGGGCTGGAAAACTTGAGTCAACGGCCTGCGGCTGTATGGTGACATTTACTGAGGAAGTAGAGGTACGAAAGCTGTGGATGCGACCCTTCGTGAAGTTATATCTGAAAAGGCAGGAGAAACAGCATTTGACGGATTTGAAAAAAGCACTGGGGCTTTAATGTGGAGCCAGTGTGAAGGAAGTGAGAGATGTGATAGAAATGTCTGGTAAAACTGTTTTTCGGGATGGAAGAAGCCATTACAAAAAGACAGGGATTATTCTGGGTATCGTGCTTGCCGTTACTTTTCTGGCAGGGAACGTATTGGGTGCGTCTTCATCGTCTGATTCGCATATTGATAATCTAACGGAGGAATATGGGAGCTGGCATGTGGGTTACTTTGATGCGAATTATGTATTTAAGCAGACGCTATTGAAGGATGACAGAGTAACTGACGTAGTTTCTTTTGATAATGTCGGCTATGCCACGCTTTCATGTATCCAGGATACCAATAAGCCATATTTATTTATTGCAGGTTTTAATGAAGAGACATATGAAATGGTGCCGGTCCAGCTGATTACAGGCAGGCTGCCCAAGGATGGCAGCGAGGTGCTGATGCCGTCTCATTTGTTATCGGATATCAACCTGGACTGTGCTGTGGGCGATACACTTGATCTCGCTGTTGGATTGCGTCAGGATGGTGATGACATTCTCAGCCAGCATATTCCATACCGACCCGGAGATGAATTGTTGTCTGTGGGAGAGGATAAGACTTATACTGTGGTTGGCATCTATGAAAAACCCATCTTTGAAGCCGCGGATGCACCAGGATATACCTTGATTACAGCATCAGACCGCACCGTTTTGGTAGAGAGCATAAGCGTGTTTGTTTCACTGAAAGAAGTGGAAGAAGTTTATCATTATGCTGAAGGCACTGCGCCTGGAGCAGATTATGCAGTCAACAGCAAATTGCTTCAAGAATTGAAGGATAGAAGATAATGATAAGGACCCCTCTTGGGAAGGAGCATTGTTAACTATGATCATCGTCTTTGCCTTGGCAGCAGTCTTTATTTTCGGTTTTCTGGTAACAATCCATGAGTTTGGACATTTTCTGGCGGCACAGCTTTGTGGTGTGCGCGTCAATGAGTTCTCTGTCGGCATGGGCCCCTGCCTTTGGCACAGGGAGACGGATGAAACTCAGTATTCCATCCGCCTTCTGCCCATTGGTGGTTTCTGCGCCCTGGAGGGGCAGGACGAGGACTCTGGAGACAGGCGCAGCTTTACCTGCCAGAGTTTCTGGAAAAAATTCGTCATCCTGTCTGCCGGATCCTTTATGAATCTTCTTGCCGGAATGATTATCATCGCTATGCTTTTCGCTGGAGCAAGCGGCTTTTATGTTGATCAGATTTCCGGGTTCAGCGAGGGGTTTCCGCTGGAGGGGGAGAGTGGTCTGATGGTAGGAGATGTTTTCTATAAGGTCGATGGCTGGCGGACCTACCTCCGGGGAGATGCGGCCATGCTCTTGAGCTTTAATGACGGACAGGGGGTAGACATAGAGGTGATACGAAACGGCAAAAAAATTGTTCTGGAAGACCTGCCTCTCTACAGCGGGACCTATGACGGACAGTCTGGCCGTTTCGGTCTGCTGATCGGAGAAATGCAGATCCCCACCAGCTTTTTGACAAAGCTGCGGTTTATTGGCTATCAGACTCTGGATTTCATCCAACAGATGTGGTTCAGTCTGGTTCAGTTGGCTCGCGGAACTATGGGCGTGCAGGAACTCAGCGGCCCAGTGGGGATTGTGTCCATCATTACGGAGGTGGGAACCGCCTCGGAGTCTGCGGTCAGCGCAGCCAGGAATATCGCTTATTTTGCTGCTCTGATCGCCATCAATCTGGCAGTCATGAATATGCTCCCCATACCAGCTCTGGATGGGGGGAGGATTTTCTTTTTGTTAGTGGACGCTGCGGCGTTACTGCTATTCAGGCGTAAGGTGCCTGAGAAGTGGCAAGCAGCAGTAAATGCGGTGTGCTTTATGTTGCTGATGGGCATGATGGTGCTGGTTACTCTGCATGATGTTACAAAGCTGATTATGTAAGAGTTTTTGGCAACAGGAAGAAGTATTCCTGCGTTAAAATCTATTCTCAAATGTAGCAGCATCAGAAAAGCCATCTCACCCATAGCAGACATGACCTATATGTCTCACCTTTCTAATATTGATAAGCCAGAGGAGCGGTGCTGAATGAAAGCAAAAAAACTTACTTATGTTTTGGGAATGATGGTTATTATTCTTGCCTTTGTATCATGCGGGCAGAAATCAAGTTCAACGCCAAATTCACAAGCTGATGGATCTTTTGACCAATCTCCTTCCGTGCTGCTGGGGGCAGTAACGATAGAACCATCGGAGCAGGAACGTATTGTAATGGAATGCACTGCTATAGCAGAGAGTTATGCGCATCTGTATAAGAGTGCTTTGAAGGAAAATTCCCCATCGTTTTATGCAACTTCAACTATGATCTTATCGGAGGACGATTTTGATGCGATTATAAACTTCCTGTCTGAAAGCAATGTCCCCATATTAACAGCGGAGGTAGAGGATAATGAATGCGAAACGCTGATAAATATAGAGGGATTTTTGGATTTTTGGAGAAAGATCGAACATGGAGATTCTGCGGCTTTTGTAGTGTATTCGCTTGGAAGAGATGGCAGCCTGTTTTATCATAAATACTCTTATGAGGATGATCGGAAATATTGTACAGAGGCGTCCGTAACCTGGAGTGATGATGCAGCCAGTGTAGGCAATCTGCGTAAAGAGGAGTTGGCATTTTGGGATTATACCGAGAAGGGTAATTTCCTTTTTGAACGTGTGTATGCTCCACCGTGGATGGGGAACGGGCGCGGGTTGATTCATATGGGGCCTAATAATGATGAACTGGTTAAAATTGCAAAGGACTATATCATAAGCGTTGGTTACTATGGAAACAACCTTTTTTCAGCAAATTGGTCAGAGGATGATTGGGAGAGCCTAAACTTCAACGACCTGTTTGAGTTCCTATATTGGTCAAAATACAATGCTATCTTTGAAGATCACCTTTGTGAATTTAATTCAGAGCAGTCATGTCACTATATAGAGGCAGTTGTGTTTGAATCGGTGATTGGCGCCTACTTTAGCGTACCGGAGGATATTTTACACTCCAGAGCACTTTATAGCGAGCTGAATAGCGGCTACCCATGGCAGACGATAACATGCTCTAATTGCGTTTATAATGGAACCTTGGTACCTGATGTACGAAACTATGAGATAAATGACGATGGAACGATAACCATAGATGTTGACGTTTTGTGTCCAACACATAGGACAGACCACTTTTTTAGTCATCGCCTTACGGTTCGTCCTCTTTCCAATGGAGGGTTTCAATATGTTTCCAATGAGATTACTGCTCCAGCTGCGGGAGACCTCCCACTCTACTATCCGAGGATTGAATTGCAGCCTGGGCCATAAGCGGCCTTTTGAGTCCAAGGCACAGGAGATATTGCAATGGTAAAGATTATCAGATTAGTTTGGGGCGTGCTCCCGGTTGCAATCGTTTCCCTGTGCTGGATTTTTATTTCTGTGATTGAAAGAATCACAGGCGATACTTTGAGGAACTTTTATAGGAATCTGCTGATTTTTTTGTGGATAACCAGCTTTGGGATTGTCCTCCTTTGGGGGAAATTGAAATTTAACGCATTTCGGCAGAAAGTTGATGCAGAAAAGGCAAACCGAATTGTGTTCAGTGCAATCTCCATTTTAATCAATGTTCTGTCTGCTTTTGTTATGGGCTGCTTGATACTTGGAGGAGCATTTTTTGCTGTGCTCTCATATAGGGCAGAGCGCATCACAGTACGAAATGATATTAAGCTGGTTGCCTGTGTTGATTACTTTTCAGGCGTAACAGTAGACTACTATCAATACAAGAATCCTCTTTTTTACGGCAAACGGTTGGGCTTTGAGCGTTATGTAGCGGATATAGGTGATCCGTTGGCCGAGTCTCGTGGGTACCC
>OFGN01001670.1_pt1 | contig 14670 bp, 8 predicted proteins | sample 1521821 | NCBI WGS metagenome assembly OFGN01 (sample SAMEA3504094, study PRJEB24116) | mouse gut metagenome | biome: mouse gut; feature: mouse-associated habitat; material: faeces | place: Denmark | collected 2011
CCCTATCCCCACCGGAATCTCCGGTTATATTTCTATATTCTGCAAAGTTTGGGAAAAATTATACTTGTTTCAATTAAATTTTACTAAAACTTTTTTATATTTTTAGGTTTTGCTTTTTCTCTTTCTGAATCTATCATTATATCATTTGATATTGAAACTGACTCAATTTCGTGATCTATTTTTCTGCTACTCTGTGCCGTAGTTCACTTAATAGATGTTTATACTTTTTTCCTCTAAGCAAAAAAATAAAAGCTTAACTATAACATTCTAACTGCGCATCAAAATGATCCGCTTTTTTTACTTGGCGTTATACTAAACTTACAATGCAACACATCATGATTCAATTTGTTTTTATTTTTCAGGTAAAAATCAAAAATGTTTATAACATATTCTTTACTATACGGCATGATAATAAGCATTCTTTACTAAGACTTACACTATCTTTACAACGTAACACATTATGATTCAGTCTGTTTTTTATTTTTTCAGGTGATAGTCAGAAATGTTTCACAAAATTTTCTTAACTATATAACATAATGATACACATCTTTTACTCAGTGTTTCACTAACTTTTCTATACAACACATTATGATTCAATCTGTTTTTGTGTTTTCAGGAAAAAATGTTTATAAAATATTCTTTACTTGGCGTTACACTAACCATACAACGCCACACTTTATGAATCGATCTGTTTTTTATTTTCAGGTGAAAAATTAGAATGCCTTCAGCCTCCGCCTGAACACAGCTGTCCCCAACACACCATAGAAGGCGTGTTGGGGACGGCTGCGTTTCATTAATCAAAAAACGGAATGCTTTAATTGTTCTTAATTTTTATACACTGCCTATGGCAGATACCACTTTTTTGTCTGGCAGTTGTTCTGCCGCTATTCCCCTATTTTACAGAATCAATAAAACGAAGAAAAGCTGCTCTGCCTTCTGACGTACATTTATACACGCCTGCATCTTCTAGTACTTCTGAAAATACAAGCCCGATTTCTTTTTGAATGATTCCTTCAATATTTTCCTTCGTGACAGATTCATATTTGGGAAGAAATTCCTCTGCCCAGTCTGCATGTTTTGCAAGAGTTTCATCTGCGCGAAGATCCGCGCCAGATAATACCGCTTCTTGCAATGATGCCATCTCATCTTTTAATCTGGCCGGAAGCACGGCTAATCCCATGACTTCGATTAAGCCGATATTTTCTTTTTTGATATGATGCAATTTTGCATGTGGGTGGTATAAGCCCATCGGATGTTCTTCTGTCGTGATATTATTGCGCAATACCAAATCAAGCTCAAATAATTCTCCGCGTTTCCTTGCAATCGGCGTTATGGTGTTATGCGGCTCATTGTCTGTTTCTGCAAATATGTATGCTTCTTTATCTGTGTATCCTCTCCACGCATTCAGGATTTTATCTGCAAGATCGATCAGACGGTCTTTTGAATGGCAGTCTAAACGAATGACTGACATCGGCCATTTGACAATCCCTGCTTTTACATCTTCAAAGCCTGCAAAGGAAATTTCTTGTTCAACGGGAGCTTTTGCCATCGCAAATTCATAATTGCCTCCCTGGAAATGGTCATGGCTTAAGATAGATCCCCCCACGATCGGCAAGTCTGCATTGGAACCCACAATATAATGTGGGAACTGTTTTACAAAATCAAACAGCTTACAGAATGTGCCATGTTCTATTTTCATGGGAATGTGCTTGGAATTAAACACAATGCAGTGCTCATTATAATATACATAGGGTGAATACTGAAATCCCCACTTGCTGTCTTGAATGGTCACTGGAATAATTCTATGATTCTGCCTTGCGGGATGATTGATGCGACCTGCATAACCTTCATTCTCAACACACAACAAGCATTTCGGATAGCCGCTCTGCTTGGCATTTTTAGCCGCTGCAATTGCTTTGGGATCTTTTTCCGGCTTGGAGAGGTTGATCGTAATATCAATCTCCCCATAAGGAGTCTCGGATTTCCACTTGACATCCTTTGAAATACGGTAACGACGGATATAATCACTGTCCTGACTCAATTTATAATAATAATCCGTAGCCGCTTTAGCACCATTTTCTTTATAGACTTCCCAAAACTTTTTGATTACCTCGCTGGGACGGGGCATCAGCTTTGCCATCAGCTTGGTGTCAAAAAGATCACGGTATACTACGCCGTTTTCTTCTAGCACGCCATGTTCGTAAGCGTAATCCAAAAGCTCTTTTAATACTGGCTCCAGTTCCACATGCTGATAGCTTTCTTGCGGCTCGTCATATTCCTCAATCTGCAAGGCTTCCAGCAGCTGATTCGTGGTAAAAACAACGTCCTCCTCTTCCAATAAATGGTTCTCTAATCCGTAACACACCAGTTTCTTCACTGCTTCGTTGACCATAAACTCTTCCTCCTTTTACACTCTGATTCCGCCAAAATGCCTAACTTTCAGCACATGGCAGGATCCTTCTCCATATACGCCATCCATCGTTTTTCGGTACATTTCCACAAAATCATCTGGCACAAACGCTTGAATCGTGCCTGCAAAGCCGCCTCCATGCACCCTGTTTGCGCCCTGGTCAGCCAAGATACTGTCGCTGACTGCAAGCCCTATGGAGACATTCTGGTTCTGCACGTCCTTGTTCGTATAAATGTTCTGCAGGTATTTGAAAGAAGAATTCCCTGACTCCTTGACATTCTTTAAGAATTCCTGAAAATTTCCTGCCTGCAATGCGCCTGTTTCCAAATCCACGCGTTGATTCTCCTCAAAAAAATGCAGTGCGCGCAATACCGGGCGGTCACCGCATGTTTCCCGGATCTTAGGAATATTCTGATAAAACTCCTCCGGTTCCACTTCTCTTAGAAATTCTTTCTTAAAAAATTGCGCCACTTTCTTCATCTCCTGCGGAATTAGCGCATACTCATCTGTAAGATCCGCATGAGAGCCCTTGGTATCCGTGATGCATAAACTGTGATGATAAGAGCAAAAATCGACATCTACTTTCTTGACCACAGGATTTTGGGGAACTGCAAAATCGATATGTATCAGACCTCCCACAGAACAAGCCATCTGGTCCAACAAACCGCAGGGCTTTCCAAAATAAACATTCTCCGAATACTGAGCCGCCTTTGCAATTTCCACCGGACTGACTTTCATATCATTATACAGTCCTGAGAGAATGGCTCCCAATAACACCTCAAACGCTGCAGAGCTGGACAGTCCTGCGCCACTTAACACGTTACTGGTCACATAAGCACAAAAACCGCCGACTTGATAGCCATTTTTCTTAAGCCCGTACGCCATCCCCCGTATCAATCCTACAGAGGTTCCCTTTTCTTCTTCTCGAACTTCTAAATCCTTAAGATCCACAGTAATCATAGGATAACCCTCGGATAATAACTTGATTACGTTTTCCTGGGACTTGCCTGCCACTGCGATAGCGTCAAGATTGACGGATGCCGCCAGCGCTTTCCCATGCTGATGATCGGTATGGTTGCCGCCTATCTCGCTTCTTCCCGGCGCACTATAGAGTTCCACTTCCTGCTCTCCAAAAAGCTCTTCATATCTTTGAATCGCTTCCTGGTAACGATGCACCTGAGACGCAATCATCCCTGCATCCACATAAATATCCAAAAGTCGCTGCCGAAATTCCTGAGAATTCACTTCTTGTGCCAATACTTTTAAGTTCTTCATATTTGCCCTGCCTTTACTATTTATTGTCACTGGCAAAATGCAGGAAATTTGGAACGCTTGCAACTCTAACAGATCCATCTCCTGTATCTTCCTGCTCCCTATAGAGAACATTATATATTTCCTTTCATAAACCGTCAATATATTTAGTAATTTGAGTTTTCCGATTTTTTATCATAGCCGATATTATAGTGCCAAAAGAGGCTGTCGCACTCATAAATTCACTTGTTCAAAAGGTCTTGCCGCTTTTGAACAAGTGAATTTATGAGTGTGACAGCCCCTTTCTAGCGTCAACTGATATTTTCTATTTGGAACTCTCTTTGCAGAAGCTTTTCTAAATCTGCAATATAGTCCTGAATCCGTTTTCCATTATCCGTATCTCTTACCATGACTCTGGACTTTTCCGTCTCGATCAACTGTGAATCAGACTCAATATCCTTATTTTCCCGCAAAGCCTGGTATACGCTCTCAAAAGGCTGATGCGCCTTGATCCTCAGTCCGTGGGAATTGTAAATCAGCGTATATCCTGCAATACCAGTAGTTTTATGATAATTCTCACAGAACCCTCCGTCGATTACCAGAAGCTTTCCATTGGCACGAAGCGGCTGCTCTCCCTCTCCGGTCCGCACTGGCGTATGGCCATTGATGATATGAGACATGGAGGTATACAACCCGAATTCCCGCAATATCATATTGCAAGTTTTTTCCTCATGGTAAAACTTGTAATAGGCGTTGGTTTCTTCTTTCCAAGCGCTTTGATCCTCCAAGAACGTGCGTTCAAACGTCTTGATATTCCTGCCAGACAACGGAGACTTGCGGCCGCACCAGAGGTACCACATAAAGTCAAGGGCATTGTGATCACATTTTCCATAGTATGCCCTTCTTGCCGCCTGATCTGCATAATCCAGATAAGATTTGCCCTGGTATGTCTGACCTTCAAAGGCAACGCCCTCAAAATTCCCAGAATCGTCCATGGGAATGCAGCCATGGTACAGCAAATTATCATTGAAAATCCGGTACATGCTTCCTTTCTCATACAGAAATTTAATATGGCGCTGCAAGCGGACGCTGTTCAAAAAAGCAGCTTTCAGCTCTTCTAGCACTACGCTTTCCTTTGGGGACAGCTCATAAGGATCACTTCCAAGCGTTGGGAATGACGAATCATTCATAGCATAAATCTGCCCGTCTATGACGACAGTCCCATGCTCCGTGTCAATTTTATCCAGCAACAGCCTGTCGTCCATATTGTATTCTGGATGATTTCTAATAATCTGCCCTTCCAGCTTGAACATCATCATGGAAACCGCCTTTAAAGCCGCTTTCATCGGCTGCTCTTTTGGGTAGGCGCTCACTGCGAATAACGTAAGCCCCCGCAGGCTGATGCCATAGCCGCTCTCAAGAATTTCCGTGTTCTTATATTTAAGATTGTTGCGGATAACATTGGCAATACATGCCTCATTTCCAGCAGCAGCCCCCATCCATAAAATATCGTGATTGCCCCATTCAATATCCAGAGAGTGATGCTCTAGGAGAAGATCTAAAATCTTATCTGCATAGGGGCCTCTGTCGAAAATATCTCCCACAATGTGAAGATGATCTACCGCAAGCTGTTTAATCAGGCCAGACAAGGCAATGATAAACTGATCCGCATTATTGATGTCTAAAATCGTGTCAATGATCTTCTTATGATACTGCACCTGGTTATCGTCCTCGTCCTTTTGAACATGGAGCAGCTCGTCGATAATATATGCAAACTCCTCGGGCATCGCTTTGCGCACCTTTGACCTGGTATATTTGGAAGAGAGCAGCTTTGCAACCTCGATCAGCTGATTTAAGATCATCCGGTACCATTCCCTGGAAAGTTTTTCTTCTTTCTGCAGCATGTCCAGCTTTTCCCTTGGATAATAAATCAACGTACAGATCTCCTGAATTTCCCTAGCCGTCAGATCATCGCCAAACAGCAATATAACTTTTTCACGGACTACGCCAGAACAGTTATTTAAAATATGATAAAACGCCTCATATTCCCCATGCAGGTCGCTCATAAAATGTTCCGTCCCTTTTGGGAGGTTTAAAATTGCGTTTAAATTGATGATTTCCCGGCACACCGCCTGCCGGTTGGGATATTTTTCTGACAATAATTTTAAATATTTTTCCTCCTGCATAGGTTCCTCCTGCATTTATCTCGTCTGTAAAAAGACATTCTCCCGCTGCGCTTGCTCATCGTCTGGATAATCCTTTACATAGGACGCCATCTTCTTCTTGGCGGACGCAAAATCCAAAAGATTTTCATAACAGATGATCTCATCGCGCCGCAGCTGCTGTTCATTCTCTGGCTGCTTCGCTTCCAGCGCCTGCAAAATCAGCTCCAACGCCTGCTGGTATCCCCCAGCCTCCATCTGTGTCTCTGCCAATGATATCAGAGTAGCCGTGTCAGAGCCATTTTTTTCAAGATAACTTTTATACAATGCCTTTGCCTTTTTATTCTCTTTCTGGGCGTCATACACCTGCGCCAGATAAAGCAAGGCTTTGGTATCTCCCTTATTGATGGCCTGATCTAACTCTTTCCTTGCATTGTCATAATCCCCCCTGATCAGAAAAATATGTCCCCGCTCTCTGTAATCTTTTGGCTGATCCCCTTTCAGCTTCAGCGCCTTTTCCATCAATTTCTCTGCTTCCTTAGTAAAGCCTGCGCCTGAAAGATTCTCATAAACGGATAAATACAATGCATAATCATTGCCGCAGAAATCCAGAGCCTTTCCGTAATCCTTGCGGGCATTGTCGCTGTCCCCTTCTTTTAAATATATACATCCCCGGAGAAAATACGCCTTGCTGTCTTTCTCATTAAAAGCAACCAGCGCATTGCAAGTGGTAATCGCCCCCTTGGCATCTCCTGCGTTGTACTGCGCCGTCGCCTTGTAATAGCAGATGTCAAGCTCAATGGGACCTACCACTGCCAAAGACTGGTCTAAAGCTTTCTGAAAAGCTTCCACCGCCGCGGCATAATCTCCCTGGTTCATCTTATTAATTCCCACCTGCCGGAATGCCTTTTGGTTTTCTATCTTTTCCTGATTCTGACACCCGCTCAGGACGACGGCACTGAACAAAACCATCGCCAGCATGCCTACAAATTTTCTTTGGCATAATTTTGTTGCCTTTCTTATTTCCATACGCTCTGCCTTTCTGTCACATTCTGATGCTTTGCCCTTTTCAATCACAGTTTCCATCCTGCGCCACTGTGTGATTGGAATAAGTATCCCAGGTCGGCTCATAGTCAGCTGTCGCCTGATTGCCCCACATATCCCAGTCCTTGCGCACTCCTCTGGCAAAAAGCTCAATACGGGGTTCCTGGCTGCATGCCTCGATAATTGGAATAATCTCATCCGGCTTACGGCTGTGTTCCCGCTTCATCGCCCGTATAACATTCACCTGGGATCTCGCCGGTTGCAACGTTCGGTTCGGAGAACTGTTTTTCTTAATTCCAAATAAAATCAATTCTGTGACGTTTCGAAAATAAAAACCGACGCCCCGCCCGTCCGGGCCTCCGTCTTTGCGGACCTTTTCCCAAACTAGATTCCCTTTATACTCAAACCCCCAGGCATCCATGACGGCAAGCCCGTCGGGAAGCAACGCATTGGGCACCCATAAGTACAAGTGCGCTTTTGCTCCTGCGATATCCTCCACCGGCAGCGCCTTAATATCCTCTATCGTCATCGTCTCATACCTGGAAAGCCGCCTGTGTTCCGGAGATACCTTGCCTGTCCTGTTCTGAAACTGCCATGGCGGATCCGCATAAATAACTTGATACTTTTTTATATGCGCCTTCTTTCTGAAATCGTATTATACTTCTTTCCCTCCGTAAATGCCTGTAAATCCTGTATAGTACTCATTAAGTCTGCCATATCCTTCCACACATTCCTTTCCGATTCCTATTGCCAAAATTGGACACCCGCCATTGCGGCGGGGTTCCCGCCTGTAAATCAGCTTTCCCCTCCATGTAGTGCTTGCCCCGTACTTTTTCATCAAAGGCTGCCCCCGGTCGTCTTTTTCCTTTTTAAATATATCATTTAACTTCTCTGACCGAGTGACAATCACTCCTACGTCAATGAGCCCGCAGTCAAAATAAGTCCTCATAGCCAGCAAATCACGGTCAAAAGTTTGATCCTTGCTGTTCCATTCCAAATCAAACGCCACTCTGTTCTTTAAAAAGTCTATGTTATGTCCGTCAATATATCCCTCAATCGTTTCCACCTCATACGGTTCCTCCGCAAACCGCCCTCTTCTCTGAGCCGTTTTCCTTGGATATTTTTTTACCACCAAGTCCCCGCTGATCCGTATCTCCCTCCAGCCGTAAGGATATAACACATGATCAAATTTTTTGGGAATAGGAGTCTCATTCCCTCCTACTTTCTTAAGATCTGCCAACGTGATCCAAAGCTTCCCCAGGCACTCCTGCAGTTCTCTCCATTCCATCGGAAAGGCTTCATGGAGAATTTCCAATGCATGTCCATAGCTGTGAAATTCAAATCTCTCCAGCAGGCCTTGCTCTATGTACTTTCGATGCTCCATCGATCATTTCCCTTCTCACAAACAATCTGTTACTCACTAGCATTCCCTGGATATATGTAATATATCACAAGCTTTTTACCACTTCAAGCCAGCGCTTAATTGCTTTTTCCACTTTTGGAGGGAAGCTGCGCCAAAATAATCGCCAAGAACATCAGCATGCATCCAAATATCTCCCGGCTGCTCAGACGCTGCGACAGAAGAACAATCCCTGCCAGCACGGAAATAACAGATTCTAAGCTTAGGATCAAGGATGCCACAGTCGGATTGATTCCTTTTTGCCCTACGATCTGCAGCGTATACGCCACGCCACATGAGAGGATTCCCGCATATAAAATCGGCTGCCATGCCTGGCAGACTGCCGCAATGCTTGGCTGCTCCGTAAAAATCATCCCTATGCTGGAAATGATGCCGCATACAAAGAACTGTATGCAGGACATCCTTACTCCGTCTGCACGCTGCGTAAAATAGTCAATCACCATGATATGCAAAGAAAAACCCAGTGCGCCGATAAAAAGCAGCAGTTCCCCTTTCCCTACCGGAAGCCAGGGAATCAACCGTTCTACTCCGCCTTGGGACGCAGCATCCGTGATGCACAAAAAATATAGTCCCGCCAAAGCAAATAGCACCCCAAGCCATACGTTCCAGCCACATCTGCGGCGCAAGAACAATCCTAAAATGGGCACGATAATGATATAAAACGCTGTAATAAATCCTGCTTTTCCAACGGTAGTGTACTGTATTCCGAATTGCTGCAGGTTACTTCCCAAACAGAGCAGAATCCCACAGAGGGTTCCTCCCAAGAAAAGATTCTTCCATTCTTTTTTCTTCTGTTCCTGGAGCTTTGCTTTCTTTTGCGCCCCCGCTTTCTTATCCAGCTTTCCAAGCAGCCAGATGCAGGGGATCAATACCATTCCGCCTAAAAAGCAGCGCACGCTATTAAATGTAAAAGGCCCCACATATTCCATTCCCACGCTCTGCGCTACAAAAGCCACTCCCCAGATGAATGCCGTCAAAAGCAGCAGCAGAGAATTCCTAATCTTCGCTTTCTCCATAACCATCCTATCTTGTCAAACAAGGCTGCTGCAAACAAATCACAGGCACAACCATTGTGCTTCCATGATATTTTGCAGCAGCCCCTTTCATTGTCACTTGCTGTTTAAAGCTTTGTCTATCGGATTATTCCGGCATTTCCACTTTTACCCTGTCCAAATGCCAAATATCATCCACATATTCTTGAATGGTACGGTCTGAGGTGAATTTGCCTGCATGAGCCGTGTTCAGCATCGCCATCTTCGCCCATCCCTTTTCATCCCGGTATGCTTTCTCGACTCTCTCCTGCGCCTCTGCATAGGAACGGAAGTCTTTCAGTATGAAATAGGTATCTGCATACTGGGTATCCAGCGTATTCAACAGGGAATTATACAGCGGGCGGAACAGTTCTGAATCATTTCTAGAATACATTCCATTGATTAACTGCATCAGCACCTGGCGGATATCCTGATCGCTGTTGAAAATCTGCATAGGATCATAATCCCGTCTCTGCTCATGGTCAATGACCTCCTGGGAGCTCATGCCGAAGATAAACGCATTCTCATCTCCGACTTCTTCTACAATTTCCACGTTAGCGCCGTCCATAGTGCCAAGCGTCACCGCCCCATTGAGCATGAACTTCATATTGCCAGTTCCAGACGCCTCCTTGCTTGCCGTTGAAATTTGCTCGGACACATCTGCCGCTGCAAAAATCCACTCAGCCGTGGACACTTTATAGTCCTCGATAAATACCACTTTCAACTTGCCATTGATGGACGGATCGTTATTTACCACTTCCGCCACGCTGTTAATCAGCTTAATCGTAAGCTTGGCAATACGGTAACCTGCCGCAGCCTTGGCTCCGAAAATAAAAGTCCTGGGATAGAATTCCATCTCTGGATGTTCTTTGATCTTGTTATACAAGTACATCACATGGAGAATGTTCAAAAGCTGACGCTTATATTCGTGGAGGCGTTTTACCTGCACGTCAAAAATAGAGCGGGGATCCACCTCAATCCCGTTATGTTCTGAAATATAACGTGCCAGGCGCAGCTTATTTTGATATTTGATATTCATAAATTCCTGCTGTGCTTTCTCATCACCCGCATAAACGGCAAGCTTCTCCAAATGGGGCAGATTAGTCACCCAGTCGTTGCCGATATATTTGTTGATCCACTCTGACAGCAACGGGTTGCCGTGATACAGAAATCTTCTCTGCGTGATCCCGTTGGTCTTATTGTTAAACTTATAGGGATACATCTCGTAGAACTCACGCAGCTCCTGATTCTTCAAGATCTCCGTATGCAGCCGTGCCACGCCGTTTACAGAACATCCTGCCGCAATCGCCAGATGCGCCATCTTCACTTGTCCGTCAAAGACAATCGCCATCTTCTTTACCTTGTCATAATCCCCTGGGAACCGTTTCTCGATATCGAGGATAAAGCGGCGGTTAATCTCCTCCACAATCTGATAAATTCTAGGCAAAAGCCTTGAGAAAATCTCAATCGGCCACTTCTCTAACGCCTCTGACATAATCGTATGGTTGGTATAAGCGCAGGTATGCGTAGTAATCTCCCATGCCTCATCCCACTCCATGCCTTCCTCGTCAATCAAAATACGCATCAGCTCTGCCACTGCTACGGTTGGATGGGTATCATTGAGCTGAATCGCCACTTTCTCTGGCAGCCTATGCAGATCCTCATGGTGCTTCTTATACCTGGCGATGGCACGCTGCACGCTTGCAGACACGAAGAAATACTGCTGTTTGAGGCGAAGCTCTTTTCCCTGAATATGATTGTCATTGGGGTACAGCACTTCTACCAAATTCTTTGCGAGATTTTCCTGCTCCACCGCTTTCTTATAATCTCCCTTGTCAAACGCATCCAGCTCAAAATACTCTTCTGGCTCTGCGTCCCAGGCTATCAGAACATTGACCATGTTGTTGTTATAGCCGATCACAGGCATGTCGTAAGGCACGGCGCGCACAGACTGGTATCCCTCATGGATAAAGCGGGGCTTTCCTCTCTGATCCACTTCTGAACGCACATAACCGCCAAATTTTATCTGGAAAGTATGCTCTGGACGGCGCAATTCAAAGGGATAGCCGTCTTTGAGCCAATTATCTGGCACTTCCACCTGAAAGCCATTGTCGATTTTCTGACGGAACAATCCGTAACGGTAACGTATGCCGCATCCATAGGCAGGATATCCCAGGGTAGACAAAGACTCCATAAAGCATGCTGCGAGTCTTCCAAGCCCGCCGTTTCCCAACGCTGGGTCTGGCTCCTGGTCTTCGATGACATTCAGGTCAAATCCGATCTCATCCAATGCATCCTTCACTTCTTTGTATGCGGTCATATTGATTAAGTTATTTCCCAGGGCCCTTCCCATCAAAAATTCCATCGACATATAATATAAAATCTTGGGATCTTCTTTGTCAAACGTCTTCTGGGTAGCCATCCACTGGTCAATGACTACGTTTTTCACCGCATTAGACACTGCCTGGTACACTTCCTGCTGGGAAGCCTCCTCCAATGTCTTCCGGTAAAGGTTCTTTACATTGTTCTTAATCTCCTGAACAAACTTCTCTTTCTTAAATATCTGATTTTTCATATCTGCCTCCTTCTTCTCTGGTACCTGTATCTTAACTGCCAAAGATACAGACGACCTCCCTGGATGCGCATCCGCACGAAATGATACTGTCGTAACGAAGTCATGTCTGCGCTGCCAGCCGTCGTTTACGGCCAGCTATACCCTTTCACATACTTTTTGCACGCTTAATACCACATGCTCCCCGTTGATATTCCATTCTTTTTGATATCCTTTGAGTTGCGTGCCATCAATCCGCTCAGCAAGTACCTCCGACTGAATCTGTCCGCCGTAGTTTTCAAAAATTGCGGCAATCTTATCCTCTGCATGATAAGATACGACAATCTTATCCATCACCTCAAAGCCAGCCTCTTTACGCATCGTTTGAATCTTGCTGATCAGTTCCCGTACAAAGCCTTCCTCGATCAGTTCCTGGGTCAGGTTGGTGTCAAGGACTACCGTCACCTCATTATCGCCTTCTGTCACATAGCCCTCCTGCTGGGTCATGGTAATCAGCAAGTCCTCCTCACATAATACAACGTCTGCGTTTACACTGTCAAGAGTAATGCTTCCATTCTTCTTAAGCTCCTCCATGGCACGATTGCCGTCTAGTTCTTTTAACGCCTGCTGGATCTTGCCAAGGTACTTGCCGTATTTAGGCCCTACGGTCCGAAGCTGGGGCTTGAACGCATAGTCGGTAAAGCTGCTGACGTCCTCTGTAAAAGTCACTTTCTTTACATTTAACTCTTCCTCGATAATCTCCTGGAAAAATTCTGGCAGTTCAAACGGCGCTTTTACAAACATAGACGCAATTGGCTGACGGTTCTTGATATTAGCGCCGTTACGGCAGGCACGACCCATCACCACGATTTTGAGCACGGCGTCCATATTCTTCTCCAGCTCTTTGTCGACCATCTTTGCGTCCGCTGTTGGGAAGTCGCAAAGGTGCACGCTTTCTGGCGCATTTTCATCAATGCTGCACACCAGGTTGCGGTAAATATCTTCTGTCATAAAAGGAATCATAGGAGCCGCAGCCTTGCTCACGGTCACAAGCGCCGTATACAGGGTCATATAGGCATTCACCTTGTCCTGCTCCATGCCTTTTGCCCAGAAACGTTCCCTGCTTCTTCTAACATACCAGTTGCTCATGTCATCCACGAATTCCTGCAGCGCCCTTGCCGCCTCAGGGATTCGGTAATTGCCCAGATCACTGTCCACTTCGCTTACCAAGGTATTCAGCTTAGACAACAGCCATTTGTCCATCACAGACAATTTGTCATATTCGAGCTTGTATTTTGAAGCGTCAAATTGATCGATATTGGCATAGAGGATAAAAAATGCATAGGTGTTCCAGAGCGTTCCCATGAATTTTCTCTGGCCTTCCTGCACGGCCTTGCCGTGGAAACGGTTGGGCAGCCAGGGTGCAGAGTTCACATAAAAATACCAGCGGATGGCATCTGCGCCGTAAGTTTCTAAAGCTTCAAACGGATCTACCGCATTTCCCTTTGACTTGCTCATCTTCTGTCCGTTTTCATCCTGAACGTGCCCTAGCACGATGACATTCTCGTAAGGGGCTTTATTAAATAGAAGCGTGGACTCGGCAAGCAAGGAATAGAACCATCCTCTGGTCTGATCCACCGCCTCAGAGATAAACTGTGCGGGAAACTGTTGCTCAAACATTTCTTTATTCTCAAACGGATAGTGATGTTGTGCAAAAGGCATTGCCCCGGAGTCAAACCAACAGTCGATAACTTCTGGCACCCTGTGCATTTTCTTTCCGCATTTAGGACATTGGATTGTCACTGCATCAATATAGGGGCGATGCAACTCGATTTCCTCTGGACAATTATCAGACAATTCTTTTAATTCTGCAATGCTTCCGATGGAATGCATATGGCCGCATTCACATTCCCAGACGTTTAACGGCGTTCCCCAGTAACGGTTCCGCGAGATGCCCCAGTCCTGAATATTCTCAAGCCAGTCGCCAAAACGCCCCTTTCCGATGGACTCTGGAATCCAGTTGACTGTGTTGTTGTTGCGCACCAAGTCCTCTTTTACCGCTGTCATCTTGATAAACCATGACTCGCGCGCATAGTAGATTAGCGGTGTGTCACAGCGCCAGCAGTGCGGATACTCATGCTCGAATTTCGGCGCGTCAAACAGCAGTCCCTTCTCCTCCAAGTCCTTCAAAATCATCGGGTCCGCCTTTTTCACGAAAACGCCAGCGTAGGAGGTCTCCTCTGTCATCTCGCCCTTTCCGTTGACAAGCTGTACAAACGGCAGCTCATACTTTCTGCCGACATTGGCATCATCCTCACCAAACGCAGGGGCAATGTGTACGATGCCGGTACCGTCTGTCATTGTGACATACGTGTCACAAGTGATAAAATGCGCCTTTTTGTGCTGCTTTTCAATGATGCCTGCCGCAAAGTCAAACAGCGGTACATACGCCTTGTACTCTAAATCCGTACCCTTGTAGGTTTCCAGCACCTCATACGCCTTGTCGCCCTCATTTTCCGCCAGTTTGCCGAGCACCTTGTCAAGCAGTGCTTCCGCCATATAGTAAGTGCAGCCGTCCGCCGCCTTTACCTTACAGTATGTCTCATCGGGATTTACGCAGAGCGCCACATTGGACGGCAGTGTCCAGGGTGTGGTGGTCCATGCCAGAATATACGCATCCTCGTCCTTCACTTTAAAGCGCACCACTGCAGAGCGTTCCTTCACGTCTTTATAGCCCTGCGCCACCTCATGGGAGGACAAAGGCGTGCCGCACCGCGGACAGTAAGGCACTATCTTAAACC
>OFGN01001671.1_pt1 | contig 14657 bp, 15 predicted proteins | sample 1521821 | NCBI WGS metagenome assembly OFGN01 (sample SAMEA3504094, study PRJEB24116) | mouse gut metagenome | biome: mouse gut; feature: mouse-associated habitat; material: faeces | place: Denmark | collected 2011
CCATGCGGCAGGCCGTTTTCTATGCCGGGCAAGCCGTGAGCGTCGCCAGGAAAGCTGTGGGCATCGTATCGACGGCCCGCGAAATGTTTACCGGCAACGGCATGGAGATCGCGGGCAAGGTCCTCGGTGGTATCGACGGCCTCGCCGGGCGGGCGACCGGGCTTACGGGGAATCTCTCGGATTCATTGACGTCCTGCGCGGCGTCTCTCACCGAACCGCTCGACGGTCTCAAGGAAGCCGTGGGTATGGCCAAGGAAGCCCGTGACATTTTCAATGAAGGCTGGCAGGCCGCGAGACAGCTCGGCTTCGTCAAGGAAGAGTCCCGTTTCAGCATGACGCTCGGCACGCTCGGAAACAGCCTTGAGGCCGGACAACGGCTGATTGAGCGTACGTCTCCCGTTCTGCAAACCTTCGCCGCCAAAATCGCCAGCCGCAAGGAGACGACGTGACGACCGACAACATTATCCATCTCACGACGGAAGGCGAACGGTGGGACACTATCGCCTGGCGGTACTACGGTTCCGTCAACGAGGCCGGACGGATCATGAAAGCGAATCCCGGCGTCCCGCTCGTTCCCGTACTTCCCGGAGGCATCCGGCTTTCCATCCCCGTCGTCGACGCCGCGACGATTGACGAAACGGCGGCCCTCCCGCCGTGGTGCGGGGGGGCGGAATGAGCCAATCCCTCCTTTCCGCACCTGTTCCTTGCCCGCTCGTCAAGCTCACCTATGAACAGAAAGACATTTCCAACGACATCGCGCCGTATCTGGTCGAATTTTCCTATGTCGATCATCTCTCCGGGGAATCGGACGAGCTGGAAGTGCGCCTCGAAGACGTCGATGGGCGCTGGCGCGGGCCGTGGTATCCCGGCAAGGGCGACAAGCTGAGGGCCGAGATTGGCTACGCGGGAGAGAAGTTCCTCCCTTGCGGGGAATTTGAGATCGACGAAATCGGCTGGTCGTTCCCTCCCGACGAAGTAAGCATCCGGGCGCTCGCCACCGGCATCTCCACGCCCTCGCGTACAAGAAAAAGCAAAGGCTACGAGAAGACGACGCTCGCCGCCGTCATCCGGGCCGTGGCCAAACGCCTCGGCCTCACCCCGGCGGGAGAAGTGGCCGACATCCCGATTGACCGGGTGACGCAGTATCAGGAAAGCGACCTCGCCTTCCTGAAACGCCTTGCCAGAGAGTATGGCCACACGTTCAAGGTCTGTGGCAAGAAGCTCATCTTCCAGCACAAAAACGGCGTCCTCGCCGCCGAAAGCGTCAAGACGCTCGAGGTGACGGACTGCACGGGCGGGAACGGCCGCGACAAGCTGAAGGACATCCCCTCTAAGGTGAAGGTCAAGAAACAGGATGCCGGGAAAAAGACCCTCAAAGTCTACGGCAAAACTTCGGACGGGAGCCTCGCCGTCGTCGGCACGACGGAGACGGCACAGAAAAAACGCGGGCGCAAGACGAAAAAGACCAGCTCCGACGAGCTGAAAATCACGGGGCGCGGCAGTCAGGCGCAGCTTGCGGCCAAGGGCGACGCGGCCCTTCAGGACGCGGAGCTTGAGCGGGTACGGGTATCGCTCACGCTTTACGGCGATCCCGAGCTGACTGCGGGGATCAGCGTGGACCTCGGCGAATCGTTCGGGGCGTTCTCCGGCAAATACCTTATCATGCAGGCCCGGCACGAGATCAGCCGGGACGCCGGATACCGGACCGAGCTTGATCTCGCCCGGACCGGAAACGCCGAAAAGAAGGAGAAAAAGGCATGAATCGGACACTGGAGGAATCAGGGGCGACCTTTGCCGTCGGCATCATCTCCGCCGTCAATGCCGCGACGGGCTGGGCGCGGGTGCGCCTCCCGGCCTACGACAACCTCGAAACGGCGGAGCTTCCGGTGCTCCAGCGCAGGACGCACAGGGACAAGGCGTTGGACCTTCCCGACGTCGGCGAACAGGTGGCGCTTATTCTTGACCGGCGCGGGGAGGACGGCGTCGTCCTCGGCGCGATCTGGTCCGAAGCCGATCCCGTGCCGCAGTCTGACGGCCCGGACGTCGACGTCCGGCGCTACGAGGACGGCACGCTCCTGCGCTATGACCGCAAGGCCCACAAGCTGACCGCCGAGGTCAGGGGAAGCGTGGACATCGTCGCAGACGGCGTCGTCAGGGTCGAATCGAAAACCCGGCTCGAACTCGCAGCCCCCGAGACTGACATACAGACCAACGCGCTCTCCATGTCCGGCTATTCCGGCGGCAAGACCCGAGCGACGGGCACAACGCGGGCCACCCTGCGCGGCATGTTTTACGTCGTCGACGGCGACGTCATTGCCGACGGCGTTTCACTGGAGCACCATATCCATAATGGCGTTGAAACCGGCAGCGGGCAGTCGGGGGAACCCGTGGCTACCGAATAGTGTTTCCTAAAGCCCTTTCAAAGACGCCTGCCGCATCGCCCCGTATAACGGGGGCATGTCAACGCTCCTCGCCTCCCTCCAAACACGCGCGACGCCCTCCACCCCCCATTGGCAGCTTGCCCTCGGAGACAGGGGCGTCGTGCAGCAGTTCGCCGACATCGAGCAGTGCATCCGCATCATCCTCGGTTCGCCTCATGGGTCCGATCCCCTGCGGCCGCTCTTTGGGAGTCGTATTCTCAATTATCTCGACTGGCCACTTGAAACCGCCCGTCCACATATCGTCCGGGAAATCATGACCGCCCTTGCGGCGTGGGAACCCCGCATCGAGGTCGTCCGCGTGACCGTCTCACGAGGAACGCCCGGAGAACGGGGTGCCGTGCTTGTCCAATGGCGGCTCGCCGGAGACTACGCGGGGGCGTTGACAACAACTAAGGCCGTGCTTGGAGGCGGCGCATGAGCGACCTCGAAAAACCGCAATTCATTGAAACGGACGTCCAGACCGTTCTCGACGAGTGCATCGCGGAATACGAACGGCTGACGGGCCGCCCCTTGTATCCCGCACAGTCCGAGCGGCTGCTCATCAACCTCATCGCCTACCGCGAACACCTTGTCCGTGTCGGGATTCAGGAGGCGGCCGAGCAGAACCTCGTCGCCTTCGCCCGCGCGCCCATGCTCGACTATCTCGGTGAGCTGGTCGGCGTGACGCGGATTCCCGCGCAGCCCGCCCGCTGCATCCTGCGTTTTTCGCTTGACGCGCCCGCCGTTTCCCCGGTGTTCATCCCCACTGGTACAGGCGTGTACAGCAATGACGGAAAGCACCTCTTCAGGACCGAAAGCGACAGGGAAATCAAAGCCGGCGACGTAAGCGCCGATGTCGACGCCGTGTCGGACGAAGCGGGCGACGCCGCCAACGGCCTGCAACCGGGGAACGTTTCCCTGCTGGCGGGCGATGTGACGGATGAGGCCCTTTCCGTGCGCAATCTCGGTATGACCACGGGCGGGGCCGACGAGGAAACCGACGATCACTTCCGGGAACGCATCATGCTTGCCCCGGAGAGCTTCTCCGTGGCCGGTTCCGAGCTCGCCTACCGCTATCACGTCCTTTCGGCGTCGTCGTCCATCGTCGACGTCGGCGTCCTTTCCCCGGCCCCCGGCGTCGTCGAACTGTATCCCTTGACGGAAACCGGCATACCGGACACAGCGACGCTCGCGCTTGTCAAGGCGACGGTCGGCTCCGAAAAGGTCCGCCCCCTTACCGATCAAGTGGTCGTCATTGCCCCGGAGCGCGTGCCGTATTCCCTTTCCGTCGCCCTGACACTGTACAAAAACGCCGATGCCGACGCCGTAAAGAAACGTGCGCAGACCAGCCTCGCCTCCCATGCCGAGGCGCTGCGGGCCTCTCTCGGCCGGGACATCGTGCGCTCACAGTTCATCGACGCCGCGCTCGTTTCCGGCGTTTACGACGTGGAGATCGTCACGCCCGCCGCCGACGTCGTCCTCTCCCGTAAACAGTGGGCCGACTGCACCGGAATCGCCGTAACCGTCGGAGGCCGGGCAGATGAATGATCCGCTTCTTCAGCCACCCCTTCAAAACGACGCGCGGATGGAGGCGCTTGCCCGGCTTATCGCCCGGCTGTCCGTGCTCCCGACGGAAAGGCCGCTCGTCAATCTCGCCGACACCGTCGCCGCCTCGGCTCTCTCCGCCCTCGGGGAGCAGTTCCATATTATGGGTGACGAAGGCTGGAACTATGCCCGCACAGAAGCCGAGCGTCGGGCGCTCATCAAGAAAGCCGTCGAACTTCATCGACATAAAGGCACGCCGTGGGCCGTGCGCACGGCCATTGATACTGCTCTTGGCACCGTCGAGACACGCATCGAAGAATGGTTCGCTTACGGAGGGGAGCCGTATCGCTTCCGCCTTTTTCTGAGCCTGCTCGGAACCGGCATCCTTGCCGAAGAGCTGGCCAAAGCCCGCGCCATCGCCCTTGAAACCAAAAACGTGCGCTCACATCTCGACGGCCTGACCGTCGTCAGTTCCAGAAGCCACGAAATACGTTGCGGCGCGACGGCGTGTGTTGGCGGTACCGTCACGATATGGCCTGCCGCCGTTACCGACATCGACGCCGCTTTCGACATGCACGCCGGATGCTGCCTGCATCTGCAACATACCGTTACAATCTTCCCGGAGGATATAGATGGGTCAATCCTATAAAATCGTCACCACCAATCTCGGACGCACGGCCGTTCGCTTCGCGCTGGCACAAGGCACGAGCGTCAAGCTGACGCATATGGCCGTGGGCGACGGTGGTGGGCAGGACGTCGAGCCCATGTCTTCCATGACGGGCCTCGTGCGCGAAACGTTCCGTGCCCAAATCAACGAGATCACCTTTGACGCCGTGCATCCCGACATGTTCACCGCCGAGCTGTTCATCCCGCAGTCCGTCGGCGGCTTCTACATCCGCGAAGTCGGCCTCTTCATGGAAGACGGCACCCTCTTCGCCGTCGGCTCGATGCCGCTTACCGAAAAGCCCGATCTCAGCTCCGGCTCAGCCTCCGATCTTTTGATCAAGATCATCGTGCGCGTGCTCGACGCCTCGACGATCTCCATTTCCATCGATCCCGCGCAGGTTCTCGCGACGCGCGACTACGTTGATCGGATGGACCGCGAACGGATCAGGGCCGCCGTTGAAGCACATAATACAGAACAGGCCGCCCATGATTACCTCGCGCGGAAAACCGTACAGATCAAGGCTGGGACTGGCCTCTCCGGCGGGGGCACGCTTGAGGCTGACCGGACGTTGACGGTCAAATACGGGACTGCCGCAGGTACAGCGTGTCAGGGCAACGACGCTCGGCTTTCCAACGCCCGGACCCCCACCGCCCACAAGGACACGCACAAGACCGGAGGAGCCGACGCGCTCACGCCCGCCGACATCGGGGCTGTCCCGACGACCGTTCAGGTTATCGCCGGAACCGGGCTCTCCGGAGGCGGTTCGCTTGCGGCGAACCGTACGCTAACGGTCAAGTACGGCATTGGTACGGGGACGGCGTGTCAAGGGAACGACGCCCGCGTGACAGCTTCAGAAGCATTCCGGCTTTCCATGATCGGCGTCCCGCGCTACTGGCGCTCCACGACCCTGCCCGCCGGGCACGTCTGGGCGAACGGCGACCTCGCGCTGTTCACGGACTGGCCCGAACTGAAAAAAATATACGATGCCGGAGGCTTCGCGGGGATGTTGCTGGCGTATAACGCGAACTCCGCGACCATCGCCGCCAACCTTGGCAAATGGCGACCGAATGCCGCTAACCCCACAGGATTATACGTTCCTAAGCTAGGCGACCAGTTTTTCCGAGCTTGGACGGGCACTGGTGAGGCTGGAGTATACAGAGCATCTGGATTGCCCAATGTCACGGCACGATGGGTCAACTGGAACACGCCCGTCATGCGAACACCTCTCTTACAGGATGACATCGATGGAGCTCTTTCTCTTAGCACCTCGGCACAAAGCGCAACTGGATTCACATCGGGCGGGTCCGGACGCATGTGGGACGCACTGACCTTTGATGCGAATCGAAGCAACGTTATATATGGGGCCGCCGCCGAGGTCCGTCCCCCTAATATTCTTTTACCTGCTGTTATATATTTAGGTGTTTCTGCTTGACTTTTTTTCTTCCAGTGCGCCTTTCCGAGGATGGACGCTGGGGGTGAACCGGGAAGCCGGGAGTTGGCAGGGTGATACGATACGAGAAATTACGGGCTTAGTTGCTAATCTCGTGCGTACCGTACCAAGTGTAGATCAAGGTCCATTCGAAAATCATCCATATGCTAATTTGTCAGTAACAGTCGGGGGAGACAATTTTGGCTCGGAGGGTTTATATTTTAGGGTTTCCCGTGCTGTCCCGACCGCCGATGAAAACCGCCCGGTCAATGTATCTGTACCTGTCATTTTCTATCTTGGCATCCCTGCCTAGGCGTGAGCGCCGAGATAAATACAGGTGGGTAAATTAATGCTCGGCGGCATGACGGTTTGAGATGATCCATAAATTTCGGAACAGAGAGAAGCATCAAAAATAAACCCATCGGAGAGAACTTTGTTACTTAGTTGTCCATAGCCTCCATATTCTCCTCTTTTTTGAGTAGAAAAACATCCTTCGCAAAGTAAATTAGCTTCAGAATCTTGCACAGCAAAGTTGCCGACAGAACCAGTAATGTTTGGCAAACCCGGCATGTTGGCTCCACCGGCCCCGGCTGCCCCTGCACAAGCTCGGAAAGGCGCGGGATAAAGAAAAAAGTCATGCGTGAGTGCCTAGATAGATGAGCACAGGAAGCTGCACAGAATCCGGGAGAACAGTAGAAGAGCGACCGTAAATAGGGCTACAACGGGATGCGTCAAAATCCACTAAATAACGTCTATTATTTACAACGTCTGAACTATTGGCGGGATAACGAGTACGCACGCCCCCTAAGTTTGCAAAGGCTCCTTTTTGGCTGGAAGCATAAAAAATACCGAGATCACCCTCTTTGTCTGACACACCATTCCCAAGCTGCCCCGTAACGTTTGGTAGACATGCCGGAGTGTACGTCCCAGCCCCGGCTCCTCCCGTCCAAGCTCGGAAAGGCGTGTGGTATTAGTAAAAATCATGCAGCTTGACCAAGATACAAAATAACAGGGAGTCGAATATGAACCGGAGCAAACTCCACTCCGGCGTGTTCACTCCAAACACGAGAGAGATCAAAGTTCATGAGATACTCACCTGAATATGTACTTGATGAGCGTGCAGTTCCTTTAGCATTTTTGGAGATACCAAAAGGCCCGGAAGTTATACCCGTGATCCACGTCAGCATTTGCGCATCCGCACCAAAATTGCCCGCTGCCCCTCTCCCGGTATCAGCAGTCCAGCTTCCGGCGTTACCCTCTCCCGTGTAAGCTCGGAAAGGCTTTTTGTGACAAAAAAACCATAAAGAAAGGAACAAGATATGAACACTCCTCAACTCCATATGTATGACCTGAAGACCGGAGAATACACGGGCAGCCGTGATGCAACCCTGCGCCCGAACGGCGAGCCGATTCTTGAAGCCACCGGCGCGACGCCCGTTGTTCCGCCCGCCGCCATTCCTACGGGGCTCGTTGCCCGCTGGAACGGCGATGCGTGGGAGACGGTTGAGGACCACCGGCAAAAAATGGACGAAAAGGGGCGCAAGGAAGGCGGGACACCGTACTGGCTGTCGGAAGATACATGGCAATCCCAACCGCGATACATGGAAGAACTCGGGCCGCTCCCCGAAGGGGCGTTGCTCGAAAAGCCGGAGCGCCCGCTCGACGAATACAAGGCAGATAAACGGCGGGAGATCGCCGCAGGCTATACGGCGGCGCTGACGGCGACCCTGACGATGCCCGCCGAATCCCCCTCGGCGGCAGACGTGGCGACGGGAGCCGCACTTTTTGCCGCTGACGACGCTGTGGGGCTCGCCGACGTGCAGACGATTTTGATCGCGAGGAGGAACGAGCTGCTGGCGGCGGTGGATGCGGCAACCAGCAGGGAAGCACTCGGAAACATCGTTATCGATTATCCGGTTTGATCACATTCCTCTCGTACTGTAGAGCCGCCGTAACCAGTACGGGAGGAATACGAATGGCCTTGCGATATGTTGAGTACAAACGGCGGCAATGGGTTTTGAAATTTCGTGATCCGTGGTCAAACAAACCGCGTGTAAGGAGCTTTTTTACGGAAGCCGAAGCCAAGACTTTTGAAACCGTACAAATGGAGCTCTATGCCCGCGAACGCGAGCTTATCCGCCGCGCGCGTCGGCGCACGTCTTCGGCGTCGGCAACGCGCGCGACAGTCGCGGAGCTTTTGGGGCGGTACATGGAAACCCTTGAAAATCCGATGACCCGGAGCACGACGGTGCAGCATATCGAACCGCTGGCGGCCATTTTCGGCCACCGCCGGGCACACTGCCTCACATGTGACGACGTGCTGGCATGGTGCGAAGTGCAGCGCCAGCGCGGCGTCGGGCAATCAACAATCCATCGGCGCGTCTCCATCTTACGCGCGGCATACAGTTGGGCCGTAAGGACGCGCGTGCTGACGGGAAATCCGCTCATGGCGCTACGCATCGCGAAACCCACAACCCGGCGCATCACGCCGCCGTCAACGAAAGAGGCCCGGCTTCTCTATAATGTGGCCGCGCCGCATATCCGCCGGGTGATCGTTCTCGGTATGGCGACCGGGGCGCGCATAGGCCCGAGCGAGCTTTTCCGGTTAAAATGGAGTGACGTCGACATTGAAACGGGGATCATCAGGATGCCCAACGCGCATAAAGGCGCGTTGGACGAGGCACGGGACGTTCCAATACGGGACGACGTGCTTGCGCTGCTCAGGGAATGGCAGGAAGAGGATGCGCGGACCGGATATGAATATGTCATTGCCTATAAAGGACGGCCCGTCCGTTCCATTTCGAGCGGCTGGCATAATGCCCTCAAGCGGGCGGGCATCACGCGGCGCATCCGGCCTTACGATTTGCGGCACGCCTTCGCCTCTCTTGCTCTCATGCATGGGGCCGACATCAAAAGTGTCGCGGAAACAATGGGACACCGGGGAATCACCATGCTCCTCACCGTTTACCAGCACACGCGGTTTGATCAGCGCCGCCGTGCCGTAAACGCCGCGCCAGGGCTTTTTTCAAGCTCCGGCGCGAAGGACAGAAAAAAACGAATTTCAGGCAGAGGCGGGGGAGGTGCAAACTCCCCCACCGGCCCGGCGATGACACGCCGGACCACGGCCCCACACGACGAAAGGGCATCGTGCGGAGTGTCCGCTTGCGTTTATGCTCATGACGAGCGCGTAAACGCATATCAGGACGGATGCGGGGGCGCAACCCAAGGACAATCAAAAAATGACGGGAGCACACGACAACGAAATCAGATGCGGACACTGCAACAAAATGTTGGCCAAAGGGACGGCCCTTGATCTGAGCATCAAGTGCCCCCGCTGTGGGGCAATCAACCACGTGAGGGCCACGCGCCCCGGCTCCGAGCCGCGAGACGGCCATGCGGAGCAATCATTTGCAAGTAGGTAGTTTGTTCTCGGGCGTCGGTCTTTGCGATCTCGGCCTTTCATGGGCGGGGATGCGGCACGCCTTCTTTTGCGAGGTCGATCCATTTTGCCGATCGATACTTGCTAAACACTGGCCGGGCGTACCTCTATATAATGATGTAAGAGTACTCGAAGGTTCGAAAGTTCCGCACATAGACATCCTGTGCGGCGGCTTTCCATGTCAGGATGTAAGCTCGGGAGGCAAACGTGCGGGAATCAAGGAAGGGACGCGGAGCGGGCTGTGGTATGAATACGCAAGACTTATCGGGGAAATCCGTCCCCGTTACGCCATCATCGAAAATGTCCGGGGCCTGCTCTCCTGCGGAATTGAGATCGTCATGCGGGACTTGGCCGCGCTCGGGTACGATGCTGAATGGGAAGTGCTCCCCGCAGCCGCCCTTGGCGCCCCGCACCATCGTGAAAGAGTGTTCATTGTTGCCTACCCCCATAGTCAGCGGGCTGACGGAAGGGCTCGGCTTCTTGCTCCGCTCGAACGAATCATGGGAGAGCACCAGCAATCTGTCCGCGTATCTGATTGGCTTGGAATACGGTTTGACCGGGCGCGAAAAGCGTCCGCACGGGAAGCATATCGCGGACCCGTCATTCATAGAGTGGATGATGGGAGCGCCGAAAGGCTGGACAGACCCGGCGGCGTAGGATTACTCCCGCGTGAGCTGGTACCGATCTGGACACAACGCCTCAAGGCCCTCGGCAACGGCATTGCCCCGCAGCAATCATACGCCGTCGCCGCCTGCATTCTGAAAGCCGAAGAGTTGGCGTCGAACTCTTGCCCGAGTATGCAAGGATAGCGGCGGAGCGCATAAAAACGGCATAAATAAAAAGGCGGGAACACACTCCCGTCTTTTTATTTATGCATACGGTATGCCATAGTGTACTCTTCCCCAATTCTCTTATACCAAAACTAAACGGCGTTGTACACAAAACTGTCTGGCGCGTTACAACGGCGGCCCCGTCCGACGGAGGGCTGGCTTTTTTGTATGGTGGCGGTGTTTCCGAAAGCTGTTGCCAAGGGCAGCTTGTGGTTGCGGAAAAATTTACATAATGTAAAATGCATTATGGGATAATGGGAATGCAAGAAATCCCGGAACCTTCGGAAGAAGCCCCCCTGCCCCAAAAGGGATACCCCTGTCCGCCGTGCTGCGCGCGGCCTCCACGAAGGTCTGGCGTTTCAGGGCCAGCGTGTTGCCGCGCACGAGGCGCACGAAGGTGGGGATGCTGAAGATGGCCACGGCGAGACGGAAAGGGGAGCGCGTACCCCCGGAGGCCCAAACCTCTCGACGGGTGCTCTCCCCATAGTGGCGGATCGGCAAAAGCGGCTGGAAAACGGCCCCGGCCTGCGTTTCATCACCGACGGCCCATCCCAGACGGCCCACCACAGGAGGATGGCCGCCTTTACGGGAAGAACCGACGCCATCGGGTGGATCGCGTGGAAAGGCCGGAACGTCCGCGACGAGGGCGGGCCCGCCTGCGTCATCGGCTGGCTTCAGCGGCGACGGCATCGTCATCAGCCTGAGTCAACGGGGCCGCCTGCGCCACCGGATGGATGAAAGACGGTGTGCTGTGCCGCAGGCCGCCTTTCTGTGCATCTTTTCCATGAAGAAGCACCGGGGCAAGGACGCCGGGCGCGTTCCGGCCCTGCGTGCGCCGCCTGCCCTTTCCAGCTCGAAAAGGGAAAAACGCGGCCCCTCAAGGTAACGACATTCCCTCAAAAGGGAAAAATGGATGGCTTCTCCCCTTGATGTCCGTGCGCGCCGGGCACGCCGCCTCTTCCGGGGGTAAAATCCAGAATATATTGTATGATAGCTAGAAAGAAGCCGTTAGGAGACGTGGGAGCGGCTCCGAAGAAGGCCGCCGAACGGAGGCTTGAGAAGACCATGAGAAAGCGCGCCGACAGCCTTTTATTTCCCAAAAGCGCGCTAAGATAGCAGATACGTGAAAGATGAGGCTTGCACAGGTGAAAAAAGATGATATAATTTACAAAACCGTGCGCCTTCTCTCAAAGTCCGGGCCTGCCTTTTCCGCAACGTGGAGCGTTCCCTTCTTACGGCAAGCCTCTTTCCGTTCCGGCGACGCTGCACGGGGAAGCCCCGCCGGAAGGTCATCATTGCGTATCGGGAACAAGGGCGAGGCGCGGCTTGGGTCCACGCTTCAGGCGAGGCTTGACGGGCGGCAGAAGCTCTTCGGGAATGCCGAGGGAGAGCAGCCGGGAGTGACGTTCCTCCGTCATTCTCTTCCCGCTGAGAGTCATGGACAGCAGTTGCGCCGATATTCCCATTTCTTTGGCTAAAGTCGTGCCATCCCAGTTATGGAGTATAAGCCAAGCCTTGAGTTGCGCTTGACGTGTGGGAGAATTATCGTTTATCATTTAACGGTATTCTGTAAAGTTAAATGTTATAGTAAGCACGCGCCGTTACATTTTATTAGTTAAATTTGTATAGCCAATTTAGCTAAAATAACAAGAGGAGTCAAACATGAACATGGAGACCCCCATGGAGACGCCGGTGGAAGGATTTAAACAAAGATTACGAGAAGTTATGAGCGAACTAGGAAAAAGAAACAGCGAACTCGCCCAAATATGCGGGGTATCCGACGCTACATTCTCCAATTACAAGACCGGGAAAAAACTTCCCAGGGTGGAAACTTTAGCTAAACTTGTCATCACTTGCCGTCTCAACGCCAATTGGCTGCTCATGGGCGAGGGAAGCATGTTTCTGGACAAAAAGAGCGGGGCCGAACTGGTACCCCCCCTTGCCGCCGAGGGCCTCGTCCAGTCGGACGCCGTCAGCCAGAGGCTGCAAACGGCGGTCCACCTCCTGAAAGAGGCGGGCGCCAGCGGCGAATCCATCGAAAAAGCCATATTCGCCATTATCGAGAACAAACCCTGAGGCCCCGCCATCCCCGCGACGGATGGAGACGGCTTGGCTTCCCTTTCTGAAAATCCTTTTTCCTTGTCGCATCTTCTTTTATATTCCGGTATGTAAAAGGAGGTACAGCATGAACGAGAAATATCTGCCAGCACACGTTCCCGCCCCCCGCGTTTTCTCCCCGCAACAAACGGCCTACCGCGACCCTCCAGACAGAGAAGGCCGCACGTCAGCGCCCGTTTGGTCTTGACGTTCGCCCCCTGCCTTTGTGCGTCTTGACGCGCTGACGGGTCACTTTCCGTCCGGGCGCGCCTTTCGTGCGGCCCGCACCCCGCCACCCCCGGCACGGCCTCGGATGCTTTTCCGGCATGGCCGGCAGGCCCGCTTGCGCGCAACGCCCCGTTCCGCCTGTTCCGCCCGGCCCCGGCAGGCCCGCTTCCCACGGCTCGGCGCTCCCGTCGCGTCCGCCCTTCACACCGCACGGCGTCCCGAGGGCCGCCCGCCCCGCAGGACCCTCCCGATACCGACGGCAACCCCTTGTTCCATTCACGTGACGATGCCCGGAACGTCGGAAGAATCTCCTACAGCAGCCTTGCCTCTTTCGGCCAGGCGCCCTATGGTTGCGCAGTGTTGCAGCGGATGGCCGGGACCGCCACCGCCCTGCCCCAAAGATGCCCCCTCCAGCGTCACGGGCTGCCCGAAGGCGAAAATCCGTAGCTCTCCGGGAAAGCGAAGCTCGGTCCGTGGAGGACTGGACAGCCACCCCGGGACAGCATCGCGGGAGGCCCGGGACAGCGGCTTCCGGCCCTCGGCCCTGCGGCCCCGCCTCTGGAGGAAACCTGCGTTCCCGGCGGGCATGCCCCGCCTCAGGGGAAAGCCTCATCCGCAGCCGCTAAAAGAAAAACGGGAGATGGGGCACGCCCCGCCTCCGGGAAAAACCCATACGCCGCGCCCTGCATGCTGGCGTTGCAGAGGCCACGCCCCGCCTGAGGGGAACGCCTCCGATTGCGTCAGGGTACCCTTTCCGGCCTGTCCGGAAATCAGGGCCTCCCCTGCCCTTCGCCGCGCCTGCGTGGGGCCGTCCTGTTCGACGAGCCGCAAAAGGACTGGGCTCCGCCCTTCGCCGCGCCCGCGTGGGGCCGTCAGGGGAACGGGCGCACCGGGGCAGCCCGGTCAGCGCCCCGCGCGGCCTCCCTCAACCTCCTACCTCGGGACAGCCATGCCCACAGCCACTCGTACAACAGAAGACTGGGCGTTCCTTGCCCTGCTCGTCGGGGTCACGGCCCTGTTCTTCCGGATGCTCCTGCCCTTTTTCGACGTTATTTTCTGGGCCGCCACCATCGGCATCCTCTTCCACCCCGTCTATACGGCCATCGCCGCCCGCTGTAAGACCGGGCGCGTGCTCTCCGCGCTCATCACCATCCTCCTGTGTCTTTTTTTGATTATCATCCCGCTCTCCTACGTCATTTACAACTGCGTGCTTGAGGCGAGCATCCTCTATCAGCGCCTGCTTTCCGAGCAGAACACCTTCGCGGGCTATGTCGACAGGATCAAGGAAAGCTACCCGGCCCTTCAGGAATGGCTCCAATACGCGGGCTATGATCTCGAACGCATCAAGGCGCTCCTCACGCGCTCGGTGCTGACCGTCAGCAGCTTCATCGCCAAAAACACGGTGACGCTCGGCGAGAACACGCTCGGCTTTTTGACCGATCTCGCGCTCGTGCTCTACATCGCCTTTTTCCTGATCATGGACGGGACCAAGATACAGGCCGTGCTCATCAAGACCCTGCCTTTCGGGGACCACCGGGAAAGGCTGCTTTTCCGAAAGTTTACCGAAGTAACCCGGGCCACGATCAAGGGGAGCCTTTTGGTGGCGGCCGCACAGGGGGCGCTTGGGGGGCTCATCTTCTGGCTTCTGGACATCCACGCGGCCCTGCTCTGGGGCGTGGTCATGAGCGCGCTGGCACTCATCCCGGTGGTCGGCGCGGCCCTCGTCTGGGGCCCGGTGGCCGTTTACCTCCTGCTCACGGGCAACTACTGGGAAGGGGGCATCCTGCTGGCCTACGGCTCCTGCGTCATCGGGCTGGCCGACAACATCCTGCGCCCCCTGCTGGTGGGCCGGGATACCAAGCTGCCCGACTTTCTGGTCCTCATCTCCACGCTGGGCGGCTTCCTTTTCTTCGGCATGGACGGCTTCGTCACCGGGCCGACGCTGGCGGTCCTCTTCGTGACCGTATGGCGGATATTCAGCGAGGAATTCGGCACGGACAGG
>OFGN01001682.1_pt1 | contig 14563 bp, 15 predicted proteins | sample 1521821 | NCBI WGS metagenome assembly OFGN01 (sample SAMEA3504094, study PRJEB24116) | mouse gut metagenome | biome: mouse gut; feature: mouse-associated habitat; material: faeces | place: Denmark | collected 2011
GGAATCCTAATCTTTCCAAGGATGTTTGGATATTTTTGATTCTTTCCCAAGGACATGGCCAACTACACCTCCGTGGAGCGCGCGCCCATCAGCACCACCTACCACGGCTATGAGATCGTCACCCAGGCGCCCCCCTCCAACGGCGGCGCTCCCATGCTGGAGATGTTCAACATCTTGGAGAACTATGACCTGAAGGAGATGGGCTTCAACAGCCCGGAGTACATCTTTACCTTTAACGAGGCGCTGCGCCTGGCCATGGCGGACGGCCTGACCTATTTCGGCGACCCTGATTTCTATGAGCTGCCCATCGACACCATCATCTCCAAGGAATACGCCAAGATCATCGACACCGCCTACTGCGGACGGCATACGCATCACTCGTTCCAGATCCGCCTGCCCTACATCAAGGGGATGCTCCACCAGGTGGACTTCCACACCTTCCTGACCGACTGCGGCACCCGCACCATCACCGACCTGTGGGGCGTGGAGCACCCGGTGAAAGACGTGGATGTCATCCTCACCCGCTCCATATGCAAGGGGCTGGGATGGATGGAGCAGTGCGGCATGAATTGGGACAATTACTGGGACGCCTTCCGGCGATACCGTCACGCGCTGTATATCACCAACGTGAGCAAGGAAAAGCCGGAGCGGTTCACCGAACTCAACTATCAGTTCCTCACCACCGTGTCGGTCCGGGTGGACGAGTTCCGACCCGTCGACCTGCCGGACGGCTGGGATCACAGCCCGGAGAAGGACGAGCGCCACTGGCTCACCAAGCAGACCGAGCTGGCCTACTACAACTTCCGGGCCAATAGACAGTTCCGGCGGGACTATTTTCTGCGGGCGCTGGAGGGGCGGCGTTTCTGGGCGCGGGAAAAGAGCCGGGACTACTATCTCGCCTCTGTGTTGAAAAAGAATCCGCGATTCATCGACGAGCCAGTGTACACCCAGGCGCTGGATGACATGGCGGAGCACATCGTGAAAAATTACGCCGTGGGGCGGCTCATCGTGACCGGGGATAACCGCTATCTGTCCGGTGATCTGCTGGACTTGCTTGTGGGATTGCTGGATCTCGGGCAGGCGCGGACGAAGCGGGAACGGACATTTTATGCCTCGGCGTTCACCAACGCGCAGCACTTTCCCAACGGTGCATTCTACGCCCCCGGCGCAACATACCCGCAGCAGGAGGTGTGTACGCTGTTGCGAAACCCACACATCGCCCGCAACGAGGAGATCCAGCTTTCTTGCTACGACGACAAAAATAATATGCGCCAGTTCTATTTCCGCCAGCTCACCGACGTGGTGATGGTGAGCTCCAATATGCTGGCGGCGGAGCGCCTGGGGGGGCACGGACTACGACGGCGACATGGTGAAAACCATCGCCGATCCCATCATCAATGCCTGTGCGCGGCGCAACTACGACATTGACCACTTCCAGAAATACAAATCGCTGGAGAACCGGGAGAACCTCCCCTTGCTGATGATCCCGGCGGCGGAACCCCGGATCGCCTCCGCCCACGACTGGGAGGCCCGGTTCGAGGCGGTGCGGGACACCTTTTCCTCCCGGGTAGGGCAGATTTGCAACGCCGCGCTGGATCGCAGTATCATCGCCTACAACGAGAACTCCGATGATGATGAACGCCAGCGGTGCCGGGAGGAGACGGAGCTGCTGGCCATCCTCACCGGGCTGGAGATCGATGCGGCCAATAGCGGCGTGCGGCCTGATCTGGAAGCATTTCTGGAACAGCGGACAGTGAAGCGGACGCCGTTTTTGCAGTACAAATATCTGGCGGAACACACTGGTGAACGGCGGGCCTGGTACGAACCAACCCACACTGCAAAGCTCAAGGCGTTTTTCAACCGGGTGGATTGGAGCCAAGTGGACTCCAACGTGGAGCGTCTGCCCTATCTGGCCCACCAGTTGAAAAAGCATACGCCGAAACTCAAGGCCATCCCCGCACAGGACGGGGAGCTGTTCACCTTCGCCGTTCAGCCTGATTGGCAGAATAAATTGGACAAAGGCATTTTGGCCGCTGTGGCCGCCCTGCTCAAGGACTACGAGGCGTGCCTGTCCCGTATCCGGGCCTGCCGGGTGCCTGTCCGAAGCAAGGGCCGGAAGAATGATGTGGAGCGTATCCACTTTTCCCGTGGGCAGGAGGAGGAATGGGACGCGGACGAGCTGTATGCCCAGTTGGGCGAGCTGCCGCCAGAGCAGGTGGCGGAGGTGTTGGAAGCCCTCCGCCGCGAGGGGTGGCAGTTTCTGGACACTGACGCGCGGGAGCGGTTCCTGTTTGAGGAGCTGTTCGACCTGTTTACAGATTTTCGTTTTAGTGGTTATAGGGTGCTGGCTGACATTCTGCTGGACATCGACCAGGAGAACGCCGCCCAGGATCGCAAGCGGCTGACACGGGATGGGGACTCCCCCGCTTTCGCCGCCATGATGGAGACGTATCAGAAGAAAACAGCTTCCCAGTCTTACCGGGACGCCGTTTCTGCCAAATGCCGGGAGCTGCTGGATGGGATCGTGAAGCCTATGATTGCGGTGCAGTATGTGGTGGCGCTGGGCAGACGGGGATTGCTATGGGAGTTACTGTCGGACGCCGTTCTACCCAACGTGTTGGAGGTGCGCCATGCTGAATGAGTGGCAGGAATTTTTGGAGTACACCGGGCCGGTAACCTACAAAGCCGACAGTAAAAAAGATACCTCCTGGCTGGGGCGCTTTACATTCGAGGCCCTGCGGGACTTTAGCGGGCTGTCCCGAATCTTGACTATCCTGGCTCGGGGGTTCCTGTTCCATGTCCCGGATGGGGTGGTGCTGGATGGCCAGCCCAGGGAGAAAATAGACTACGCCCGCCGGGGGCTGTGCGCCTGGTGCAGTGTGCCGGAGCGGGTGGGTGCGAAGCAGGAGTGGCAGTATCGGACGGATTTTGGCCCGCTTTATGAGGAGTTCCCGACACTGGTGGGCGAGGATGGCCAGGGGTGGTTCTGTCGGCACTTCCATACGGCCATGGCTTTTGCCAGGGACAATCCGAAGGTGGTGCGGAAGGTTTATTTTGAAGTCTCCGGGGATTTGAATAAAAAATTCGACGCGGAGTGGCGCAAAAAGGTGCGGCAGTTTCAGATGCCGCTGTTCTCCTCCAGTGCGGACGGCGCGTGGATCATACGCTTTGACGATGTGATTGCCGACGCGCTGGAGTTGGGGCCGCTACGGCAGAGTACGGTTGATTTGCCCGATGATCTGTTGGTAAAAATCGAGGCGGTGAAGCCGAAGAAGTTGCCTGCCGAGGTAATCCAAACGCTCATTGCCTATTACATCGCAAATAAGCCGGAGGACAGCGATTGGGCGGTACTGCCGGTGGCAAATTTTGACTGTTGGTTCGGGGATACCAATTTCGGGCGGAAATATCTCAGTCAGATTCCGGAGGACATCATCCAGCGGAGCAGCAGCTTCGGTGTCAGCCGGTATCGAGTGCTACCGGATTATTTGCCGTAGCTGGTTGGGACTTTGGGTTGTTCCCCGGCCCAGCCCATCCGCCTTCTTAACGAGGCCCACAAGCTGGCACACAGCGGCCAACAAGGGGCAGTCTGGGCTGGGGAGGTGTTAACCTCGTCTGGGAGCTTCCATCGCTCCTGTGGTGCGACACGGGCATCCTGCCCGGTCTGTTCTGACCGGGTAGGACACCTGTATTCTGGGTAGCTATTCAGTTCGTTCGCCAGCCGCCAGGCCAGCCGGAACCCGCAGATGAAGCTGCCTATGGATTTTTCCTCTGCCAGACAATCCTTGGCGTCGATCAAGCGGAGTACCAGCCGCCGCTCCGGCTTGTTCAGCTTCAGGATAAGCTTCTTGTGGAGGGCTTCGATTTCCGTGTGGACGTCTGTTACCTGGGGCGGTGTGTAGAAGCTGTCATATAGGGCTGTTAGGGCCTTATTCATGCTATCACCTCCTTGTGGCACAAACATATACCACAGGTTGGCGGGAAAAGCTACAAAATTTTTGGGCGTGTGCCTTTCTTGTTGGATGCGTCTTGTTGATATAGTTCCTCTGAGGATTCTTTGGCGGGGTACTCCACATTCAAAGCTGTAGCTTTCAGCCAACTGCTATTACATTGTCCGTCCACATCTCGCACTGGCTCATAACGGTCTGCACCGCGTCCTCCATCCCCTCCGGCGGGTATTTATACTTTTTCAAGAGACGCTTCACCAGCCGCCGCATCCCGGCCCGGGCGCTCTCTTTCTTCTGCCAGTCGATGGTGCGGTTTTGCCGCAGAAGGTCAGTCAGTTCTTTGGTGATGGCAATCAGTTCCTCATGCTCGTAAAAATCCTTGATGGCTTGGGGCTTGGTCAGCGCGTCATAAAACGCCAGCTCCTCGACATTCAGCCCCAGCGCCTCACCTTCCGCATTGGCCTGGGCGATGTCTCGTGCCAGCTTCAGCAGCTCTTGGATGACCTCCTCATTGGTCAGCATCCCGTTGAGGTAGCGGTTCATCACGCTCTGGATGATCTCACTGAATTTTTGAGACTTCACCACATTGGTTCGGCGGAAAACAGATACCTGCTCCGCAATCAACTTCTTCAGCAGCTCAATGGCCAGATTCCTCTCCTTCATATTGGCCACTTCTTCCAGGAACTTTGGATCAAACAGGGAAAACTCTGTCCCCACATCGGAAAACAGGTTGATAACCCCTTCGCTTTTGATGCTGTGCTTCAAAAGCTCGTTGATCTTCGCGTTGACCTCCGGCAATGTAAATTTCTCGCCCGCCCCGCCCATGGTGAGCCGGACAATCATCGTCCTGACCGCCTCAAAAAAGGCACATTCCAAACGGGTGCGCTCATCCACCATGCTGCCGCACAGCGAGAGGGCCTGTCGGAGCAACAGCGCCTCCTTGATGTAGATATTGTGGGTTTTCTCCTTTTCCGGTAGCGCGTGTTCCACAACCCGCTTGCCCAGCAGGAAATTGACGCCGCCGCTGATAGCCTTGGCACGTTCCAGATCTGTCCCAGAAGCAAACGCTGAATAGTCAAAACCATGGAACAGGTCGCGGCAGACGGACAGCTTCTCCAAAAACTTCGGGTATGCCACATGGCCCACATCAGGATCGCCGTAGTTCTTCTTGTCCCGGCCTGTGTAGTCGCTCATGGCCTGCTTCAGCGCCTGGGCGATGCCCACATAGTCCACAACCAGCCCGCCCTCTTTGTCCCCAAAGACTCGGTTGACCCGGGCGATGGCCTGCATCAGATTGTGCCCGGCCATGGGCTTATAGACGTACATGGTGGCCAGCGACGGCACATCGAACCCGGTCAGCCACATATCCACCACAATGGCGATCTTCATGGGGGAGCTGTTGTCTTTGAATTTCCGGGCCAGCTCCTCCTTGTGGGCCTTGTTGCCGATGATCTGCCGCCACTCCTCCGGGTCGTTGTTGCCTTGAGTCATGACCACCCCCACCTTCTCCGTCCATGCGGGGCGCAGTTCCAGGATACGCTTGTAAATGTTCATGGCGATGGGGCGGGAATAGGCCACAATCATGGCTTTGCCCGTCAGCAGATTGGCCCGGTAGTTTTCGTAGTGATCCAGAATATCATTGACCAGCGATTCGATGGTGGTATCCGCGCCCAGGATGGCCTCCATCTGCCCCAGCTCTTTTTTGCTCTGTTCAATCACATAGGGATCCGCGTTCTGGGCCATCAGGTCATACTCCGCGTCAATCAGGCGCAGCGTCGCCTCGTCCAGCCTCAGATGGATCACCCGGCTTTCGTAGTACATCGGGCGGGTGGCCCCATCCTCCACGGCCTGGGTCATGTCGTAAACGTCGATATAATCTCCAAACACCTCCCGGGTGCTGCGATCCTTGGAGGAAATGGGCGTCCCGGTAAAGCCGATAAAGGTGGCGTTGGGCAGGTTGTCCCGGATGATTCGGGCAGTTCCAATAACGGTGCGGGCTTCTATTTCGCCGCTTTCCTTTTGACGAGTGACGATTTTCTCCGTCAGTCCATACTGTCCCCGGTGGGCCTCGTCTGCCATCACTACGATGTTCCGCCGCTCGGACAGGGCCCCGTCCCCTTCCTCGAACTTCTGCATAGTGGTGAAGATGATGCCATTAGCCTGGCGGCCCGCCAGCAATTCCTTCAAATGCTGGCGGCTCTGGGCCTGCTGGGGAGTCTGGCGCAGGAAGTCCCGGCAGCGGGCAAACTGGCCGTAAAGCTGGTCGTCCAGGTCGTTTCGGTCTGTGATGACCACGATGGTGGGACTGTCCAGCGCCGTTTGCAGCCCGTGGGCATAGAACACCATGGACAGCGATTTCCCGCTGCCCTGGGTATGCCAGAACACGCCGCCTTTGCCGTCCGTCGCCGTGGCCTTCACCGTGGAGTCCACGGCCTTTTTCACGGCAAAATATTGGTGGTAACCAGCCAAGATTTTGAACGTCTTTTCCCCGTCCACATTGAAGCAGATGAAGTTTTTCAGGATATCCAAAAACCGCCGCTTCTCAAACAGCCCCTCAAAAAAAGTGTCGAACTGGGCGTATTGTGTGTTTTCATAGTCTCCGTCGGTGGTTTTCCAGGCCATGAAACGATCCTCTCCGGAGGTGATGGTCCCAGCCTTGGAGGTGGTCAGATCGCTCATGACGCACACGGCGTTGTAGATGAACATGGACGGTATCTCATGCATATAGTTTCGAAGCTGCCGGTAGGCAGCGGAGGCGTCCGTCTCCTCCCGTGAGGGGGATTTCAGCTCCACTACCACCAAAGGAAGGCCGTTGACAAACAGGATCACATCCGGGCGTTTCTCCGAGTTTTCAATAAATGTCCACTGGTTGGCCACGGTGAAGTTGTTGTTGTCCGGGGCATCGTAGTCAATCAGATAGACCAGGGTGTGCCGCTCCTGTCCGTCCTCAAAATAGCGGGCAGGCACACCGTTTTGCAGGTAGTCCGTGAATGCCATGTTCTTTTGGAGCAGGGAGCCGCCCTCAAAGTTTTTCAGCTTATACACCGCTTCGATGACGGCTTCTTCCGGCAGACTGCGGTTAATGCGGCGCAGGGCGGGGAATAGCGCGTCCTCGTACAGCGGGGAGTGGTGCTCCCGCTCCACATCAGGGCCATATAAGTAGTTGTAGCCCAGCCGCTCCTGGAAAAGCTGGAGGATGGCGTTTTCGTAGTGGGATTCGGTGTAATGGGCGGACATAGTTGCCTCCTCCTATTATTGTAGCAAACGTAGAAGCTTCTGCTGCAGCTCGCTCGCATGTGAATATTCAATATATTCAATACTTCCAAGATCGCTTATAGATGCAGTCTTTTTATCCTTTATTACAATGACTTCTTTACCTAAACCGTAAGCAAGCCCAAGTTCAAGCATTACATTCGGATTTAATTCAGAGATGTTTGCTATTATTTTACCACAGCTCTGAATTTCACAACAAATCTTACACATTATGTCCTTGTTGCTAATCTCGTCATCTGCTCTATAATATTCGATTGAAAGCTGGTCCAAAATTAATTTTACACCATATTCATAACTGTCCCTATAATCATCGCTAAATGGCATAGCAACAAAAACCCTGTTTTTCTTCTCCGGTGGATGAAGAGGGCATCCTTTTACGCCAGTTTTAAAGCATCTTCGCATTTGATGCAACGGAATAGGAACTGCTTTATTTTGTTCGGCTTGTATCTCTGAATCAACTCTATTCCCAAGATCCTTAATTGATTGAGCAAACGCACGTGCCGCATCAGTACGAACAGTTTTATGAGTTGATGACAACTCGTACTCCTGAATAAGGCGTGCAGAAAGGTTTGCGCCAGTTAAATTGTTATATTTATTTATAATTTGATTGTATTCGCTTACCCATCCTTGATATGTATTGGCGTAAATATATCCTTCGGCAGATGTCCGTTCTTCAATATGTGCTTGAACTTTTTTATACAGCTGGGTAAGTTCATATAAAACAGTCTTGTGTCTTTGCAATACACCACTATCCATTTATTTCCTCCTATGTTAAACGATAAATAATAAGCTAAACGATAATTTAACGGCTTAGACTTGGATGGCGGACACATCGATCTCGCCGGACATGAGTTTAGGTAGCAATGCATCTCGCAAAGTAGCAAGTCGCAGATTTTCAATTGAGTTACTCAATATATTCTGATACATTGGCTCGGCGACATCCAGAAAAGCCATAGCATCAGCATCAGATAGTTGCATGATGCTCTCAGACTCAAAATCTCTGGTGGTGATTGCATCAAACACAGCTCCGCTTGCTTTATGTTTCAATCTATCAACAGCTTTAAGCGTGTAGAAATAAACAAGGAGTTGATGTGTGTCTTTACCTACGAGTGCATAGCAAGACTGATTCATTGCCATAGGAACACCGGGCAATCCGACTTTACCTACTGTGCCCCTTGCAGTAACAAAGACCGTATTTATGGGATAAAGACGGCTATTGCAATGAGCAAGACCATCCTCTGTAATTGCCTTTTCGGTTGTCAGGGTGTAAGGTGTCCCCACATCTTTAGGAGTAAAAAAAGGAATATTGCCGTTCCAATACGAAGTTTCACCGGTTTTGGGTGTACCACCACCGAGAATCTGAACTATTTCTGTAAACCCAACTTCTGTATCTGCCCGATCATAGAAATTGAAAAACAACGCGGCTGCCTGCTGCTCTAAATTATCGTTTATCTGCTGATTATTTTTCATTTTTGCTTGTAGCGCATTAAGAATTGAAACAACCCTTTCTTGCTGTTCGAGTGGTGGCAAGTCAATTTCTAACTGCTCAATCATTCCTTTAGTTAATGCATTTCGTGTTGCTCCAGCAGATGCAAGTTGCAAAAGGAAACCCTTACGCCACTGCAAAAAATACAGTAGGAAGCTGTTTAAGACTTTATCGGCGTTACCTCTGATAATTGCAACATGCTGATTTACTCTTGCTGGCAAATACTGAGCATCCATCGTACAGGCTCTGGCCACTGAATCCCCAGTAATATTTAGTAGCACATCATTTTCTTTAAGCTCAACATTGCTAAGTTTTTCAGCCTGTTCTTCGGTGATATGCGCCAACCCATCGCAAGAAAAAGAAAAATCAAGGATATTTTGACTTCTTACCAAGGAAATACCTTTTTCACAATATGCCTCTTTGCCACCTTTTGGAGTTGCACCACTGCCAATCTTTGAGCATATATCAATTAGCTTTGTTAAAGCCATTTTCTCACCATCCTATCCGATGTATTTTCTGTGCGCCAGCTTCACATTCTGTTGCTTCACCATCGCATAATGCATGGTGGTATCAATTTTTTGATGTCCCAAGAGTTGCTGGACTTGCTCTATAGGCATTCCTTTGTCGATGGCCGTAGTTGCCATTGTCCGACGGAATTTGTGCGGGTGAACCTTCTGCAAATTTAACCGCCTGCCCAACGCCCGTAGCCGTGTTTCCACACCGCCAATCATCAACCGTTCAAACGGAGCCTTAAGCGATACAAACAGCGCAGGATTATTGTCGGTCCGACGATCAAGGTAGTTCTGTAGATGTATCTTCGTCCTTGCGTCAAAGTAGACCAAACGCTCCTTGCTGCCTTTGCCAAATACCACACATTCGCGTTCGCTGAAATTGATGTCTTCCCGGTTAAGCGCTACCATTTCTCCCACACGCATCCCAGAGGAGGCAAGCAAATCAATGATGGCCAAATCTCGGGTTGAGGTACAGTTATCCCGCATCTGCTCTAACGCCTCATCGGTGTATGTATCTTTGACCACCTTAGCCGTTTTTACTTTATGTATCCGCCGCACTGGGCTTTTGACAATGAAATCTTCATCCTCCAGCCACGCAAAAAAGCTGGAAAGAATACGCCGGATATTGTCTATTGTGACCTTACTGGATTTACGCTGTGTTTGATAATTCGTCAAATACTTGCGGAGGTCATCTGTTGTGATCTGCTGAGCCGTCTTACCTGTACCAACAGTCATTGTCTCTATGGTCTTGCGATAATAGAACAGGGTCTTCTCGGAGCAACCCTCTATACGCTTTGCTGTAATGAACGCCTCCAGTGGGTCACGTTCTTTTTGTTGAGGTACAGTCTCACTGTTGCTGACTGTTAACCCATAAAGGGCAACATCCAGTGCGTCTTTTAGCCGCAGAAGTTGTTCATTGTTGAGATATGGCAACATTCGGCGCTGCACTTCGTTAATCAGTTCATCTTTCATTGTCGTTCTCCTCACACAGAAAGAAATTAAGAGAGCGACAAACAGTGGCGATCCCTTTGTTAAACTCTCGCCACTGGTGAGAGTTATTATCTTTTACTTACCTTTACCTTGTTCCAACTCATCGAAATCAAGTCCGTATCTTTCTTCAAGATACTGAAGCACCTTAATTATTCCCAGTCCAACAAATAGCTCGTTTGTCCCGAATTTATATTTCATATATTTAACTGCGTCTGGCGTGATATCTTCTGAGGAAATCAGCGATGTCTCATTAATGTTGAGCCTAATTTTTGTATAATGCCCATCTCTATTTGGAACATTTATTGGATATCTATAATCGCATCCTTCGATGTCATTCCACCCATCATAAGTGTTAGGATTGTAGCATTCAGAGCCAATAAGAAATTCAATATCTGCTATCATTTTACACATTGATTTACTTAACTTCATAGCTCTCTCCTCGCACAATAAACGATAATTTATATGAGATGGTCAATACCTACTACACATCTCTTTTTAAGAATGCTGGGTATGAAATAACCACCGTTGGTAGCTATGCCAAACGCATATATAGCGGCGGCACCCCAACAACTTCAAATGCCGCATATTGGGATGGTCCGTTTAGCTGGTTTTCATCCGGTGAAACACGAAATCATTTTGTGATTTCTACAGAAAAGGCCATCACACAAGCTGGTATTGATAATTCTTCTACCAAGCTTGCTAAAAAACATGATATTGTTATGGCGTCTGCTGGTCAAGGGTTTACAAGAGGTCAAACATCCATGCTATTGCTTAATACTTATGTCAATCAGTCCGTGATTGTCATTCACGCCGAAAGGAACGTATTACCGTACCTGTTTTGGAACTTGACAAATCGTTATAATGAGCTTCGCGCAATCTCAGACTCAAGTAGCATTCGAGGTAGTTTGACAACAAAGATGATCTCTGCGTTTAAAATACCTCTCGCAGATGAAGAGTCACTTCAGGCATTTACTGATTTTGCTTGGTCGATTATACCTCAAATTGAGAATAATCTTCTTGAAAATGAGCGCTTGGCAGTGATGCGGGACTCTCTGCTCCCCAAGCTCATGTCCGGCGAGATCGATGTATCAAGCATCCAGCTCTAAGCTGCTAAATTATCGTTTATCTGTTGGTTGATGTATGCTTTCTGATCAATAAAATGCAGATATTCACCAATAGCCTTTTGAACATTGTATTTAGGTAGATCAATCAGCATATCTTTCATATCTTTAACGGTAACATGACCTAACCCAGTTGTTTGTTTATTAGATGCAATCGCTGTAAATTGTGGCTTTAGTGACTTTAATAAGTAGTACAGATACAGTTTATGGACGCCTTCTTTTTCCATCACCTTGAATATGTGTTGATTGAGCCAGCCATCAGAAAGATCATACCAAAAAACATCAATTGATGTTTCGGGATTTCCCGACCATGAAAACACCATGTCGCCCTTAGTTAAATGAACGGAATCATCAAAAATCTGCTGAGTATATGTTGTTTGGGCAGTGATGCCATTCTTTAATTCTGCGATTTTAATTACAGGTTTTCCATGATTGGAAAAGTGAATCTTCTTGAAAGCGAGTCCGTTCTTCCAATCGGCAAGAGAATAGAGAGATACATAGTTAGAGTTCATACCCAATCGCCTCCAACTGCCTCCTGATCTCCTCCTCCAACTCGTGGGACTTGGCAAACAGCTCCCCCAACTCCGCCGTCAACCGGCTCATCTTCTCCTCGAAGGGTTCACCGTCGTCCTCCTGCTCCTCAATACCCACATACCGCCCCGGTGTTAGAATATAGTCCTGCTTTACAATCTCCTGCATCGTGGCAGCGGCGCAGAATCCCTTGACTTCCTCCAGCGTGCCTGCCGCGAAGGCATTGTAAGTATCGGCAATCTTGGCGATATCCTCATCGATCAGCTCCCGCAGCTTCCGGGTCACCATGGTTCCCATCTTTCGGGCGTCGATGAACAAGGTCTTGCCCTTTTGTTTCTTGTTCTTCGCAAGGAACCAAAGGGACACGGGGATCTGCGTAGTATAAAACAACTGGGGCGGCATGGCAATGATGCAGTCCACCAGGTCGGACTCGATGATGTTTTTTCGGATGTCACCCTCCCCGCCCGACTGGGAGGACAGGGAGCCGTTGGCCAGCACCATGCCGATCCGTCCGTTGGGCGCCAGGTGCCAGATCATGTGCTGGAGCCACGCGAAGTTGGCATTGCCCGCCGGAGGCAGACCGTAAGCCCACCGTACATCCTCCAGCAATTTGTCCTGCCCCCAGCCGGACAGGTTGAAGGGTGGATTTGCCATGATGAAGTCCGCTTTGAGCTGTGGGTGGCAGTCGTTGAAGAAGGTATCAGCGTTGAATTTCCCCAAGTCGGCCTCGATGCCCCGGATGGCAAGGTTCATCTGCGCCATCTTCCAGGTGGTGGGGTTGGAGTCTTGCCCAAATACAGAAATTTTGTTGATGTTCCCGCCGTGGTTTTCGATAAACTTTGCCGACTGGACGAACATCCCGCCGCTGCCGCAGCAGGGATCGTAGACCCGCCCGTTGTAGGGCTGGAGCACCTCCACCAGCGTGCGCACCACGCAGGCGGGGGTGTAGAACTCCCCGGCCAGCTTGCCCTCCTGCTCGGCGAACTTGGACAGGCAGTATTCATAGGTCCGGCCTAAAATGTCCTTGCTGTTCCCGTGCTCAATCATCTGTATATTGGTGAACAGATCCACGACATCTCCCAAGCGGCGCTTGTCCAACTCAGGTCTGGCAAAGTTCTTGGGCAGTATATCCTTGAGCCGTTTGTTCTCCTTCTCAATGGAACGCATGGCCTCATCAATCACCGCGCCCACCTCCGGCGTGTGCGCGGCGGTGGAGATCACTGACCACCGGGCAGACTCCGGCACGAAAAAGATATTCTCGGCGGTGTATTCGTCCTTGTCCTCCTCGAAGCCGTCGCCCTCGGCCACCAGCTCGTTGTACTTTGCCTCAAAGCGGTCAGAGATATATTTCAGGAAAATCAGGCCCAAAACGACAGACTTATACTCCGAAGCATCCAAGTTGCCGCGAAGGACACAGGCTGCGTCCCAAATTTGTTTTTCAAAGCCGATGCTGCTTGTATTTGTTTCTGCCATCTCAACTTTCCTCCCAAATTTCACTCGATCTGTTTATAGGCATTATATACTATTTATTTCTTGGTTGCAATCTGTTTTCATGCCGATTCGACAACTGGATATCCAGCAAATGGCACACAACTGCTTTTCAAAGTTCATCAAGGTTGCAACACCTTGTGTGGTCACACCCACCCACTGCACGATAAGTGTCTGCGAAACCCGCCCGTGGTTAGCTACGGGCGGGTTTCGTAGGCACTGCGGTATTCAGCGGTTTCATTCTTTTCTCGTTGGTCAAATCAGGCTCCACTTACAGATTTCCCGCACCAATCAACTCCCAACGGTAGTACCCTCCGGCAGCAAAAACATCGCCACCTGGTTCTCTACACCGCCGTCGCTGATCAGATGGGCGTAGTCCCCATCAATGGATTCCACAGTATAATAGACAGGCTCCATCACAATTTTCCTCTCAATTTCTTTAAAATCGTCTCGTCCGCCGGACAGAATTCATACTGCGGGATCTCCTCCACCGTGATCCAACGGATGTCGTTGTGTTCCAGCATCTGCGGCGTTCCTTCGCAGATCGCAGCGTTAAACAGCGTCAGATGTACATTTAGATCCGGGTACTCGTGGTCTACCTCCATGAACACCTCGCCCACCGAAAGGGTGATGGCCAATTCCTCCCTGCACTCCCGGATCAGGGCCTGCTCCTTTTTCTCCCCGGGCTCCACCTTGCCGCCCACGAACTCCCACAGCAGACCCCGAGCCTTGTGGGCAGGGCGCTGGCAGATGAGGAACCTGTCCCCGTCCCAGATGAGAGCCGCCACCACTTCCGTCACTTTTTTCTCCATGCCGACCACCCTCCTTACAGTAATTCGTCGATCCGATCCTCTACTTCACTGAGCAGGTCCTCCAAGCACTCGTGGGCATCCGCCCATTGCTCAAACTCCTCCCCTGCCATGTCCTCCGGCTCGTCATCGTCCATATCGCACAGCCGGGCTTCTAACTCCGTCCGATACTCCTCCAGCTCCTTCAGGGACAGGCTGCCCAGCTCATTGCCCAGCGCCGCGAACCACTTCCGATCCCGTTTGGTAAAGCGGACGGTCAGCTCCAGATCCAGCGCCTGCTCCATCAGTTCTTTGAAAAAGTCGATCATCATGCCGCCTCCAAGCGCAAGGAAGAATTTGCTTTTTCGCCCTGTTCGTGCTATCTTATTGACAGTATATCACAAACCCGCCGCCGGGGAAAGTCCCGGCG
>OFGN01001688.1_pt1 | contig 14542 bp, 9 predicted proteins | sample 1521821 | NCBI WGS metagenome assembly OFGN01 (sample SAMEA3504094, study PRJEB24116) | mouse gut metagenome | biome: mouse gut; feature: mouse-associated habitat; material: faeces | place: Denmark | collected 2011
GAGAATATTGTTTGATAACGATATTAGATTTTTAAAACAATTTAATTAAGGAGGGCATACAAAATGTTGATTTCAGTTGATTGGTTAAAAGATTATGTAGATATAAATTGTTCTATTGAAGAGTTGTGTGCCAAACTTGTTAGTGTTGGCTTTGAAGTTGAAGAAGTAATTAGACAAGCAGATAACTGCAAAAATTGTGTTGTAGGCAGAATAGAAAAATTAGAGCCGCACCCAGATGCAGATAAATTGCAAGTTTGTGCTATTAATATTGGCAGTGAAGTTATTCAGATAGTTACAGGCGCAACTAATGTAAAAGTTGGAGATTTAGTGCCTGTTGCTTTGGACGGTAGTGATTTACCTTGCGGTATGCACATTAAAAAAGGCAAATTGCGTGGCGTTGCAAGCAATGGTATGCTATGCTCAGGTGAAGAATTAAAGGTTACGGAAGACGACTATAAAGGCGCAGGCGTTTATGGCATAATGATTTTAAACGAAGATTATCCGCTTGGTACAGATATTAACGAAGTTATAGGAACAAATGATATTATTCTTGATATTGGTGTTACTGCAAACAGACCTGATTGTAATAGTGTGTTTGGTATTGCAAGGGAAGTTGCAACAGTGCTAAATGTACCTTTAAAAATGCCATCACTTAAATACGAAGTGTCTAAGTGTGAAAATACTGCAAGTGTGAGTGTAGAAAACTCTAACCTTTGCCCAAGATATATGCTTTCAATGGTGAAAAATGTAGTTATCAAACCTTCACCTAAATATATGCAAAAAAGATTAAAGGCAGTAGGACTTCGTCCAATTAATAATATTGTAGACATTACAAACTATGTACTTATGGAAATCGGACAACCTATGCACGCTTTTGATTTAAATAATGTTGCAAATGGTAGTATTATAGTTAGAAATGCAAAAGACGGCGAGCAAATAAAACTGCTTAATGGTGAGACTTATACACTTGAAAAAGATATGCTTGTTATTGCTGATAGTGAAAAGCCAAGTGTTATTGCCGGTATAATGGGCGGTATGTTTAGCGGAATAAATGAAAACACAAAAGATATTATTTTTGAGTCTGCAAAATTTGTTCGCGAAAGCATAAGACGTACAAGCAGAAAATTAAATGTAAGGTCAGATTCTTCTACAAGATATGAAAGAGGTATTGATTTAGCTTCTCAAGAAATCGGTATGAAACGAGCCTTGCAATTGATTTACGAGACAAAAAGCGGTGAGATTTGCAGTGGTATAAAAGATATATGCAGAGAAAGTTTAATTCCAAAACAAATTAGCTGTCAGACTTCAAAAATCAATCAAATTTTGGGTATTGTTGTGCCTGATAAAGAAATGGTTCGTATTTTAAACTCTTTGCAGATTGAGACAAAAATTGAAAAAGGTAATTTGATTTGCACTGTACCACTATATCGTGACGATATTGAAAATGCTAATGACTTGGCGGAAGAAATAATACGACTTTATGGCTATGACCATATCAATTGCACATTAATGGATAGTGGTGCTCAAACAATTGGTGGAAAATCAATAGAACAACAAAATGTCGATAATGTGAAGAACTTGCTTGTCGGAGAAGGTATGAATGAGAGTTATTCTTATTCTTTCACAACTCCTAAGATGTTCGATTTGTTGGAAATTGAAAAGGATAGCGACTTAAGAAAAGTAGTTACTTTATTAAATCCGTTAGGTGAAGATGTTTCAATTATGCGTACAACTCTAATGCACAGTATGATTGAAATAATGGCTAAAAATATCACTCGTGGTAACAAAGCAGCAAGGTTTTTTGAGTTTGCAAACACATATATGCCAAAACAACTACCTGTTACAGAGCAGCCTATTGAAACTCAAAAATTGGTGCTTGGCGTGTATGGCGACTGTGAAAGTTTTTACACTTTAAAAGGTATAATCGAAAATATTATAGATTATTTTGGTGTTAAGGCTAGCTACACTCGTCCTAAAACTACTTATTTGCACCCTGGTATTAGTGCCAATGTAATAGTAGATAACAAAATCGTTGCTGTTTTTGGTGAAGTTAGACCTGACATTAGCCTGAAATACGATATTAAAAATAAAATTTATGTGGCAGAAATCAATTTTGATTTGTTAAATAATCTTTATGATAACAGCTATGAGTTTAAAGCAATACCAAAATATCCTACTGTGGAAAGAGATTTGGCTGTTGTAGTAGAAGAGAGTGTTACTGCAGAGCAAATTTTAACTATAGCAAGTAAATATGCTGGTAAAATGCTTTCAAATGCCTATATTTTTGATATTTATCGTGGTAAAGGAATTGAAAAAGGTTATAAATCTGTCGGAATTAAGTTTGAGTTTACAAGCTATGAAAAAACTATGACAGATGAAGAAATTAATAATAAAATGAATAAAATCATTAAGATGCTAGATAGCGAAATTAATGCTAAATTAAGATAATTAATTAAAAAACATTAAATTGCCTTAAAAAGTATTCGTTTTACAAATTTGATATAGCAAATTGTTTGATTAAAGAAGTATTATGGTAGAAATTTTATCCCCTGCAGGAAATATTGGAGCATTAAAAAGTGCGGTGGCGAGCCGCACTGATGCTGTATATTTGGGGTTAGAACAATTTAATGCAAGGCTTAAAGCCGATAATTTTTCCACTCAGAACTTAACGGAATGGGTGGAATTTTGTCATTTATATGGTGTTAAAGTTTATGTAACGATTAATACTTTAATAAAAGAAAATGAATTAAACGATTTAGATAAAATTTTGATAGCTTGTGAAAATTCGGGCGTTGATGCAATAATTGTAACCGATTTGGCAGTTGTTAGTAAAGCAAAAAAAATATGTCCGTCTGTAGCATTGCACGCAAGCACTCAAATGGGAGTTCATAATTATTTAGGTGCTAAATTTTTGGAAGAATTGGGCTTTTCAAGAGTTGTTTTATCTAGAGAGTGCAAAATTGAAGATATAAAAGAAATTAAAAAACATACAAATCTTAAAATTGAATATTTTGTACACGGGGCAATGTGTGTATGCTTTTCAGGTGGTTGTCTGTTATCAAGCATTTCAAGTGGCAATAGCGGTAATCGTGGATTGTGTTTGCAGCCTTGTAGGAAAGAGTATAAAGAAAGTTTGACAGGTAGCAGTGGATATTTAATTTCACCTAAAGACCAATGCTTAATAGATAATTTAAAACAATTAATTGATGCAGGTGTAGATTCTCTTAAAATTGAAGGTAGGCTAAAATCAGACGAATATGTAGGACTTATTACTGAAAAATACAGAAAAGCCGTAGATGGACTAACAATTGATAATAAAGACTATAGCGAAATGAAACGAGTATTTAATCGTGGTGGCTTCAGCAAAGGGTACGCATTTGATTCAAAAGGTAATTTGCTTTATACAAAAACTCAAAACCATATTGGCGAAAAAATAGGCGAAGTTTTAAATTGCAGTAAATGCAAAGATTATTTTAAGATAGAAATAAAGAGTGACTTTGAGCTACATAATGGTGATGGAGTAAAAATTTTTAGAAATGGCACTGAAGTTGGTGGTTTTGAAATTTCTATTATCGAAAAAAATAAAAACAATTATAAACTATACTCAAAAATTCCTTTTAGTAGGGGAGACATTGTTAACATTACACTTGATAGTAACTTAAGACAAAAATTTGAAAATCCAATTTTGCCAAAAATAAAAGTTACTGTTAGTTGTAATATTAAAAATGATAGCGTGCATTTTGTAGCTGATTACAAAAATAACAAAATTGAATATTTTGAAAAATGTAATTTTGAATTAGCATCAAATAATCCTGCAAGTATAGATGAGATAAAAAAACAACTTTGCAAAACAGGGGATACACCATTTGAGTTTGAGATTGACGATATAAAAATTTATGAAAATTTATTTATTCCAAAAAGTTTGATTAATGGCATAAGAAGAAATTTTACGGATTTTTTAAGAGTGGAAATTATTAAAATCAACAGCAGGAACAAAGGCGCCATAAGTAACAAAATTGCTCAAAATGAAATAGCTGTTTTTAAGCAAAAATATCAAATTTTATCGCCTGAGAATTCGGATATAATAATAACAGATAAAATTGATTTTGATGGTGAAAAATTAAAAAGTATTACAAAAATCGTTGTAAATCATAATAATTTTAACAAAATTATTCTAAATTACGCTAAAAATCATAATAATTTGTATGTTAAGCTACCGAAAATAGCAATGAAAGCAGATTTAGAGATTATCTTAGATTTTGTAAAAAATCTTCCATTATCGGTTGGGATTTATGCAGATAATTTGTATCAATATTATCTTGCTTTAATTACAAAAAGAAAAGTTATCGGCGGACTTGGACTTAATATTTTTAATAGCGAAAGTGTTAAGTTATTAGGACTAAATTCATTTGTTGTAAGCAGTGAATTAAATCAAAATGAAATAGAGAATATTGGCCTTCCTTGTAGCGTTTACGCTTTTGGATTTTTGCCTGTTATGACTTTTTCACATTGCCCTGTAAAGCACTTTACAAATTGCAGTTGCAGTGATTGCAAATATAAAGAATATAATTTGAGTGATAAATATGGCGAGTATAAAATGGCAAGGATAAAGGTTGCTAATTGTTATTTTGAAATGCTAAATAGCAGTTGTCATTTGATTGAAAAAAATACAATTTCAAATAGCAATTTTGCGTGCATTGATGTTACGAATTTTGAAAATCAAGAGAATATCATTGATAATTATTTAAATAATTCTTGCATTATTTTAAATAATAGTATAAAATTAACTAAAGGACAATATTTAAGGGGTGTCAAGTAACAAGCTTGTAAGTAAAGTAAAATGATTTCCGAAAAAACTATATCTTCCTTGGAATTTAATAAAATCAGGGAAATTTTAAAAAAATTTGCCGTATCTCAAAGTGGTAAAAACAAGATTTTGACATTATCACCACTTGAAGATATAACAAGTATAAATATACTGCTTGATGAAGTTTATCAAGCAGATAAAATTTTATTCGAGTTTGCGGAAAGTCCCGATTTTTCTTTTGACGATATAAAGGAAATTATTGATAAAGCAGATAAAAACGTTACTTTGAGTATGGCAGAATTGCTAAAAGTAGCTAGAGTAATGAAAATTTCAAGACTGGCTGCGGATACAATTGGCAGGATAAACAGTAACGAAATTGAACTTATAAAAGATTATGCAAATATGCTTTTTTCAGATGTTATGCTTGAAAATGATATTTATAAGTCAATTTTGGGTGAAAATGAAATGGCAGACAATGCATCAAGCGATTTAAAAAGAATAAGAGATGCTATTACCAAAATCAATATCAACATAAAAAATAAGCTAAATATGTTTGTTACAAGCCCTACTTACAACAAGTATTTGCAAGATGCTATTGTTACTATTCGTAATGGAAGATTTGTTATTCCTGTAAAAACTGAATTTAAAAACAGCATACAAGGACTTATTCACGACCAATCTTCAAGCGGAAAGGCAGTATTTGTTGAGCCGTTTCAGATTGTAGAGTTGAACAATGAAATTGCAACCTTGCGTATTAGTGAAAGTTTGGAGATAGAGAGAATTTTAAAAACTTTTACTATAAGAGTAGGCGGGGAAGCAGATAATATAAAACAAAACTTTGATGTACTTACAGATTTGGATATTATATTTGCAAAAGCACTTTTTGCACATAGTTTGAAAGCTGAAAGACCTGAAATAAATAATCAAGGCGAAATGATTATCAAAAATGGTAAGCACCCACTTATTGCAAAGGACAAAGTTGTACCTATTTCTCTTGCAATAACAGGTGGTAAAAAAGTGCTTATGATTACTGGTCCTAATACAGGCGGAAAGACGGTAACGCTTAAGTTAATAGGGTTATTTTCCATTATGACAATGTGCGGTATATATCCGCCTTGCGATTATGGCAGTAAAATTGCAGTGTATAAACAGATTTTTTCCGACATTGGCGACGAGCAAAGCATTGAGCAAAGTTTATCAACCTTTAGTTCTCACTTGGTAAATATTGTAGATATTACAAATTGTGCCGATAATAACACTTTGGTTTTGATTGACGAATTAGGTGCCGGTACTGACCCTGTAGAAGGTGCAAGCCTTGCTCTTGCAGTAACTGAAAAACTAGTGGAATTGGGTGCAACATCTGTTATTACAACTCACTATCAACAAATGAAAGAGTATGCTTTAACTCACGATATTGTTGAGTGTGCATCAATGGATTTTGACCCAGTCACTTTTGCACCGACATATAAATTACTTTTAGGCGGTACAGGTAGCTCAAATGCAATACAAATTGCAGATAGGCTTGGACTTGACAAGAGTATTGTAGCACGTGCTAAATCGTTGCTTAGTGACGATAAAGTGCAGTTTGACGCTATTATTTTGTCCGCAGAACGCACAAGAAGGCAAGCGGAAGCTGAAAAAGCAGAGATAGAAAAACTTAAAATAGAAATTGTAAAAGAACATAATCTTGCAAGGCAAACAAGAGAAATCGTTGAAAAAGAAAGGCAAAAGCTCAACGATACTATGCGAAAGGAAGCAAATAAAATTTTGCAAGATTATTTGATTGATGCTGAAGAAACTATTGAAAAGATTAAAAAAATTGCGCAAAATCCAACTGAACAAGGTCTTTTTGAAGCAAGAAAACTTAACAGCAAACTAAAAAAATTGTCTTATGAAGACGAAAGTGGTGAAAATATTCAGGAATATGACAATACACCCATAAAAGTCGGTGATAGTGTTTATATTACTTCACTTGATAAAACTGCCATTGTTGTGGCAGATGACAAGCGTAAGGCAGAATATACAGTTAAAATTGGTTTAATGACAACAAGTGTTAAATATGGCAAAGTCAAAAAAATTGTGCCTAAAGCAAAAAAAGCTGAGAATAAAACAAATAATATTACAGTTAGCAGACCGATAAATAACACATCGCTTCCGCTTGAGTGCAATGTGATTGGTAAAAGAGTAGAAGAAGCTTTGTCAATTGTGGAAAAATACATTGATAGTGCTGTCTTAAAAGGGATGCACGAAGTAAGAATTGTGCACGGCAAAGGCAGTGGTGCTTTAAGAATGGCTATACACGATTTATTTAAAACTCACCCTGCAATTGCAAGTTTTAGACTGGGACAATATGGCGAAGGAGAATGGGGCGTTACTATCGCTGAACTAAAATAATGTTTTATAGATTAGTTTTTGAGAAAAAATTAAAATATGCAAGCGGTTTAAAAATCTTTCTGCTAATTGGTGGATTGCTTTGTGATTTGGCAACTGTTTTTAGTTTAATATTTTCAATTTTAGGCAATTTGTGGTATATTGCAATAATGTTTGCCAGTATTTTGTTAGGCATTATTTTAAGAGTATTTGCATTAAAATTGGTGTACAATGTTGAGTGTAAATTGCAGAACGAAAAGCTTATAATATCAAAAATTTATCCTAATAAAATAAAAGTGGTTTTGAGCGAAGATTTAGAGAATATAAAAATTACACCAATTGATAGTAAAATTGAGATTGATAAAATAGCTACTACTCCTACAAATTTTATAGATTTAAGTGTAAAGGTAGACGAATTGTATATGGTACAAGGACAAAAATTTAATGTTTTGTGCAATTTGGACAGATATATTTATGCAAGTGTTTTAAAGGGGCGTGAAATATGATTTATTTAGATACTTCGGCAACAACAGCTATGTATCCCGAAATAATTGATATAATCAAAAAGTATGCAGTGGATAACTACTACAATCCATCTGCATTGTATACAAATGCACTTAATGTCGCTAAAGATATAAAAAATGCCAAACAAAAAATATTGGATATTTTGCACGGAACAGGCAATATAGTTTTTACCGCAAGCGGAACAGAATCAGATAATATGGCAATGTTTGGCAGTAAAAAGTTTAAAGACTGCAAAATCCTGATATCAAATGTAGAACATAGTGCTATTTACCAGTGTGCAAAAAAACTTGAAGCACAAGGCATACAAGTTGAATATGTAGCTTGCGATAGGTTCGGAATAGTGGACGAAGACGATTTTAAAGCTAAATTATCAAGCAATGTTGCGCTTGTTTCAATAATGCACGCTTGCAACGAAACAGGCGGAGTAAACGATATTGAAAAGCTTGTTAAACTTACAAACCAACTAGCACCAAGAGCTATTTTTCATAGTGATGGAGTGCAGGCTGTTTGCAAAATGCCTATAAATTTAAATAAATTAGGTGTGGACTTGTATACTTTTTCTGCACATAAATTTCACGGAATGAAAGGTGTAGGCGGACTTTATATTAAAAAGGGCGTAAATATTAATCCAATTATTTTTGGTGGCGGACAGGAAAACGGCTTAAGGTCTGCAACGGAAAATGTAAGCGGTATAATTTCCACAGCTTACGCTTTAGAGAAAACTTACAAAAATTTAGATATTGAAAAGAATAAAAAAATTATGAATTATTTGGAGACAAGCTTACGCAAAATTGTGCCAAATTGCATAATTAATACCGATTTTCAGCGTAGTTTGTCAAATATTTTGTCGTTTTCAGTGCCTAATACTAGGGGTGAAGTTTTGTTGCATTTGCTAGAAGATAAAGGCATAATAATAGGTACAGGTTCTGCGTGTTCAGCACAAAAAGCTCACACAAGAATACCTATTGCTTTAGGGCTTTCAAAAGAGTATTTTGACGGAATGCTAAGGATAAGTATTGATAACTCCACAACTTTTGAAGAAATTGAGTTGTTTGTAAAAGAGTTTGATAATTGCTATAAATTTTTAAGCAATATTATGAAATAAAAAAGTAAAAATGTAATTTGAATTAAGCCAAGGAGAAAAAATGGAAAAAGTAATTATAATTAGGTTTGGCGAGATTTTTTTAAAGGGTAAAAATAAAAAGTTCTTTGAAAATTTGCTTGAGAAAAATATAAAAAATGCTTTGAGTATTTACGATTGTGTTATCGAAAAATCTCATAACAGGTTTTATGCCACAAAATATGATACAGAAATTGAAAGTAATATTATTGCAACATTGCAAAAAGTTTTTGGTATTCACTCTGTAAGTCCTGCAATAAAAATGCCTACAGATATTGAAAAAGTTGCGGGTGTTATTGCACCTGTGTTGCCACAGGCTAGTACTTTTAGAGTCACTGTAAAAAGGGCAGACAAAACTATTGCTATGACTAGTACGGAAATTGCAGGTAAAATCGGTGGTGATATTTTGCTACTAAAACCGCAAATGTCTGTTGATTTACATAATCCAGATTTAACAATTAATGTTGATATTAGAGAAAACAAGACAAGCTATATTTTTTATGAAAATATCAAATGTTATGAAGGAATGCCTGTAGGCTCAAGCGGAAAAGGTATGTTGCTTTTAAGTGGCGGTATTGATAGTCCAGTTGCAGGTTTTAGAATGGCAAAACGCGGTATGCAAATAAATGCAATACATTTTCATAGTTATCCGTTTACAAGTATTCAGGCAAAGGAAAAAGTTATTGAGCTTGGTGAGATTATAAGTAATTATTGCGGTCATTTCCCTTTGTTTGTAGTACCTTTTACTGCTATTCAACAAGCTATTCATAAATATTGTAGAGAAGATTTTATGATTACCGTTATGCGTATGATTATGATTGAAATCTCTGAAAAAATAGCTATTAATCAAAACTGCGGTGCATTAATTACAGGCGAAAGTTTAGGACAAGTTGCATCTCAAACATTAGAGAGTATTACTGTTACTAACAGCCGAGTAACAAGTTTGCCTATTTTAAGACCGCTAATCGATATGGATAAAACAGAAATTATCAAAATTTCAAAGGATATCGATACTTTTGAAACAAGCATTTTGCCGTATGAAGATTGTTGTACGATTTTCCTTCCTAAAAATCCGATAATTAAGCCAAAATTAAATGTCGCTGAAGCGGAATACAATAAGATAGAAGGCTTGCAAGAGTTAATTGAAGACGCTATAAAAAATGTTGAAATTGTGAAAATTAAAAATAAATAATCAAAAAAATGGTCAATCGACCATTTTTTTTGCGTTTATGTAAGTGTAATCTTTAATCAATGTAAAATGTAAGGCAAATAAATTTTTTGATATTAACATTTAATAAAATATATGTTACAATTAATAAAAGTTATTATATATAACAATAAATATACAAAAGGAAAAAGTTTTATGAGTAAATTTGATAAGCAAATTAATATTTTTTTAGCATCTTCAATTGTAGAGTTTAAGGATGAGCGTAGTGAATTAGTTATATTTATTCGTGAACTTAGCGATAAGTTTGAAGATTTGTATAATGTTAAAATTAAACCTGTATATTGTGAAGATATTGACCCTTGTATGGAGTTAGGCAGAAAGCAAGACAGGATTAATGATGCGATTAAAAATAGTGAAATGGTTTTCTTTTTATTTTTTACTCGTTGTGGTGAGTATACACAAGAAGAGTTTAAAATCGCTTATGAACAATTTAAAATTAGTGAAAAACATAAACCTATAATTTATGTTTATTTTAAAAATTTATCTGAAGGCGTAAGCGCAGAGGATTCGGTAAAAGAATTTGCTAAAGAAATTGATAAAGTTTATGGACATTACTACGGCACTTTTGATAACATAGATACTATAAAACTTCGTATTTTGCTTAACTTAAAAATACAGGAAATGGATTTTGTGCAAATTGAAATGAAAGATAACGCTTGTTTTATTGACGGCACTCCTGTTGTTAATTTAGACAATGTTGCGGAATTTGCAAATAACCAAGATTTAAAGCAATTGCAACAAGAATTAAGCAGTATAGAAGAAAAATATTTTGAAATGAAAGCAGTTTATGAAAGTCTCAAAATGGATGATGCTTTTTATAAAGAATACTGTGAAATTGCAAAAAAAAGGCAATTGCTTTTGGATACTATAGAGCAATTGAAAAAGAATATCTTTGATTTATCCCTTCGTTTAAGTAAAGATGAAGTGCGTGGTGATTTAACTCCAAGAATGAAGCAAGCTTATCGCCTTATGGAATTAGGTGATAGTAAAGGTTGCCTTGCAATACTTGACCAAAAGGAAATTGATAACGATTTTGAAAGGTGGGAAATTGAGCACGAAAGGCAAGGTAAATTAAAAGCAACTATTTATATTAAAGAACATAGGTTAGCAATTGAAATTTTGCAAACAATGTATTACTATACAAATAGATTTGTAGAAATTGAAAATAGATATGAGAAAATTATAAAAACTGCGAAAAAATATGAAATAGAATTAGATGTTTTGTGCGATTATGCAAGTTATCTATATAATCAAAATTACTTTGTTAAGGCAATTGAAGTTGCAGAACAATTGTTAAAATATTGGGATAATGATAATGCGTCTGAAATATATAAGGGAAGATTATTAAATTTATTAGCTCTTTTATATAGCAATGCCCAACAATATGATTTAGCAGAAGAATTGTATAAAAAAACAATAGATATATATAAAAGACTAGTGGAAAATAATCCACAAGCTTATGAGCCTGATTTAGCAGATAGTTATAACAATTTGGCAATTTTATATAGTGATACCCAAAGATTTGATTTAGCAGAAGAATTGTATAAAAAATCATTAGATATATATAAAATACTAGTGCAAAATAATCCACAAGCTTATGAGTCTGATTTAGCAGATAGTTATAACAATTTAGCAATTTTATATAAAAATACCCAAAGATATGATTTAGCAGAAGAGTTACACAAAAAAGCGATAGAGATAAGAAAAAGACTAGTGCAAAATACCCCACAAACTTATGAGTCTGATTTAGCAGATAGCTATAACAATTTAGCAAATTTATATAGCAATACCCAACAATATGATTTAGCAGAAGAATTGTATAAAAAATCAGTAGAAATAAAAGAAAGACTAGTGCAAAATAATCCACAAGCTTATGAGCCTGATTTAGCAGGTAGTTATAACAATTTGGCAATTTTATATAGTGATACCCAAAGATATGATTTAGCAGAAGAATTGTATAAAAAATCAGTAGGAATAAAAGAAAGACTAGTGCAAAATAATCCACAAGCTTATGAGCCTGATTTAGCTATGAGTTATAATAATTTGGCAATTTTATATAGCAATACCCAAAAATATGATTTAGCAGAAGAATTACATAAAAAAGCGATAGAGATAAGAGAAAGAGAAGTAGAAAGTAACCCACAAGCTTATGAGCCTGATTTAGCTATAAGTTATAATAATTTAGCTAATATATATGTTCTTAATCAAAGATATGATATATTTTTTGAGTATGCTAAGAAAGCATTTGTTTTAGCAAAAAAATATAAAGATAGTAATGGTAGATGTGAAGATATTTATAATACTATCAAAACTATATTAGAAGAATAAAATAAAACTTTAAAAATTGTAAAAAGGAGCGAATAATGAATATAAGCAGCAAAAAACAAAAAATTGCTTTAATTGTGCTTATTATCTTAGCAAGTATGGCGATTTTAGGTGGTCTTGCAACTGGTATTTATTTTGGTGTTGCAACAATCCCAACAGAAGGTATTGTACTTGATGCAGATAATAATACTCCAATCGCCAATGTAAGTGTTACTGATGGTAGAAATGTTGTACAAACTGGCAAAGATGGTAGGTTTAAGCTAAATGGTTGGCATAAGGCAAGGTTTGTTACAATAACAAATCCGACAGGGTATTGGACGGAAGAATATTATCAAGAAATTGATAGAAAAACCGACGATTACACATTTACTTTAACAAAACGGAATACTGACGATACAAATCATACATTTATGCAAATTACCGATACAGAGATTAACGAAAATGGTGTTGGAGATTGGTTTAATCATTTAAAAAAGCAAGTTGAAGAGACAAATCCTGCATTTTTGATACATACAGGCGATATTTGCTATGAAGCAGGACTAAAGCAACATATTGTAGATATGAATAGTGAAAATATGGGAATACCTGTAAGATATACTATTGGTAATCACGATTTTGTTCAATACGGAAAATACAGCGGGCAGTTGTTTGAAGATAATTACGGACCTGTAAATTATTCCTTTGATGTTGGAAATATACATTATATTGTATCTTCATTAGCTTATGGTGATTACATTGCTAAATACAATTTTAACGATGTTGTTACTTGGATAAAGAACGATTTGGAGACTGTAGATGACAATAAAAGAGTTATTATTTTTAATCACGATGTTTGCCGTGACGAAACAGGAATGGTTTTAAAGTCAGGGACACAAAAAATCGAACTTAAAAAAGAAGGCGTTATCGTGCTACCTGCATCAGGTGAAACTACTGTACCGCCTACCCAAATAGTAAGATTTCTTAAATCTTCATTAGGATTTTCGTAAGCAACGGCTAGTGTCCAACCTGCGTGATTTGTATCTTGCGTAACCTTGTCAATAGCTTCAATTAAAGCAGTCACACTTTTCACTGCATAACTTCCGCTTAACGCAGCTTGAACTAAATTAGTAACATTTGCTGTTCTGACATAAAAACCGATTGTTGTTTCATCTACATCAATATTAAATGTCTGTGCTGTGGCAGCGTCAGGCGCAATTGTGTTACTGCCTAGTGGGGTAGTGAATTTTATGCTATTGTTGATAAGTGACGAAATATTGTTGTTTTCTGAGCGGAAAAGACCACCCCAAACAAGTTCGGCGTAAAGTACTGTTGAACCCGCGGGAAGATTAAGATTTGCTCTTGACCCGTTTAAAGTGTAATCCAGTGTCGTACCTTGTGGAAAAGTACCAACTTGCAATGCAGTGTTAAGACTGGTAAAAGCACCAATTGAACCTTCTGTTCCCGGAGTAGTTTGGTTAGCAATTTTGCTTAAACCAAGTGTGTTTCCGCAAAATAGAATTCCACCATTTTTGACATTAGTATATCGCTCAATAAAAGGCATTGTTTCATTCTCCTTTATATAAAAATACTACATATAGCTTTGGGGTACAAAGCTGAATATGCAGTAAGCAAAGTGGTGTTATTATGTCGATATTTAATTGTTTAGAGTTAGGCTGATTACTATCCTTTACTTAACATTATGCAAATGAGCAAAAATAAGTGACTGGTTTAAATGAAAATCGGTAGTTTGTTTAATTGGTTTTCATTGACATAAAATTAAAGTTATATTATAATTAGTGAGTAAAGCAAATATTGAATTAAAGTTTTATAAAAATATACTATAATTATATGTCCGTAGTCTAATTGGATAAAACAAGAGCCTCCGACGCTCTCGTTGAGAGTTCGAATCTCTTCGGGCATACCAAAAAAATGACTTGTAGTAGCAAGTCATTTTTTTATTTTTATCATAATTTTATTTGTAATGCAAAGATACCTTCCAAAATATAATTAAAAATTAAGCCAAAATAATTCTTATATTTAGATTTTTCTAATTACGTTTTTATAAATTTATTTTTAATTTTATGATAATAAAAGTGGTTGCAGATTTTGTGTAAAGTTTTAATTATTAAATTTAGGTGTTTTATGCAATAATCCCTACAAAAATCGGGGGTAAATGGCAAAAAATGAG
>OFGN01001692.1_pt1 | contig 14469 bp, 19 predicted proteins | sample 1521821 | NCBI WGS metagenome assembly OFGN01 (sample SAMEA3504094, study PRJEB24116) | mouse gut metagenome | biome: mouse gut; feature: mouse-associated habitat; material: faeces | place: Denmark | collected 2011
TGTGCACTCTTTGGACAGATGCTGTTTTCCAGTACCGCATCCGTCCTAATCGTACACCTTTGCGGAAGTCAATACGCAGCCTCTCCGCGTCTGCATATCGACTTGTGCACTCTTTGGACAGATGCTGTTTTCCAGTACCGCATCCGTCCTAATCGTACCGATTCCTTATTTTGTCCCCTGCATAACCTCTTTGTTTTTGATCAGATAGTCCGCCAGAGAGATCACTGTCAGAAGGAGCGATATCCACATAATGATATCCGTGATCGGCCGAAGCGCCAGGATATCCGCGATCATCAAAATGACCATAACCATCTGAAACGTAGTCTTGAATTTCCCCCACCAGCTTGCGGCTATCACTTTTCCGTTATCCGATGCGATCAGGCGAAAACCGCTGATCACAAATTCTCTGCTGATAATGATAATCACGAACCACGCTGGAATCCTGCCCATCGCCGTCAGGCAGATCAGCGCCGAACAGACCAGCAGTTTATCCGCCAGAGGATCCATAAATTTCCCGAAATTGGTGATCAGATTGTACTTTCTTGCTATTTTTCCGTCAAGCAGATCGGTCAGGGCGGCAATCACGAAGATAGCCAGTGCGATATAATCCGTATAACCGGCAATATCGTTAAACAAAGCCGTAAACCAGCCCCATCCTTCATAGCCGCCGAGCAGCAGTACCACAAAAGGCACAATCAGTGCCATACGGAATACCGTCAGTTTATTGGGTAAATTCATATGAAAAACCATATCCTTTCTATACAAAATAGCGTGCGGATTTTCACGCCTGCTCCGTAACTTCGATTCCGGTCAGGTCATAGTCGCTGCTGCCTGTCACCTTCGCTTTGACAAAACTGCCCGATTCCAGTTCCCGCTCCGAGGTAAGGAAAAGATAACCATCCACATTCGGCGCGTCCATATAGGTCCTCGTGACATAGACGCCCTCCTTCGGCAAATATCCTTCCACCACGGCTTCCAGTATCTGCCCTTCTCTTCCCGCAGCTTTTTCAAACACAATTTCCTGCTGCAGCTCCATCAGCTCATCCCGGCGTTTTTCCTTACTCTCCTCGGGCACCTGATCGGGCATTGCCGCCGCCGGCGTATCCTCCTCCGCCGAGTAAGGGAAAACACCCAGCCGGTCAAACTCCATCTCATTCACAAACCTGTACAGAGTGATAAAATCTTCCTGCGTCTCCCCGGGAAAGCCGCTGATCAGCGTGGTCCGAAGGCAGATATCCGGTATCTGACTGCGCAGCATCCCGATGATCCGCTCAAGGTCCTCCCTTGTGGTACGCCGCCCCATCCGTTTCAGAACGGGATCGGAGGCATGCTGAATCGGGATATCCAGATAATGGCAGATTTTCCGCTCCTGCTTTATCACCTGCACCAGTTCCTCCGTGATCTCCTCCGGATAACAGTATAACAGCCTGATCCAGTGCAGTCCCTCTATCTTACAAAGTTCCCGCAGCAATTCGGGAAGCCGTTTTCTTCCATATAAATCCACACCGTAAAGGGTGGTCTCCTGAGCCACCAGTATCAGTTCCCGGACACCCTGCTCCGCCAGAATACGCGCCTCCTCCAAAAGTTCCTCCACAGGCACGCTCCGGTATTTTCCCCGGATCTTCGGAATAATACAGTAGGTACAGTGTTTATCGCACCCCTCCGCTATTTTCAGATAGGCATAGTGGCCGCCCGTGGTTACCATCCGCTTTGAACCGGCAAAGGGCGCTCTGACGCCTTCGCCGATATGATCTCTGCCGCAGCCCGACAGCACCTCCCCAAGCGCCTGCGCAATGCCGTATATATCCGTGATTCCCAGCAGCTCATCCACCTCGGGGATCTCTTTCCTGATCTCCTCCTGATAACGCTGCGCAAGACATCCTGTCACCAAAAGCGCCCTGATCTGTCCCGCCTTTTTCAGCTCCGCCATTTCCAGTATGGTTTCTATACTCTCTTCTTTGGCATCCCGGATAAAACAGCAGGTATTGACCACAACAATATCCGCTTCCGACTCTTCGTCCGTAAAGCCATAGCCCTCTTTGGCAAGTTCTCCCAGCATCACTTCCGTATCCACCAGATTTTTATCGCAGCCGAGAGAGACAAATAATATCTTCATATACATCTCCGGGTTCGCGGCAGGACCTGTTCTAAAACGCTCCCGCAGACAAACCATCCGTTTTTATACAGAAAAGTTGCGGAAAAACCTTCGTTCTCCCGCTTCTCCATCCTGTCATACGCCTATTACAAACTCAGACTTCTATGCTTCCTCATCGTTTAAAATATGGATCTTTCCCTGCTCCAGTTCGCTGACTGCAACGGAAAGCGGTTTTTCCACAGACAGATTATCTACCAACGGCTCATCGCCCGCGATAAGCTGTCTTGCCCGTTTTGCCGTAGCCATCACGATGGAATACCTGCTGTTGACAACAGGCGCCTCCCCGGGTTCTACCTCGCTGTTTACTACTTTCATCAGATCTGCATAAGATGGATGTAACATTTAATGATCTCCTTTCCATAACGTCCTCAGGTCATCTTTGATGCCCCGGATAAACTCCTCATTTCTGCCCGGTGTAAAATGGGCCGCTTCGATCAGGCTGTGGAGCCTCTTTACACTCTCCTCCACCTCATCGTTTATCATAATGTAATCATATCTGTCAATCGTGTCAGCCTCTTTTTCTGCTCTATGCATCCGCTTTTCGATCACATCTTCCGCTTCCGTTCCCCGTTCTTTTAATCTCCGGTACAGTTCTTTCACACTGGGCGGAAGCACAAAGATCAAAACAGCCTCCGGAAAGCGTTCTTTTACTTTCAGGGCCCCCTGAATCTCTATCTCCAGAACAACATTCTTTCCTTTCGCCATCTGTTCTTCCACATAGGCCCGCGGTGTTCCATAATAGTTTTCCACATAAACCGCGTATTCAATCAGTCCGTCATCCTGTATTTTCTGCTCAAATTCCTCTTTTGTCACAAAAAAATACTCCCTGCCATGCACTTCGCCTGGTCTGGGCTTTCTTGTTGTCATGGAGACAGACAGTGCATAATTGTCATAATCCCCTGTCAGCCGCTTCATCAGTGTCCCCTTACCGGAACCTGCAAAACCTGAAACTACGATCAGAAGTCCCCTTTTTTTCATTCGCTCCTCCATCATTTCTCTAACAATGAATCTTTTGCGAAAAGCGGTCAGTCTTTTCGACCGTCAGTATATTCGCTGTCTGTCAGTTCAAGGGAGACGCCGACTCTGCCGGCAAGCGTCTCCGGCGTCAGGGCGGACAACACGACACTGCCATTCTCCATGACGAGCACTGCTTTTGTCTTTCGTCCCTGGGTTGCGTCGATCGCCGTGCGCCCTTCCTTTGCTCCCTGCACCATACGCTTCACCGGTGCGGAATCCGGGCAGACGATAGCTATGATCTTATCCGCATTTATCATATTGCCGAATCCGATATGAATCAGTTTACTCAATGTTCTGAATCTGCTCCCTCACTTTTTCTATTTCATTTTTCAGCTCAATCGCTCTGGCGGATATCTCCAGATCATTTGCTTTCGACAGGATCGTATTGGCCTCTCTGTTCATTTCCTGTGCGATGAAATCAAGTTTTCTGCCGATACTCCCGCCGCCGGCAAGCTCCTTTTTTGTACTTTCCACATGACTGCGCAGGCGGACTAACTCCTCATCCACGCAGACCTTATCCGCAAAGATCGTCACTTCCATATAGAGACGGCTTTCGTCGATCTGGACATCCTCCAACAGTTCACGTACTTTTTCCCTCAGTTTTTCTTTGTATTCCTGAATCAGTTTCGGGGAACGTTCTGTGATAAAATCAACATGGGCAAGCATCGTATCCAGCTTGACATTCAGATCCTTTAACAGATTTTCCCCCTCTACGATCCTAGTCTTCACAAAATTTTCCGCCGCCCCTTTTATGGAGCTCTGCAGATCCTTCCAGAGCTCCTCCTCGTCGATATTCTGTTCTTCCATGACAAACACATCCGGATATCTGGAAAGCGTGGAAACCCGGATATCATTATCCAACTCAAACTCCTCCGCCATCTGGCGCAGATAGGTCAGATATTCTTTGGCTAACGCCTTATTATACTTTAAGGATCCACTGTCTTCGCTGTAGTCCTCGCAGGTGATAAACACATCCACCTTGCCGCGGCTTATGTAATTTTTCAGTTCTGTCCGGATGGCGCTCTCAAAAAAATTAAACTTCTTTGGCATCTTAATGGCGACATCCAGATAGCGGTGGTTGACGGATTTCATCTCCACCGTCAGCTTACGGTCCTTGCCTGCTATCTCACATCTGCCGAAACCGGTCATGCTTTTGATCATGGTCTTTGTCCTTTTTCTTCTGTTGTTTTGCGGATTTTCGTAAAGTCACACCGCCAGATCTATATTCTCCCCCCGAAGTCCCATGCTGTGCTGGAATTTCCGTTCCTTCTGATACGGATTATCCTCATTCGGATAACTGATCTTAGTGTGCGTTGTCCCGCCGGACACATAGGTTCTGCCGCACTCCGGACAGATAGCCGTGCGGATGCTGACGGAAGCCTGCAGTACTTTCCCGCCGTCTTCCTTTGCCTTCGTATAGGCGTTGGACACATGTTCCCCCTCATGGGCACGCACCCTTGCACCTGCACTGCCGGGAGAAATATGTTGCGCCGATTTAAAGGAAACATTCTCATCGGAACCGTCCTGGTATTTCCGCTCCTTACAGGTCTGACACTCTTCCGGGGAAGATGCTCTGCCCGGCTTCCTTACGGAATCCTTATCGCCGGAGACCTTTCCTGCCTTCTCGCTTTCTGAAACACCTGATACACCTTTGGTATCCGGGTCTCCCATTCCCGGTATCCCGGAAACGGCACCCCTCTCCGCATTTTCTTTTTCGTCACCCCAGGGCGCAATAACAAGGACCGCCTCTTCACCGGGGCGCCCCCAGACCTTCTGCCATGCGGCTTCATATGGATTTTGTAGTCCTTCAATATTCATATTCTTTTACCTGTGAATATTCAGATATGATTTTCTGCCGTCAGATTGGTCCGCCTTCCATGCCGGACCGATCTGACGCTCAAAACTTCAGTTATCTGAATTGTAGCACAAAAAACAAAAATGGGAAATACCCTATCTTGTTTTTCAGAAATAAATTTGCTATGATACCAAAAAAGGAGACCACTATTATGGCTTTTGATGGAATTACAGTTGCTGCCGTCGTCAGGGAATGCAAAGACCTTCTGACAGGCAGCCGTATTTATAAAATTGCACAGCCTGAGGCGGATGAGCTGCAGCTCACCTTAAAGACCAGGACAGGACAGCACTATCTGTTGCTCTCCGCAAACGCTTCTCTGCCTTTGATCTATCTGACCGGTAAAACAAAACAGAGCCCTTTAACGGCCCCCAATTTCTGTATGCTGCTCAGAAAGCATATCCAGAATGGCCGGATCATAGAGATCACGCAGCCCGGGCTGGAACGGATCGTGCAGATCGATATTGAGCATTTAAATGAGCTGGGGGATCTGTGCAGAAAAAAACTGGTTGTCGAAGTTATGGGAAAACACAGCAATATCATCTTCTGTAACGAAGAAGGTATGATCATCGACAGCATCAAACATATCTCCGGCATGGTAAGCTCCGTCAGGGAAGTGCTGCCTGGAAAAACCTATTTTATTCCGAAAACCGAGGATAAGGCGGATCCTGCAGCTTTTATGGGTGATTCCATGTCCGAAACAGAAAAAGAGCGCACATTCAGTGACCTTGTGTTTCAAAAACCGGCTCCCTTATACAAAGCGCTCTATTCCACCTTCACCGGCTTTTCTCCGATCCTGGCCCAGGAACTCTGTTTCCGTGCAGGCCTGGATCCCGACCGCTCTGCACTCAGCTACAGGCAGGAAGGAGCTTCGGTTTCAGCTGATGGTTTAACTGACACATCTGTCACAACTGATGTTCTGTCCGATATCCCGCCCTTCAGATCAGAACAGGCAGACTTTCGTCAATCTGCCGCCGGACTACTCTACCGGGAATTTGCTATAATCATGAATCAGGTCATGACAGGCGGTTTTTCCCCCGCCATATATTACGACAAAAAAGCGCCCGTGGAATTTTCCGCCCTGCCCATGCTGCTTTACAGCGATGCTTCTGCCAAAACTTTTTCCTCTGTCTCCGCGCTTCTGGAAGCGTACTATGCGGAAAGAAACACGTTAACGCGCATCAGACAGCGATCAGCGGATCTCCGGAAGATCGTACAGACCATTCTGGAGCGCACCGTAAAGAAATATGATCTCCAGTGCCTGCAGATAAAGGACACGGAAAAACGGGAGAAATACAAGCTTTACGGAGAACTGCTGCACACCTACGGCTACGATGCGGAGCCCGGCGCCAGATCTCTGGAAGCATTAAATTACTATACCGGCGAGATCGTGAAGATCCCTTTGGATCCCACCCTCACCGCCTCGGAAAATGCAAAGAAATATTTCGACCGATACGGGAAACTGAAACGCACCTATGAGACGCTCTCCGAGCTCACTGTACAGGTGAAGGAAGAGATCGATCATCTGGAATCCATCGCCGCCTCCTTAGAGATCGCCGAACAGGAATCCGATCTCGTGCAGATCAAGGAAGAACTGATTGCGGCAGGCTACATCCGCAGAAAAGGTGGTGCAAAAAAAGAAAAGATCACCAGCAGACCTTTTCACTATATCAGCAGCGACGGTTTTCATATGTATGTCGGAAAAAATAATTTCCAGAACGATGAACTGACCTTTAAATTCGCTGTGGGGAACGACTGGTGGTTCCACGCCAAAGGACAACCCGGCTCCCATGTGATTGTCCGCACGGACGGCGCAGAGTTGCCCGATTCCACTTTCGAGGAAGCTGCAAGGCTCGCCGCCCATTATTCCAGAGGCAGAGGACAGGCGAAAGTGGAGATCGACTACACGGAAAAGAAGAATGTCAAAAAACCGGGCGGAGCCAAACCGGGATTTGTGGTCTACTATACCAACTACTCCATGATGATCGATTCCGATATTTCCGGCATCAAACAGGTCAGTCCCTGACTGTTTGATACAATCGTAACCCTTCAGCCATCCGGCTTCCATATTACGTTGAGGTATACAAAGAAAAAGCGCTGCCCTGCCATTCTGACCTGATGGCGGCTGCGGCGCTTTTGACGGCTTTTTTATTCTGCATGCTGATCTTGTTTTGCCAGGGCAGCCTCCTGTTATATTTTTCTGAAATAGCTTATCACGATATAATGATCCCGATCAGGTTTCTTCTGGAACTCCTCATCATACTCTGCGTCATATATCGCAATATCACTCATCCCTTCATAGGCATAGATCTGAATATCTTTCAACTTTTCGTTACTGTTATGCGCCTCAATATATTCCCTTGCTGCCTGTGCATCCAGATCACATTTTATTACTTTCTCCCCTTTGATATGCAGCCAATATACATCTGAAATCCTGACCTTTACCGGATATACCGTTTCATATCCCGTCGGCAGATGCAGGCTTTCTATCCGAACCAAAACCGGTATCTTCCAGCCAGACACTAACAGCAGGCCCATAACGACAGCACACGTACCGACGATCCATCTTTTATTTCTGCGGGGTATTTCACCTGCAGAAGGCTTTCTGAATTTCAACCGATCCCCTCTCTTTCTCCCTGATAGCCCGATGCAGCGCATTTAGCACTCTCTTTTTATCTGTGCTCCACCTGGGAGCAAGCAGCGTTTTCTTATCTCCGTCTCCCGTCATCCGGTGAATGACCATCCTTTCCGGCAGCAGTGCAATACAGTCCGCCACCAACGTGACATATTCCTCAAATTCCATCACCGGGCATCTTCCTTCCAGGTACTCTCTCTCCAGATCTGTTCCCCTTATTACATGTAACAGCTGCAGCTTGATCCCGTCCGCGCCGCTTCTTCCCACATAGGATATCGTTTCCTTTATATCTTCCGCGCTCTCCCCGGGAAGCCCCAAAATCACATGAACGATCACCTGCACCCCGATTTTCTTTAGTTTCACCACCGCCTCATCGTAAACCGGCAGCGAATATCCTCTCCGAATATATTCCGCCGTCCTTTCATGGATCGTCTGCAGCCCCAGTTCTACCCACACCGGTTTTCTCCGGTTCATCTCCTGTAACAGTGCCATCACTTCATCGGGAAGGCAGTCCGGCCTTGTAGCGATGGACAGTGCGACAACATCCGGATGGGATATGGCTTCCCCGTAGAGTTTTCTCAATTTTTCAACCGGGGCATAGGTACCGGTAAAAGCCTGAAAATAGGCGATATATTTTCCATTCCTCGCCTTTCCCCTGGCTTTCTCCTTCCCTTTTTCGATCTGGATAGTAATCGAATCCTCCGACCTTCCGGCAAATTCCCCGGAACCCATGCCGGAACAGAAAATACATCCCCGCCTGCCCAGTATACCGTCTCTGTTCGGACAGGTGAAACCACCATTAAGCGCAATCTTATAGACTTTTTGTCCGAAAGTATCCTGCAGATAATCGTTTAAAGCGTAGTATTTCATTTTTCTCCTGCTTCCTGTCCACATTCGCTTACCGGGGCACAGAAAAAGCAGATACATCGACGCCTTCGTGCTTCAGTAGTTTTATCTTCTTATCGATCCCCCCGGCATATCCCGTCAGGCTCCCGCCTGTTCCTACCACCCGGTGGCAGGGAATAATCACGGAGACAGGATTATGAGCCACGGCATTTCCCACTGCCTGGGCAGACATGGTCTCCCGTCCCATCTTAACCGCCATCTTTTTTGCAATTTCTTTGTAAGTGGTCACGCTCCCGTAGGGAATCTCGCAGAGGATCTTCCACACATCCTGTCTGAATTCTCCGCCCTCCGGCGCAAGAGGAAGATCCGATACCTGCGGTTTTTTTCCTGCAAAATAGGCATCCAGCCAGTTTGCGGCTTTCTGCAGTACGGAAATATCTTCTCCCGGAATCGGCTCTTGTCTTAAAGTGGCCTGAAAATATTTCTGTCCCTCTATCCACAGTCCTGTGATATGTTTCTGCTGCCCGTCGCACACGACCATCATGATACCGACAGGTGATTTATACTTTATCTGATAATACATGTTTTCCTCCACAATCTTTTCGTTTTTGATACTATTTTACTCTACTTCAGCAGAAAGATCACCTGGATACAGGAATGATTTTTACAGAATACCACCAAAATTTCCTCTTAAGGTTCCCCTCGATAACCCTCTCGGATCTCCTTCCCCCACATCTCCGCCAGCTTTTCCAGAGACCAGGCCGCATTTGCCGGGCTGGTGGAAGGCAGCGCCGTAACAGGCATTTTCGTCTTCGGAAAAATATATTTCCGGTACAGGCTCCCCGCCTTTTTTCCGTTGGCATATATCCTGTCGATATCTGCCTTTTGCAATATCATCCTGATGTCCGCCAGCACCACGTTTTTGATACTGCTGTCACTGGAACCTGCGATATCGCAACTCTCGATCACGTCCCAGAGCGCTATGCGATGCTCAAGCAGCATCTCTTTCTTTTCCTGAATCGACACCGGAACGGGGCAGGACAAAACCGCCGCCAGAACTTTCCAGAACCGGTTCTGCGGATGCCCATAGTAAAAACCTGCCTCCCGGGATTTCACGGAAGGCAGACTGCCCAAAATTAAAATTTTAGAATGTTCGTCATATACCGGACTGAAGGTATGACAAATGTGCTGGTATTCCGTCATGTTGTGCTCTTTCTTTTTTCACTGTCAGGAATGCGTCGCTGTCTGGCGACGTTATTTTATTATTTTGAAAATTGCTTCGGAGTTATGAGTTCACGAAGCGAAAATCGCAATGCGGGCTCTGCTCGCTATTTTACAGGATGTCTGACTACTGTGCGCAATTTTTCCGGTGCCGCTCTCCTTGGATCGCTCAGATAGATTTCATGGTGCAGGCGGCTATCCGAAAAATCCTCCTCATATCCCTGTTCCTTCACATATTCCTGCATCAGCCGGATCGTCTCCGGCTCCTCATCGTAACTTCCGATATGCATGCACTGCACACAGGTCCCCTCGTCATAGGTAAAGAACTGCACTTTCGAAAAATCCTGCTTCTTTTTCTCTGTGGCCTCCCTGATAGCCCAGTCAAATTCTTCCCTTGTCACAAACTCCGGCAGTCGTATCATGGAAGTCCACTCAAAATTTTCCTTATGTGCATAGTCTATCATACCGCCGTCTCCCTGTCTCCACAATCCTTCCAGAGGCGGAACCACATAGGGAAAATAGCCTTCGATCTTATGACTTCCTTTATAACTCATTTTGATTGTAAATGCAATAGCATAGAGCATCCCTAACGCCGCTTTATACTCTCCCTCCGGCTCGTTGGGATCCCCTTTCCCGTTTACCGCAATAAAATGCATTTCCGGCACTGTCACAATACCGGGTTTCCTGGGCGGCAGATAAAATTCCTTATACTCTTTCTTATAATCAAATGCCATTTCTTCCTGGTCCTTTCTGCTTCTTCGTTTTAGGTGCCGGCAGTTCCGTACAGGTGGCTATCACAAATTCCACAATCGCCTCCTTATCGTCAATATCATCCACCAGCAGGTAATTTTTAGCGCCTTCATAGGGCGGCGCTTCCGGAAACTCCGGCCTCATTTTTCTGCCGGCCTCCGTGATTTTCACAAACAGCTGATCCTCGCAGATCAACGCAAAGATCTTTCCGTCAAGGTACATGCCGTACTCTCCGAACATTTTCCGATAAGTGATCTCTCCCGCCCCGCTCAACTGATCGGCGATGTACTGTACATATTCTGTTTTTGATGCCATATCCTTTTTCTCCTGTATTCACTCTCACCCTGCGTTTCGACTCCATGTTCCGCTTCTTCGCCTTGCAGAGATCCTCTCAGAGATTCTCACAAAGATTCGATCAGCGCAAGAAACTTCTTTTCCGACAGGATTTCATGTGTCACATAAGCCCCGTTGTAAAACAGCGCATAATTTGTCCAGGCCGCCGGAGCATTCTGCGCTTTTTCCGTACTGTCTATCTTCATCACTTTCATAAAAATATTCTTCTCTTTTGCCCATTGTTCCAACAGCGGCACATATTTTGCCGTAAACGGACAGCCGCCCGTATAATACAGAACAAACCCTTCCCCATCGCATACAGGATTTTTTGCGCATTCCCGGAACTGCGGCATCTCCGCCTGCTCCTCAAAAGGCAGATACCACAGCTCAAAGTAAGGTTTTGCCATATCTGCTCTCCGGAATCCCTTATAGGCGAGATATTTCGGATCCGACAGGAAAGACTTTTTCTTTTCCGACGTGATCACCGTAAGTCCGATCTTTCCCTTCCTCTTTGCATCCGCAATACACCGCTCCAACAAATCATTGGCATATCCATGTCCCTTGCAGGAACCGGAAACCCAAAAGCAATTGATATGCATATAGCCCTCCGCCAGAATCGGCACCCAGGCGCATTCCGCAGGGATGTACTCGATAAAGCATTTTCCCCGGATATCCCCCTTTAAAAATACCAGCCCCTCTTTCAGCCTCTCATACATCCATTCCTTCTTGGCCATAACCTGCGGATCTTTGTTGTTGGCGATCGCACAGCAGATATGTTCCTTCTCCAAATTTTCTTCCGTGATCTGAATATAATCCATCATCTTTCCTTATCCTCCCTGTAATGCTCCAATGTCTTTTGCAGCGTCCGGCACAGCTCTTCCCGCAGTTTGGCCGGTTCCAGAATCTCCGCCTTCTCCCGGAAGGAAAGCAGCCAGGTGACCAGATTTTCCTGATCGGTGTAATCCGCTTCAAAGAGCAGCCTGCCGTCCGCCTGCTCCGTGAAACTGTCCATTCCGAACTCTTCCACCAGCCGCCACTTGCAGCTTTTATCGATCAGCGCCTTCACCCTGATACCGCCGGGAAAAATGCTCTCATTACTCAGATCCGGCAGTGGGACTGCTCTTCCTGTAAACTCTGCCTCCACCCGCAGCTTTTCCATACGATTCAGTTTGAATAGCCGGAAATCCCGTCTGCTTTTGCACCATCCCCAGAGGTACCAGCTTGACCACCGAAAGATCAGATAATAGGGCTCTGCACATCTCTCCTGTTCCCCCTTCGGTGAAAAATAGAGAAACCGAAGTTCCCTGCAGCCGCCTATGGCGCTGCGAATCAGCTCGATCTTCGGCGCAAGAGATTCCCTGTACCAGGAAGAGAGATCGATCAGCACAGACTGGCTTCCCACCATGAAATCCGAAGAACCGGCGGAGAGTTTTTCCATCAGCTGGCCGTAGCGGTTTGTGCCGTTTACACTGTCAAGCCCTCGTAGTCCCGCCAGAATATCCTGCATCTCCGCGTTTGTCAGCAAGGTTTTTTCTATTTTGTAATCCTTCATAATAGAGATTCCGCCGCCCGTCCCCTGTCTTGTCACAATCGGGATTCCGGCTTTGCACAGATCCTCAATATCCCGGTTTATCGTCCGCCTGGAAACTTCAAACTGCGCCGCCAGTTCAGGCGCCGTCACCGTATCCTTCTGCAGTAACAGAGACAGGATCCCGATCAGTCTGTCTATTTTCATCGCTACTCCTTAATCATCTTCATCATGCCGCTTTCTCCTGAAAGAATGGCATACGTGCCTTTTCTCTCTGGTTCCTGTTATATCGTAATTCTATCACAACAAACAGGACGCCTGTATGTCATGTTTTGGAAAATATTTTTCCCTGCATCGTGCTTCTGAACACTCCTGTCAGCGGGATAAACACACCGCAGAGCGTAAACCCTGTTCCCGTAGTCAGACAGCTCCGTTATCTCATCTCTTAGTGGATCCATACACAGATATTCGCCGTCTCCTGCACCCACGATCAGCACATAATGGATATTTCCCAATGCGTACATCCGCACTCTGACGATCGGGTAATGTCCCTCTGAGAGGCAGTCCTCTATCACATCTGTCGAAACTTCCCCGTAAACATCAGCCTGATATTCCCCTGCCTCGGACAACAATCCCCACTGCAGATTTCCCTCCACATCATATACCTGTTTTGCGGAAAACCTTTCATTCAGGGCTCCGGGCGTCTCCTCCATGCTGCTTTCCATGGAGAGCGCAGAGGCAATACAGCTCACCAGACAGCCGGAAGAACCCATCGTATACTTCGACTCTCCAAGCCTGTCCTCCCGCCATCGTTCATCATCCTGCCTGTAAAAAACTACTTCCGCATCCGAGAGATACTCCCTGTCCCGCGGCGCCTTCACCTGAACGCCGTTTCTAAGCCGAAAACAGACAAAGCCCGCTCCCACAGCCAGAAAACAGACAATAAGAAAAATTACATAAAAAACCGAATGCCCGGTTCGTTCATTCTTCCTGAAGGTGTTTAATTTTTTTATCATTTCTGTCTCCCGCTTTCTATTCTCTGCCATATAACTGTTTTCTGAATCCAACTAAAAAAACCCGCTTTTCTCTCTATTTTTTATATGGATATACGCTTCAATATGTCAACTTTACCATATTTCATCTAATTTGCAATATCCTCCGTCAAATTCTGCCATCGATTATTTCATGCATTAAAACTTTAAGTCTCTGCAAAATTATTTATGGATATTTAAAAAAATATATTCTTATTGATAATCCTCTTCACATAGTATATACTAAGTATATACTATATTACAGGGAGGTTTCACATGCAGGCACAGGTAAAAAAATGGGGAAACAGTCAGGGAATAAGACTATCAAAGGATATACTGAAAAGTGCCGGAATTGCAACAAATGACATTTTAGATGTCACGATATCAAACGGTGTAATTACTTTAGTAAAACCATTCCGTCATAGAACATTGGAAGAAAGAGCAGCGGAATTTAACGGAAAATTGATGCTTGATGGCGAATATGACTGGGGCACCCCTGTCGGAAGAGAGGTATGGTAATGGAACAGTTATATCAGGGAGATATTCTGAAAATAGAAAAAATCAGGCATCCGGTACTGATTGCCAGTAAAGATTTTTTCAATATCAGCGGGGAAATAATAGGATGTCCTATTATTAGTAATTCCAGGCCAGGACCTCTTCATATATGGATATCCACAGAAAATACGGAAGGATATATACATTGTGAAAAACTGGCATTGCTAGATTTATCTATTCGCGGTTATAAAAAATCAGACAGATTGCCAATTTCCGAAATGATCAATGTATCCGATGCTATTCAGAGTATTTTTGAATACATTTAAGCCGCTGTTTTTCAAACGGCACAGACGGATCCTTTCCAAAACAAATCCTGTCAAAATGCATTCTCTCAAACTCTTATCTTTTTTTAATTTCAGCCGAAATACAGAAGGACGCAACCGAAAGTTACGTCTGCGCAACTAATTTTTGCCCCAGATTCAAAAAACTGTTGGTGGTGTGCAACGAAAGAATCATGGTATTTTTCAGTGGTAACAAATCAAGATTTACAAGAGCAGTCTCGGAAACTCAATAGCGAATAGTCGGGAAGGGGTTGATTTTCAGAAA
>OFGN01001694.1_pt1 | contig 14436 bp, 13 predicted proteins | sample 1521821 | NCBI WGS metagenome assembly OFGN01 (sample SAMEA3504094, study PRJEB24116) | mouse gut metagenome | biome: mouse gut; feature: mouse-associated habitat; material: faeces | place: Denmark | collected 2011
CCAGCGTGCTGATGAATGTGGTGCCGGCAAGGGTGGCCGGTGTTGAGGAGATCATTATGACAACGCCGCCGGGAAAAGGCGGGAAGGTGAACCCCGGAACCCTTGTGGCGGCGGACATTGCGGGAGTGGACAGGATTTACAAAGTGGGCGGCGCCCAGGCGATCGCGGCCATGGCGTTCGGTACGGAGTCCATTCCGAAGGTGGACAAGATCACGGGGCCCGGCAATATTTTCGTGGCGCTTGCAAAGAAGGCGGTGTTTGGCTATGTGAGCATTGATTCTGTGGCAGGTCCCAGTGAAATATTGATTTTGGCGGATCAATACGCAAATCCGAAGTATGTGGCAGCAGACCTTTTATCTCAGGCGGAGCATGACGAGCTTGCCAGCGCTATTCTGATCACGGATTCCGCGGAACTTGCAGAGAAGGTTTCCGTGGAGGCGGAGAACTTTGCCGGGCAGCTTTCCCGGGAGGAGATTATCAGAAAGTCGCTGGACAATTACGGTTATATTCTGGTGGCGGAAAATATGGATATGGCGGTGGACGCTGCAAACGATATTGCTTCGGAGCATATGGAGATTCTGACAAGAGATCCGTTCCTGACAATGACAAAAGTGAAAAATGCCGGAGCTATTTTTTTAGGAGAATATTCTTCGGAACCTTTGGGAGATTATTTTGCGGGACCGAACCATATCCTGCCTACGAACGGTACGGCAAAATTTTTCTCCCCTCTCGGTGTGGATGATTTTATCAAAAAGACAAGTATTATTTCATATTCCGAAGAGGCCCTTTTGCGGGACCATGAGGATATCGAGCGGTTTGCGAAAAGTGAGGGGCTGACCGCCCATGCAAATTCGGTGGCGGTGCGGTTTCAGTGAGATAAATTCCGCGTTTACAACAGAAGAAAACGGCAGATAGCGTAAGAGGAGAGGGCATCATGTTCCGCAGACAAAAGGAAAGTATTTTAGGATTACTGAAAGAAAGGGATGCTCTCATGGATTACGGAAAGAAAAAATATTGGCTTGCTTACAGGGATTTCCTGGATACTTCGGATGATTTCACCGATTTTGCAGGTGAAAATCTTGAAGGGAAGCAGGGGTATCTTGATTTGATCGAAAAGCTGCTTGGAGCGGATGAAAACGCAAAGGTTTTTGTGGAGGTTTACGGATTTGAGTGGGATGGTGGAGTCCCGTTTATCTATGCTGATACGCTGATCATTCTCAGCAGGCTGCCGCTTGGGCGGGTAGAGAGGTTTTTTTCTGAATCGGAAGATATTTTTCCGAGCGATATCGGAGAAATAACGGATTTTTCCGAGCAGGGGTATTGCGTTAATGATAATGGCGGGGTGACTTATTTTCCGCGGCAGTATTTTCTCATCGGCGATGACGGTGATCTGATCCCGGTTGAGAATCCCTGTGACAGCGGTTATCATATGTATTATTGTTGGTGGGACTGACTTTTTGTAAAAAATATCGATACAGGGGGGATATGGATGACGACACAGAGAGAGTTTGATCTGTATTATTATGCGAAGAAGTTGGAAGATGGGACCAGCTTATGGAAAGGAAGTGCGGAATGAAAAAAACGGTATCTGTTATTGTATTGCTGTGTACGATTTTTTTAGCCGGCTGCGGCGAGGAGACGGCGAATCCATATTTTAACGCGACCGTGTTGGAAGTATATGAAAAATCCGTACTGGTGGAACCTTTTGAGGGGGAGGTAGAGTTAAGCTCCTCAGATCAGATCGTTGTCAGCACCGAGGTGGTATCAACCCATGAGGTGCCGCAGATGGAAGTGGGAGATACAATCAGGATTGTCTATAACGGAGAGATTGCGGAGTCCTATCCGGCGCAGATCGGTACTGTTTTTGCGATCTATCCGGTGGATGAGTCGGGGGAGCTTTCCGGGGATGCCGGAGAAGCCGGGTAAGGTGAAAAGGGGAGAAAATTTATTGCATGTCAGGAGCGGGTATGAGAACAGTTAAGACAGAGAGAACGACAAAAGAAACAAAAATTTCCATGGAACTGAATCTGGACGGACAGGGAAGCGGAGATATTTCCACCGGTATAGGCTTTTTTGACCATATGCTGGAGGGATTTGCCAGACACGGCTTTTTTGACCTGAGGGTACGGATCGACGGAGATCTTCAGGTGGACGGGCATCACAGCGTAGAGGACTGCGGGATCGTGCTGGGACAGGCGATCAGGGAAGCCGTGGGCGACAAAAAGGGTATGAAGCGGTTCGGGCAGTGTATATTGCCGATGGATGAGACGCTGGTGCTCTGTGCCGTGGATCTGGGCGGCAGGCCCTGGCTGAATTTTGATGCGAAGTTTACGGCGGAGCGCGTGGGCTATCTGGAGACGGAGCTGATACATGAGTTCTTCTATGCCGTCAGTTACGGCGCCGGCATGAATTTACATATTAAGGTGCTGGATGGGCAAAATAACCATCATATGATAGAAGCGATGTTTAAGGCCTTTGCAAGGGCGTTGGACGAGGCAACCAGGCCGGATGAGAGACTTACGGACGTTCTGAGTACGAAAGGGACGCTGGCATGATCTGTCAGTGATGTTCCGCAGACTCCGGCTGCAAGGTAGTACTAGGCCGGAAGTGATTGGTAAAGGAAAAAATGATGAAGAGATTGATTCCATGTATTTACTTATATAAGGAAAAAGCGGTAAAAAATTTCAAGGATATGACGGTGGTGTCGGAAAATCCCGTGGAGCTGGCAAAGACCTACGGTGAGAATGCGGCGGATGAGCTGATCGTCTTTGATATGTCCAGGGGCGATGAAGAACATGAGAAGGCGCTGGATGTGATCAAGGAGATCTGTGCCGCTATCGAGATCCCGGTGATCGGTGCGGGGAATGTGGCGCGGATGGAGGATATCAAAAAGATCCTCTATACCGGCTGTGAGCGGGCGGTCTTAAATTATGATAAGGAAGAGAACATTGAGATCACAGAGGAGGTGTCCAGGAAGTTTGGAAAGGATAAGATTTATCTTTCCTTTACGAAGCCGGAGACGCTCAGCGTTCACAGACAGTTAATAGACGCCTATATATCCGAGACGATCTGGATTGCCCAGTCCGGCAGGGTGAAGGAGACGATGCAGTGCCTGAATGATCCCACCATCATTGTGATGGATAACTGTTCTTTGGAGGGAATGTCATGGATTTTTCAGAATCCTGCGGTAGACGGCATCTCCGGCAACGCGATCAATGATAATTACAAAGATTTATACTCCATGAAGTCGGTGTTTCAGGAGGGCGGCGTGGAAGTAAAGATACCGAAAGGGAAGCTCTCCTGGGCTGATTTTAAACAAAACGGCGACGGTATGGTGCCGGTGGTGGCGCAGGACTATAAAACCGGGGAGGTGCTGATGGTTGCCTATATGAACGAGGAGGCCTTTGAGCACACCCTGCGGACCGGAAAGATGACTTATTACAGCAGGAGCCGGCAGGAACTCTGGATCAAGGGAGAGACCAGCGGGCATTATCAGTATGTGAAATCGCTGACGGCGGACTGTGACTGCGATACGATCCTCGCGAAAATAAGCCAGGTGGGAGCAGCCTGCCATACGGGAAGCCGTTCCTGCTTTTTCAGAGAGATCATGGTGCAGGATTTCAGGGAGAGCGCGAATCCGCTGAAGGTGTTTGAAGAGGTAATGAAGGTGATTGAGGATCGAAAGATCCATCCGAGGGAAGGTTCCTATACCAATTATCTGTTTGATAAGGGGCTGGATAAGATACTGAAAAAGCTGGGCGAAGAGGCGACGGAAATTGTGATCGCGGCTAAAAATCCGAATAAGAATGAGGTGAAATACGAAATATCCGATTTCCTCTATCATATGATGGTGCTGATGGCGGAAAAGGGTATCAGCTGGGAAGAGATCACGAAGGAGCTGGCAAACAGGGAGTAGACGGAAGAGAGCGTAAATTTTTACGGTTATGGTAAGATTTATGCTCTTTTTTACGATTGTATTCTCGAAACATGACATACTGATGACCTGTTTATTATGTTATCATATGATTCGGATAGGATAACAGTGCCGGATGGGGCGGGGGCGGAGCGTATGTCAAAGCCGGCGGCATGTTATGATATCTGAGAGTAAAGGAACCGGTATGAAAATAGACAGACTGATCGGAATATTATCCCTGTTATTACAAAAAGATACGGTGACGGCGCCTGAGCTGGCAGAGCACTTTGAGGTTTCAAGGCGGACGATTAACCGCGATATCGAAGATCTTGGCAGGGCGGGAATCCCTGTGATGACAAGACAGGGAGCGGGAGGCGGCATTTCCATTATGGAACAATACAGGATGGAACGGACGCTTTTGACAACCGCGGAAATGCAGGATATCCTCGCCGGGCTGAGAGCGCTTGACAGCGTAAACGGCACCAATCGTTACGGACAGTTAATGGAAAAACTATCGGCGGGCTCTTCGGATTTTATGGTGGGGAGCCAGTCCGTGCTGATCGACTTATCTTCCTGGTATAAGGATTCCCTGGCGCCGAAGATCGAGCTGATACGGAGTGCCATAACAGGCGGCAGGAAACTTGTCTTTTTGTATTTTTCTCCGAAGGGAGAACAGGAAAGATGCGTGGAACCCTATTATCTGATCTTTCGCTGGTCGAGCTGGTATGTCTGGGGATGGTGCGGGGACAGGGAGGATTGCAGGCTGTTTAAACTGAACCGTATGGAGATGCCGCGCCTGTCCGATCCATTTGAAAAAAGACGGATTCCACTGCCGGATCTGCGCACGGAGCGTATTTTTCCCGGCGGTATCCGGGTAAAGGCGCTGATCGATCAGTCGTGCAAATGGCGCCTCGTGGAGGAATTCGGAACGGACTGTTTTGAGGAGATGGAGGACGGAAAACTGCTGTTTCATGCGGATTACACCAACCGGGAAAATCTGGTCACATGGCTGCTTTCATTCCGGGAGAAAGCGGAGATCCTGGAGCCCCCGGAGCTTCGGGAGGAGCTGCGGATCACTTTACGCAACATGTTAAAAAAGTACGAGGAGGATAAAAAAACATGATGGAATCAAGATGCGGTATTTTGTGTACGGAGTGTGCTTACCGTGAACGGATGGGATGTGCAGGCTGTCTGGCGATCGAGAAGCCCTTCTGGGGAGAGAGCTGCCCGCTGAAGGCCTGCTGTGAGGAAAAGCGGATGGGGCACTGCGGAGAATGCGGGGAATTTCCCTGTGAGATGTTAAACCGGTTTGCGTATGATGAGAAACAGGGAGATAACGGAAAGAGAATCGAGCAGTGCAGAAGCTGGCATAAGGGGTCATAAAAACAGTTTATAAAAAGGAGGCAGATATGGCATCAAATCCGGAGTTTGTTCAATATATTGCGGACCAGTTAAAAGAGGCGGGGATCATTACATACCGGAAAATGTTCGGCGAATACGGCATGTATATTGACGGTAAAATTTTTGCGGTGATCTGCGAAAATCAGTTGTATATCAAAATCACGGAAGCGGGGAAAAAACTGAGACCGGAACTGGAGGAAGCGCCGCCCTATGAGGGGGCTAAAAATTATTTGCTGGTGGAAGATATCGACGATCAGGAAGCACTTGTGGCGCTTGTGGCGGCTACCTGCGCGCAGCTTCCCGCACCGAAGCCCAAAAAGCCGAAGAAAGCAAAAAAACCGGCGGAGAAAACGTGACGGGAGGAAGGGAAGCGCTGATGGCATTTGATTACAAAAAAGAGTACAAAGAGTTTTATCTGCCGCCGAAAACACCGGGAATTGTCGAGGTGCCGAAGATGAATTTTATCGCGGTGAGCGGCAAAGGAGATCCCAATGAACCGGAAGGGGAATACAAAGAGGCAATGCAGTTGTTATATGGTATTGCTTTTACGGTCAAAATGAGTTATAAAGGAAGTCATAAGATAGACGGATATTTTTCCTATGTTGTACCGCCTTTGGAAGGGCTTTGGAAACAGGGAGCCGGCGGGGAAATCGATTATGCCCGCAAGAGGGACTTTGAGTGGACCTCCATGATCCGTCTGCCGGAGTTTGTGACGAAAGAAGAGTTTGACTGGGCTCTCAGGGAGGCTTCGGAGAAAAAGCGAAAAGATTTCTCAAAGGTTGCTTTTTTTACGTATCATGAGGGGCTTTGCGTGCAGTGCATGCATGTGGGCTGTTACGACAGGGAGCCGGAGACCATCAGAAGGATGCGGGATTTTACGAGAGAGCAGGGATATGTCGAAGATTTTACCGATGGCCGCCTGCACCATGAGATCTATCTCAGTGATCCGAGAAAGGCGAAACCAGATAATCTCCGCACGGTGATCCGGCATCCGGTCAGGAGGCAGGAGGAAAACTGAGCCGTGAGAGCAACGGAGGCTTGCTATGGCTGAATATGAGCACATTTGCCACACCTTTAAGCCGGTGTATGATAACAATTCAAAAATTCTGATTCTGGGGAGCCTTCCGTCGGTGAAGTCCCGGGAACAGGGCTTTTATTACGGGCACCCCCAGAACAGGTTCTGGCGGGTGCTGGCTGCCGTGCTGCGCTGTCAGGTGCCGGTAACCATCGATGAGAAGAAAGAAATGCTGCTGAAACATCATATCGCTCTCTGGGATGTGATCGAGAGCTGCGATATCATAGGTTCCAGCGACAGCAGCATCAAAAACGTGGTGCCGGCGGATATCGGGGCGGTACTGAGTAAAACCCGGATAGGCAGGATATTTGCCAATGGAAAAAAGGCGGAAAGTTTATATAGAAAGTATATTTTTCCGAAAACAAAAGCGGAAATTACGGCGCTGCCCTCCACCAGCCCGGCCAACGCCGCATTTTCGCCGGAGATGCTGGCGAAGCTGTGGGGCGCTGAAATCCGAAGGGAACTGGGGGAGGGCGGTGCGTGAACGGCAGCGGCCTGAATGCTGTAATAGGAGGGAGTAATAAGTTCTGAAAGTGTGGTGGGACAAATAGATGGATATGAAAAAACTGCCGGTTGGAGTTGAGAGTTTTGAAGAACTCAGAAAAGAGAATTTTTATTATATTGATAAGACAGGACTGATCAGAGAATTGCTTCATCATTGGGGAAAGGTGACGCTTTTTACCCGCCCCAGGAGATTTGGGAAATCTCTGAATATGAATATGCTGAGATGTTTTTTTGAGGCCGGAGGCGATAAAAGCTGCTTTGAGGGGCTAAAGATCCAAAAGGAGATAGAACTGTGTGAAAAGTATATGGGAAAATTTCCGGTTATTTCCATCTCACTGAAAGGCGTGAACGGAGAAGATTATGATGCGGCATGCCGGATGCTTTCCGAGGAAATAAGGAGGGAGGCAGGACGGTTTCAGTTTCTGCTGTGCAGTGAGGTCCTGACGGAATATGATAAAGGGCGTTATCAGGAACTGGTGCAGCCGGGGGACAGATCCGGAATACTTCCGGATGTTGTGATCATGAATTCCCTGCGGATTTTATCCTGGCTTTTGGAGAAACATTTTGATCATAAAGTGATTGTGCTGATTGATGAATATGATGTACCACTGTCGAAGGCTTTTGCGAACGGATATTATGAGAGGATGATTCTGCTGATCCGCAATATGTTTGAACAGGTGCTGAAAACAAATGAAAGCCTGTATTTTGCGATATTGACGGGATGCCTGCGCATCGCCAAAGAGAGTATCTTTACGGGGCTCAACAACCTGAATGTGATGACGGTTGCCGACGTGGAGTTTGATGAATATTTTGGATTTACGGATAATGAGGTAAGGGGTCTTTTAGACTATTATGGTCTGACGAAGCGTTATGATATTTTAAAGGAATGGTATGACGGATATCATTTCGGAAATGCGGATGTATACTGTCCCTGGGATGTGGTATGCCATTGCAATAAGCTGCGCGCAGATGAAGCGGCGCCGCCCGGAGATTACTGGTCAAATACCAGCAGCAATGATGCGGTAAGGCGTTTCATAGAGCAGGCGGATAACGGTACCACAAAGCGTGAGATCGAAAGGCTGATAGCAGGGGAGAGCATTGTAAAGGAGATTCATTTTGACCTGACTTATCCGGATATGTATAAAAGTATCGACCATATCTGGAGCCTTTTGCTTACAACGGGCTATCTGACGCAGAGGGGAAAACCGGACGGAGATTTTTACAATCTTGTCATTCCCAATATGGAGGTCAGAAAAATATTTACCAGACAGGTAATGGAACTGTTTAAGGAGAAGGTGGAACAGGACGGAGAAACGCTGGAACGTTTTTGCAGGGCGCTGCAGGAAGGGGCGGTGCAGGAGGTGGAAAGCACGCTGGATGCTTATCTGAAAAAAACAGTGAGCATTCGTGATACTTTTGTGAAAAAGCGGTTGAAAGAGAATTTTTATCACGGGATTCTCGTGGGGCTTTTGGGATTTAAGGATTCCTGGGGCATTACCTCCAACAGGGAAGCGGGAGATGGCTACAGCGATATTGTGGTGGAAGTGGGAGATGGCGAAATGGGAATCATACTGGAGATAAAGTATGCGGAAGACGGAAATCTGGATGCCGCCTGCCTGAGAGCTCATGAGCAGATAGAAAAAATGCGCTGTGAGGATGAACTGCGGGAAGAGGGGATCGAAGTGATTTTAAAATATGCCATTGCCTGTTACAAAAAACGGTGCAGGGTGATGCTTGTAACATAAAATAGTGGTACGGAAAAGGATATCCCGGCAGTATGGGGAGAGCGATAAAAACGATCAAGACAAAAATTGTGCGGAGATGAGGAGAACTATGGCAATTTATTATCAGGAAGAGAACAGAATATTTCAGCTGCATACAAAAAGGAGTACATACCTGATCGGTATGACGCCGGAAGGCTATGTGGGACATATTTATTATGGAGAGAGGCTTTTTCAGAGAGCGGATCATTATCTTCTGCGGATGGGGGAGATACCGTTTACGCCATCCGTAAATAAGCGGGAAAAGCTGAGTTTTCTGGACAGCTTTCCGATGGAATATCCGACCGGCGGAATCGGGGATTTTCGGGAGAGCTGTCTGAATGTGAAGAATGAAAAGGGACAGATGGGGAGCGAACTGTTTTATGTCTCCCACAGGATTTATGCGGGGAAAGAAAAACCGGCGGATCTGCCGGCCTCTTTTGGGACCGGGGAGGAAGTGCAGACACTGGAGATCGTGCTGGAGGATGGTATTCTTAATTTGCAGGCGGTGCTTTCCTATTCGGTGTTTGAAAAGGAGGATGTGATTGCGAGAAGTGTCCGTATTGTCAACCGGGGAAAAGAGACATTGAGGCTTGAAAAGGTGTTCAGCGCCTGCCTTGATATGGACAATGAAGCCTTTGAGATGATAAATTTGTGCGGCGCCTGGGCGCGGGAGCGGCATATTCAGAGGGGAGCCGTGCGCTGCGGGAAACAGGCGGTCTCTTCCCTGCGGGGAGAATCCGGCCATCAGGAACATCCGTTTATGGCGCTGGTTACGCCGGGCACCGACCAGCAGCAGGGAAAGGTATACGCCATGCATTTTGTGTATTCCGGAAACTTCCTGGCGCAGGTCGAGATGAACCAGTTTGACAGTGTACGGATGGTGATGGGCATCAACCCGGAGCAGTTTGGCTGGGTGCTTTCCCCCGGTGAGGATTTTCAGGCGCCGGAGGTGATCCTGACTTACTCCGGGGAAGGGCTTGGCAGGATGAGCCGCAATTTCCATGATTTTTACAGAAGCCATATGATCCGCAGCATATACAATCATAAAAAACGCCCGATCCTGATCAACAACTGGGAGGCGACTTATTTTAAGTTTGATCATGAAAAGCTGCTTGAGATCGCACGGGAGGCGAAAAAGTGCGGAATAGAGATGCTGGTGATGGATGACGGCTGGTTCGGAAAGAGAAATACGGATGATAATTCTCTGGGAGACTGGGTGGTCAATGAGGAGAAGTTAAAGGGCGGACTGAAAGAACTGGTGGATCAGGTCAATGAGATCGGGCTGGAGTTCGGCATCTGGTTTGAGCCGGAGATGGTTTCACCGGATTCCGATTTATACAGGGCGCATCCCGACTGGGCATTGCAGATAGATAAGCGGGAGGGAACCATGGGGCGTAATCAGTATGTGCTGGATCTCTCCAGGGCGGAAGTGGTGGATTATGTGTATGAGTCGGTGGCAAAAATACTGCGCGGTGCCAATATCCGCTATGTGAAGTGGGATATGAACAGGTTTCTTACCGATTTGGGCAGCGCCCGTTTGGATGCGGCGCATCATGGGGAACTGTTTCACCGCTATGTACTGGGGGTATATGAACTGCAGGAGAGGCTTGTGAGAGAATTTCCCGAACTGCTTCTTGAGAACTGTGCCAGCGGAGGAGGAAGGTTTGATCCGGGCATGCTCTATTACAGCCCCCAGATCTGGTGTTCCGATGACACGGATGCGATAGAGAGGCTTATGATCCAGGAGGGGACGGGGCTGATCTATCCGCTTGCCGCGATGGGCGCCCATGTCAGCGACTGTCCGAACCATATTGTGGGGCGGATCACGCCTTTTGAGACAAGGGGACATGTGGCACTGGCGGGAACCTTCGGCTATGAACTGGATATCACGAAGCTTCCGGATGAGCAGCGGGAGATGATCTGTGAACAGACAAAGATGTATCACAAATACAACGATCTTGTGCGGGAAGGTGATTATTACCGTATCGCTTCCTATCAGGAGAACCATAAATTCGACGCCTGGGCGGTGGCATCGAAGGATAAGAGGGAAGTGCTGATGACTTATGTACAGGTGCTGGCGGAGCCCAATAAACGAAGCAGGAAAATTTATTTGCAGGGCTTTGATAAGGAGGCGCTCTACCTTCTTGAGGGAACAAAGCAGGTATATTCCGGCGAGATGCTGATGTGTGCGGGCTTTCTGATTGAGCCTATGGAAGGTGATTTTGTGAGCAGACTGTATCATTTTGTGAAAAAAGATAGTGATGACAGATAAGAAATCCTGACACCAAAAAGCACGGAATATCAGGAAGTATATCCTTCCGATCAGGTCAGCGATCCTTCTTATGCATGTGAGATATGGGTGGCGGAGAGGGAAATAAGACTTGCTCGGGTTGCCCTGCATATCCGTTACGCCGGGATCTAATAAAAAGAGGGGCATTTGTATTAATTAGTAATATATGGTATACTAACACTGCGGCAGAAAGCAGACGAATGATTGTGAAATCCGCGCAGGGAGGTATGCCAATGAAGAAATCAAAGATTGTTGGAAAAAAAACGGGAGTGTTTTGCTTTGTGACGGTCATGGCGCTTGGATTGGCGGGATGTGGGGAAAAAAGTCCTCTGGATCCCAAAGATCCGGTGTCACTGACCGTCTGGCATTATTATAACGGTTCCCAGCAGACGGCTTTTGACGCTCTGGTGGAAGAATTCAATGATACGGTGGGACAGGAGAAAGGAATTTATGTGGAAGGGTTTTCACAGGGTTCCGTTTCCGACCTGGAGACTGCGGTGCGGGATTCCATCGAAGGAAAGGTGGGGGCGGACGCCATGCCGGATATTTTTTCATCCTATGCGGATACGGCATACGAAGTGGAACAGGCAGGCGCGCTGGCGGATATTTCCGTCTATCTGAGCGAAGAGGAACTGGCACAGTATGTGGACTCCTATATTGAGGAAGGCCGTATCGCGGCAGATAGTTCGCTCAGGATTTTCCCTACGGCAAAATCCACCGAGATCATGATGATCAATAAGACGGACTGGGAGAAATTTGCAGACGCGACCGGAGCTTCATTAGATACCCTTGCAACTATCGAAGGGGTAAACGCTACGGCCAAGGCGTATTATGAGTGGACTGACAGCCTCACTCCCGACATTCCGGAGGATGGTAAGGCATTTTATGGCAGGGACGCCCTGGCAAATTATTTTATTATTGGGATGCAGCAGCAGGGGGTGGAGATTTTCCATGTGGAGAACGGAGAAGTGACGATAAATGTGCCCGAGGAAGAGCTGTACAGGCTGTGGGAGAACTATTATGTACCCATGGTAAAAGGCTATTTCGGCGCTTACGGTTCTTTCCGTTCCGACGATGTAAAAACAGGGGATATTGTGGCATATACAGGTTCCACTTCCTCTGCCATGTATTTTCCTGATCAGGTGGAACAGGAGGATGGCAGTTATGCCATCGATTATATAGTTATGATGGCTCCCGTTTTCGAGGCGGGAGAGCGTTGCGCGGTACAGCAGGGCGCGGGTATGGTAGTCAGCAAGTCGGATGAAAAGCATGAATATGCGGCCGTGGAGTTTTTAAAATGGTTTACTCTGGCGGAAAATAATCTTGAATTCGGCTGTGTATCCGGCTATCTGCCTGTACTGAAGGAAGCAAACAGTATAGAGAAGCTGGATCAGGTCATTGCATCGGAGCAGTTGACGGTGGCGCCAAAAACCTATGATTGTCTGACCACTATTTTTCAGGAGATGGACGGCATGACTCTCTATACGAATAAGAGTTTCGAGAACGGTTCCTCTGCCAGAAAGGTTCTGGAGTATCATCTCGCTGACAAAGCGGCACAGGACCGGGCGGTTATCACGGCCGCGCTGGAAGAGGGAAAAAGCCTGGAGGAAGCGGCAGAGCCTTATGTGACAAGGGATGCCTTTGAAGAATGGTATCTCTCTTTCTGTGATGCATTGAATGAGGCTGCAAAATAGAGGTATGGTAAATGAGGAAAGAGGGAAGTCGACAAAAGAATAAGCTGACCATATTTAAATTTTTTCTGATTCCGCTGATTGTGATCATGCTGGTACAGAGTGCTATCACCATCGGCACTCTGGTGGTAAGGCATACGGCAAAAACGCTGGAAGAATATTCCAGCGGTATGATGCGGCGTCTGGTGGAAAACAGAAAAGTGATCCTGCAGAGCGATATGAATCAGAGATGGTCTGTCATTTCCGAACAGGAAGGCTTTCTGAATAACCGGCTGCAGCAGTTTCTTATGGATGAAAATGTGGAACTGGATGAAATGCTTCGGTCGAAAGAGATGAAGGACAGGCTTCTGGATGAATTGTTCCCCAAGTGCCTCGATATTTTGCAGAATAATACTACCACGGGGATTTTTCTTGTTCTGACAGGAACGGATATGGAGGCCGCGGAGGATTACGCCGGATTTTTTATTCGGGATTCCGATCCGCATACGAATCCTGTAAATTATACAGATCTGTTACTGGAGAGAGGAAACAAGCAGCTCTCCAGGACATGGAATGTCCCTCTGGACACCAATTGGACAACCCGGTTTCATATGGACGGAGCAGGGCGAAATACAAAGGACTCCTATTTTTATGAACCCTGGCGCGCCGGGGCGGAATATCCCGATGCGGATGTGGAAGATCTGGGATACTGGTCCCTTCCCTTTTCGCTGGAGAAAAAGGATTCTGACGCTTATGAGATGATCACATATTCCGTTCCCCTGCGTTATGAGGGGCAGGTATATGGTGTGCTTGGTGTGGAAATTTCCTGTCGGAACCTTTATGACTATTTTCCCGCGGCGGAGCTGAACAGTTCCCAACAGTCCGGATATATGCTGGCTGTCAGGAAGGGGGAGAAAAGTTATGCGTCCCTGACCGGAAAGGGAATGCTGTACGATCTGATACGGACTGAGAGCATGGATTTTACCCTGTCGGAGACGGCGTATGATAATCTTTCTCTCGTACAGGATATGAAACTGAGCGGGCAGGGGATTTATGCCGTTACATGTCCGCTGGAATTATATGGAAAAAATGTACCGTATGAAAATACCGATTGGGTACTGTTGGGGTTAAATACGGAAAAAGAGTTGTTTGGCATGAGCCGTCAGCTCTATTTCTGGATGGTTGTTGCCGTTTTTATCGGTCTGGTTTTCGGAGTGCTGGGGATCTATATTCTGGTGCGGCATTTAACCAGGCCGGTCCAGCAGCTGATGCAGTGTATCATGGAAGGAAGTACCGGGCTGCAAAAGTTCAGGCTTTCCAATATTCTGGAAATCGATGCGCTCTATGATGTTGTAAGCGATCTGACCAGACAGCAGAAGAAGGCTGAAAACATTCTTCTGGAAGAAAAGGAACGTTATAAAGTGGCGCTTGAATCATCGAATGACCTCTTTTTTTCCTATGATCTGCAAACTCATATACTGGATGTGGTCAACCATGAAACAATGAACGGACAATGGAAATACCCCGGATTCGGAAACGGCGCCATCAATACGGATTTTATTTATGAGGCGGATCGTGAAGGAGTTGTGGAGGCGCTTCGAAAGGCCATTTTTGTGGCGAAAGAAATCAACAGGCTGGCCGGAGGAATCGGAATTCAATTGGGTAGCCCTTTCGGGGAAGAGCGTCTATGATACTGACGGGCGGCGTTGGAAACTTGTGGGAAGTATCCGTAATATTCAGGAACAAAAGGAGAGAGAAGCGGAACAACTCAGGAAAAACATGATAGACGGCGTTACCGGAGTATATACGTTTGGCGCCGG
>OFGN01001696.1_pt1 | contig 14430 bp, 9 predicted proteins | sample 1521821 | NCBI WGS metagenome assembly OFGN01 (sample SAMEA3504094, study PRJEB24116) | mouse gut metagenome | biome: mouse gut; feature: mouse-associated habitat; material: faeces | place: Denmark | collected 2011
GAGGGGGAACCCTTCTTCAGAAGGGTTCCCCCTCCCCCTCCAATCTTTTCCTATTTCAAAAGCCGCCCCAAAGCCTCGTTGACCAGCGCCGGGTTGGCCTTGCCGCGCATCTTGCGCATGACCTGACCGACAAAGAAGCTGACGAGCTTGGTCTTGCCGCCCTTGTAGGCTTCGACCTCGGCGGGGTTTTCCGCCAGCACTTCCGCCACAGCCGCGTCGATGGCCGAGGTGTCGGACACCTGCACCAGTCCCTTTTCGCGAACATAGGCTTCCGGCATCACACCTTCGGCATACAGATCACTGAAAATGTCCTGAGCGATCTTGGCGCTGATGAGCCCGCCGTCCACGATTTTGGCCAACTCCGCCAGCGCCTCGGGCTTGAGGGCGGAGTCCTTGAGCGCCACGCCCGTCTGGTTGATCTCGCGGAGCATGGGCCCGGTCATGTAGTTGGCGATCTTGCGCGGCTCGCTGTAGAGGGCCACCGCCGCCTCGAAGAAATCGGCCTGCGCGCGATCCGCCGTGATGATCTCGGCGTCCTGCTCGGGCAACTTCCATTCGTCCATGAAACGACGGCGGCGCGCGGCGGGCAGTTCGGGGAGGCTGGCCTTCCAGCTTTCAAGCTGCTCCTCGGAAATGTGCACGGGCACGAGGTCGGGATCGGGGAAATAGCGGTAATCGTGGGCCTCTTCCTTGTCACGCATGGACATGGTCACGCCCTTGACGCTGTCGAAAAGGCGGGTTTCCTGAATCACCTTGTCGCCGTCCTCAAGCACGTCCTGCTGGCGGGCCACCTCAAACTCGATGGCCTTCTGCACGTGGCGGAAGGAGTTCAGGTTTTTGAGCTCGGTGCGCGTGCCGAATTCCACCGTGCCTTTGGGACGGATAGACACGTTGGCGTCACAACGGAAGCTCCCCTCCTCCATGTTGCCGTCGGTGATGCCAAGGTAAACCACGATGGCGTGCAGGGCCTTGAGGTAGGCCACCGCCTCCTCCGCGCTGCGCATGTCCGGCTCGCTGACGATTTCGATGAGCGGCACGGCGGCGCGGTTCAGGTCCAGATAGCTGTGGTCGCCCTCATGGATGTTCTTGCCCGCGTCGGTTTCCATGTGAATGCGCGTGATGCCGATACGCTTGGTTTCGCCTCCGACTTCGATGTCCAGATGCCCGTGTTCGCACAAAGGGCGCTCGAACTGCGAAATCTGGTAGTTGTAGGGCATGTCGGGGTAAAAGTAATTTTTGCGGGCGAAGACGGAATCGTTGTTGATGGCGCAGTTCAGGGCCAGCCCCGCGCGCGTGGCGTATTCCACGGCGGTCTGGTTCAGCACGGGCAGCACACCCGGCATCCCGGCGCAGACTTCGCAGACGTTGGTGTTGGGTTCCACCCCGAAGGTGGTGGGGCAGGAACAGAACAGCTTGGATTTGGTGCAAAGGTGGACGTGCACCTCAAGGCCGATGACGGTTTCATAGGCGGACATAGGGAAACTCCGAAAGGCCGATTGGAATGTTACATAAGGGAACATTCTTGGCGTTCACAAAAAGGATGTCCTTTTCCCAGCGGCTGGGCCGGGAAGAAGGACGCGGTTAAAAAAAGGGAACCTGTTGGAAAAACGTCCTTTCCCTTTTAATTGCCGTACAGTTCGGGATTGAGCGAGGGGTCGTTGTACATCTTGAACTGGAAATAGAGCTTCGGGGTCTTGGACCCGTCGAGGAATTCCGAGATCAGATGCCTGACCGCCGCGATGAGATCGGCGCGCTGCTCCTTGAGCACGTCAAGCTTTTTGGCGCAGGAGGCGATGTGCTCGGGCGTCACGTCGGTGCGGGCAAGCTGCTCGTCCATGTGCCAGATTTTGAGGCTCAGGATGGAGAGGCGGTCAATGGCCATACCCAGCGATTCCGTATTGGTATGGGGCGCGGGCGAGGCCGGAAGCAGCGGGCGCAGCAGGGCCACAAGGCAGGCGTCCACACGTTCCATGCGGTCGTTGCGCTCCTGATTGAGCTTGTCGATGCGGTACTTGCAATCGGCGATGACGTCCGGGGTCACGTCGCGGCGGCGGGCCACATCTTCGACGTGCCAGAGCCGGAAATTGCGCAGGTGCTGGGCGCGCACGAGCGCTAGAAGCGTTTCGGGCGAGGCCGGGGCGTCAGGGGCGACGTCCGGGGCCTGCGGCTCCTCGCCATGCCACAGGGCCGTGGCCTCGTTCTGGGCGTCAAAACAGGCATCAAGCAGGGAAAAAAGAGGCGTGGGGGTGGTCATATGAAGTCCTGGTTGGCGTTGGTGATGGTGGCGTCGAAATACTTTCCGACGCCGTAGTCGCCGCGCCGGAAAAACTTTTCCGGCCCCGGCCCGACGATCTGCAATTCCGGGTGTGTGCGCTGCATGTCGAGCGCGATGCGCATTTCCTTGGTACAGCCGGTAGAAAAGGTGGCGTCCTTCCCCGACCAGATCGGCGGCACCTTGCGGCCCATGAGGGCGAAACTCCGTTCGATGTCGTCCATGCTCTGGAAGCGCCAGATGTTGATGAGGCCGCTGCGCTGCACCTGCTCCCACATGAACATGAGATCGTCGCCATCCATGCCCGGCTCGAAATATTCCGCCGGGTTGATGATGAAAATGCCGTCCAGCCGCTCGCGCAGCGCCCGCACGAAGGTTTCCGCCACCTTGATCGCCGTGGCGGTCTGCCCGGGGATGCTGCCGATGATGCAGCTGTAGAACATGACCGCCTTGCCGCTGTTCTTGGCGGCGCGCATGCTCTTGATGATCGTGCGGGCCTTGGCCGTCAGCGCGTATTCGCTGAACTTGCGCACCCCGGGCGCGTGGGGCTTGAGCTGCATCCGGGCCTCGCCGCCCTCTTCCCAGAAACAAAAGATGTCGCGGGTGAAGAGATGGCTCGTGCCGAGCAGCACGTCCCGGTTGCCCCGGCCCCGGGCGAGCACGGCGTCGCTTTCCTTCCACGCCCGGGCGAAGGTCACGGAAGTGCGGTAGAGATTGAGGCGTTCGCCCGTGCCGTCGGAAATGATCAACAGGCGATACTCGCGCAGCCGCCGCAAAAGCTCGTTCTTGGAGGTGGCCGGAACCTTGAGTATATGCGATTCTGGCAGGTTGTCCACCAGCAGGGGATCGCGCTCCATGTCCCCGATGGTCGGCGCGTAGTAGATCGGGGCCTCCTTGAGGGCGAGGATAACCCTGTGGCCGAGCCGTAACAACGTCTCGATGATGCGCAGATCAAGCACAAGGCCGCCTTCCACGGCGCAGACGTAGAGGAAGGTGCGCGGGTTGTCCGGGTCTCCGAGCAGTTCGCGCACCTGCGGGGTAAAGGCTTCCGATCCGGCGAAGATGTCCGGCAGGGCGCAGAGTCCCTTCTCCCCGGCGGCGCAGGCGTGGATGAGCCGGGTGATGGTACTGTGCGAGCGCCCGGCCAGATGAAGGAGCCGGGTCAGCTCCGCAAGGTCCAGCGCGCGGCGCAGGCTGGCGATGTCCCCCTTGCCGCACAAGCCCTCAGGCAGGCGTCCGAGCGCCTCCTGAAAGGCCTGAGAACCCAAAAATTCCGCAAGCCCCTCGTTGAAGAAAAAGCGTTCCTCCAGCCACGGATCAGGGGTGTCGAAATGGCTCGTCAGCGTGGTCACGAGCCGTTTGACGAGCCGGGAAGGAAGGATGTTGCCGAGCGCAAGGCAGCCCCGGAAGCGGTGGCGGCAGTAGTTGATCATGTTCCGCCGCTTCTCGCGGTCCTTTTCGCGGCGCACCACCCGGATGATCGAGCGCCATGCCTCCGCATACTGGCTGCGCACGCGGGGCGGGAACGTGCGGAGGTGGTAGGATGCCACCAGTTCCCGGAAGGTGAGGTCCGAAGCGGGAACATAGACCTGCCGCTCGTCCAGCGCGACCATGAAGCGCAACTGTTCCGGGCTGGCCACGCCCGTGGGGTTGATGCTGTGCTCGATGTTGTTTTCCGCGCAGAAGCTGTAGAACCACGCGTCAAAGGCGGGATGGTCGCCGAGCCGCAGATCGCTGACCCGTTCGATGGGAGGCAGCCTGTTCATGGCCGCTCCGCGCAGGCTTCGTCCGTCTGAATGAAACCGCGTTCGCGCAGCCGCCGGTAATAGGCCCCGGAGGTATCGGAAAGCACGCGCAGGCCCGGCCCCTCGCTGCTCACGCGCACCTCGTCCCCGCCGCAAAGCGGCATCCCCTCCTGCCCGTCCACGGTCAGAAAGGCGTCCTGCGCCCCCTGCCCCACGGTGAGGAGGATGCGGCAGTCGCTGGGCAGGACGATGGGCGGAAAGCTCTTGAAGAAGGGAGAGATGGGGGTCAGCGTCAGTGCCCGGACGCCCGGATGCACGAGGGGGCCGTGCGCGGAAAGGGCATAGGCCGAGGAGCCAAGGGGCGTGGAGACGATCACGCCGTCGGCGCGCACCAGCCCCATGTCCTCGCCGTCCACGGCGACGTGCACGGGCAGGACCCGGGCGAGCGCGCCCCGGCCCGCCACCACGTCGTTGGCGGCATGGCCGCTGGCCACGCTCCGGCCTTCGCGCCGCACGTCCCAGTTCAATACAAGGCAGGTGCGCTCGATCATCCGTCCCGCGAGGAGGCGTTCAAGGGCGGGCTGCCAGCGGGCGGCGGGAAGCTCGGTCAGAAAGCCGACCTGTCCGAAATTGATGCCCAGAAGGGGGACGTTGACGAGGGCGAGCTTGCGGCCCACGCCCACAAAGGTACCGTCGCCGCCGAGGACGAGCACGGTATCCACGCCGCGGGCCCCGGCCGCGAGTTCCTCGGGGGGACAGGCGGCGGAAAGGGTGGAGGCCGCCACGCCGCGCGCTTCAAGCCAGCGGCTCACGGCAAGGGCCGTGGATTCGGCGTCGGCGTGTCCGGCCTTGGTGACGAGAAGGATGGAAGTGACGGACTGCATCCGCTTTCACTAGTAGAAAGCGTGCCTTTCTTCAATAGCAAACTTGCCGTCTTCCGTGCCGTTCCACTGATTCCGGCGGTTTGTGAACGGGGCGGCGGCACGGGACGGTGTTGTCAGGCGGGGCGCTTTCGCTTATATTTCCGGGATTGCCGCGCCCGGCTTGCCGAATGGGAATCAGGGATTATCTCTGCATGGCGGCCAGCGCGGAAGGAGCACTACCCTCATGGACAAGGCCTTGCAGATGATTTCCCGGCACGCGGAGGACGGCGCGAAAGCGCGCCGCGATTTTTTTGCCGTCCACGGCGGCAGGGTCGCCGAGGCGGCCCGGCGCATGGCCGTGTGCATCGCGCGCGGGGGGAAACTCCTGCTGGCGGGCAACGGCGGCAGCGCGGCGGACGCCCAGCACTGGGCCGCCGAGTTCGTCAACCGCTTCCTGATGGACCGCCCGCCGCTTCCGGCCGTGGCGTTGACCACGGATTCGTCCATCCTGACTTCCATCGGGAACGATTTCGGCTACGATCTCGTCTTCGCCAAGCAGGTGCAGGCCCTCGGCCGCGCCGGGGACGTGCTGGTGGGCATTTCCACGTCCGGGAACAGCGGCAACGTCATCGGCGCTTTGCAGGCCGCCCGCAAGCAGGGCCTGTTCACCGTCGGCCTCACCGGGGACGGCGGGGGACGCATGGCGCCCCTCTGCGACATCCTGCTCCCGGTAGGGCACCCGTCCACGCCCATCGTGCAGGAAACGCACGCCGCCATCGGGCACATGCTCTGCGCCCTGACCGATTACTACCTTTTTGAAAACGTCTCGGCCATCAAGCCGATGCTGGAATAGCGGGCCTCCCGCGCCGCCGGGCACCCGGCCCTGGCCGGAGCAGCCCGCTTTACGAACCCTCCCGCCTGAAAGGGAACGCCTTTCCGGGAAGCAAGGAGAACACGTCATGCCCATGTTTGAATATCGCTGCACCCGCTGCGGCCACGAATTCGAGGAACTGGTTTTCGGGGATAAGACCCCCGTGTGCCCGGCCTGCCACGCCGAAGCCACGGAAAAGCTCATCTCCAAGCCCTGCCGCCATTGCGAAGGCTCGGGGATGGGGGATTTCGCCCCGTCCGCCGCGCCCGCGTCCGGCGGGGGCTGCGCGGGCTGCTCCGGCGGCAACTGCGCAAGCTGCCATTAGCCCGGGCGGACGCGCGGGACAGGAGGCCGAGCGCTGCGCCCTGCTCCGTCCCCCATGCCGCGCCTTTGGCAAGGTGACCACACGTCAACGATGAACCCCACCCCGCGCGACGCGCGGGAATGCTGCGGGGCTCCCTTCGATTCAGATTGACCAGCGCAAGGATTGTTATGGAAAAACTCGTTATCGCCACCCGCGGCAGCCGTCTGGCGCTGTGGCAGGCGAACCATGTGAAGGACAGCCTCGAAGCCGCGCATCCCGGCCTTGCGGTGGAGTTGAACGTCATCAAGACCCGCGGCGACATCATCCTTGACGTGCCGCTGGCCAAGGTCGGGGGCAAGGGCCTTTTCGTCAAGGAAATCGAGGAGGCGCTCCTCAGCGGCGCGGCCGACATCGCCGTGCACAGCATGAAGGACGTGCCCATGCAGCTCCCCGAGGGCCTGACGCTCGGCATCGTGCCCGAGCGCGAGGACCCCACGGACCTCTTCCTTTCGGTGGACTACGATTCTCTGGAAGCCCTGCCCGCCGGGGCGGTCGTGGGCACGAGCAGCCTCCGCCGTCAGGCGCAGGTGCTGGCGCTGCGGCCCGATGTGGAGGTCGTCTCCCTGCGCGGCAACGTGGATACGCGCCTGCGCAAGCTGACCGAAGGGCATTTCGCCGCCATCATCATGGCTACAGCAGGCATGAAACGCCTCGGCCTGTCCGTGCCCAAAGAGCGGCCCCTTGCGCCGCCCGCCTTCATCCCCGCCGTGGGACAGGGCGCGCTCGGCATCGAGTTCCGGGAGGATCGTACGGACCTTGCCGAGCTGCTGGCCTTCATGGAGCATCGGCCCACCCGTATTTGCGTCGAAGCCGAACGCGGCCTTCTGGCCGGGCTGGACGGCGGCTGTCAGGTGCCCATCGCCGGGCACGCCGAAATGATTGACGACGGGCATTTTGAACTTGAGGGACTGGTCGGGGAAGTCGACGGCTCGGCCATCATCCGGCGGCGGATCACCGGGCGCGCTGAAGAGGCCCGCGCCGTGGGCCTTGAGCTTGCGCGCACCCTTGCGGAAGCGGGCGGCGCGGCCATCCTCGCCAAAGTCTACGCCCACTAGGGACGCCCACACAGCCTTTCCCACGGCTCCGTTTCCCGGGCTTTTCCGGGGAACGGGGCTCTGCGTCCGCGCCGCTTCCCTCCCTTTCCCGTACTTCACTTTTACGCAGGAAAACCATGAGCAAAATCAAATCGCTGCCGGGCCAGCGTCTCTGTTCCAATCTGCCCCCGGACCGCATCCCCTGGGAGACGAGCGACGCCATCCCCCGCAACGGCCACCGCAAGGTGGCGCCGCAGCCCCGCGCGCTCAAGGCGCTTGAGCTGGCCCTGCATATCCATACGGCGGGCTACAACGTCTACCTTTCGGGCGAGTCCAATCTCGGACGAACCTACATGCTGCGCGAGTTCCTTGAGCCGCGCATCCGCAAGGCGTCTACGCCACCTGATCTCGTCTACGTCAACAACTTCGACGATCCTGACCGCCCCCTGCTGCTTTCCGTCCCGGCGGGACAGGGCAGGAAGCTGCGCTCGGCCTTGGCGCAGGCGCTGGCCGACGTCCGCAAGGAGCTTCCCTCCCGCCTCGACAACGAGAATTACGTGAAAAAGCGTTCCGAATTGCAGGATCGCTTTCAGGCCGTGCGTTCTGGCCTCATCAAGCAGATGGACAAGACGGCAGGCAAGCAGGGCTTCAACCTCGACATGGACGAACAGGGAAGCCTGACGCTCTACCCGCTGGTGGAGGGCAAGCGCCTGAGCGAGGAGGAGTACGAGCATCTTGATCCCGCCCTGCGGCAGGGGCTCAAGCAGAAAGGGGATACGCTGCTGCGGGCCATGTCCGGCATGGTGCGCAAGCTGAACACCGCCGAGCAGTCCTTCCGTTCCGACGAGAAATCGCTGGAGCGGGAGGTGATCCGTTCCGTGCTCACGTCCGTGCTCGTCCCGGTGGTGGAGCGCATCCTGAGAAACTGCACCCCGCCCGACTGTGAGCCCGATCCCGCGCTGCAAGACTACTTTGAAGCCCTGCAGGAGGACATCCTCGATCATCCCGAAGGCTTCCTGCCCCGCGACGCCTCGTCCGGGCCTTCGCTCGGCGCGCCTCTGTCCGCTGACGGGCCGCACCCCGAGCAGGACACCTACCTCTATGATGTCAACGTCTTTGTGGACAACAGCGGCCTGAAAGGTGCGCCGCTTGTGATTGAGGACCATCCCACCACCTCCAACCTGCTCGGCTGCGTGGAGCGCGAGTCCGAAATGGGGGCGCTGGTCACGGATTTCACCCTGATCAAGGCCGGATCGCTGCACCGGGCCAACGGCGGCTTCCTCGTCCTGCACCTTGAGGACATCCTCCAGCATCCCGGCGCGTGGGAAGGGCTCTTAAGGGCGCTGCGGGCCGGTTCCGCTCGCCTTGAGGAGGCCGGAGACGTGCCGGACGGGGCCGTACGCACCAAAGGCATCGAGCCGCAGCCCGTGCCCCTTGATCTCAAGGTCGTCCTCATCGGCAACGAAGAACTGTACGAAGCCCTGCTGACCAACGACGACCGCTTCGCCAAGCTCTTCAAGATCAAGGCGCACATGACCGAAACCGTGGAGCGCACCGCCGCCGACATCCGCGCCTGGCTCATCCGCATCGCCGGGATCATCGACGAGACGCGCCTGCTGCCCTTCAGCCGCGAAGCTCTGGCCGGGCTGGTGGACTTCAGTTCCCGCGTGGCCGAGGATCAGCGTAAGCTCTCGCTCAAGTTCCCGCTCATGCGCGACGTGATGATCGAAGCCTCCGCGATGGCCTCCATGCGCGAGTCCGTCCTCGTCGAGCGGTCGCACCTTGAAGAGGCCCTTGAAGCCCGCCTGTACCGGGCCAATCTGGTGGAAGAGCTGTACATGGAAGAGTACGACCGTGATCTCATCAAGGTCCGGACCACCGGGTCCGCCGTGGGCCGGGTCAACGGGCTTTCGGTCTCGTGGTACGGCGATTTCGAGTTCGGCCTGCCGCATCAGATTTCCTGCACGGTGGGCGTCGGCCACGGCGGGATCATCGACCTTGAACGCGAAGCCGAACTCGGCGGCCCCATCCATACCAAGGCCATGCTGATCCTCAAAAGCTATCTGGTGGACCAGTTCGCCCGCGACAAACCGCTGGTCATGACGGGCAGCCTCTGTTTCGAGCAGAATTACGGCGGCATCGAGGGCGACTCCGCCTCGGGCGCGGAACTGGCCGCCCTGCTCTCCGCGCTTTCGGAGGTGCCGCTCAAGCTCTCGCTGGCCATCACCGGAGCGGTGAGCCAGTCCGGTCAAGTCATGGCCGTAGGCGGCGTTTCCCGCAAGATCGAGGGCTTCTTCGGCATTTGCTCGCGCCGTGGGCTGACGGGCGAGCAAGGCGTGATCATCCCCTCGGACAACGTGGACCACCTCATGCTGTCCCCGCGCATCCGCGAAGCCGTGGACGCGGGCCAGTTCGCCATCTATCCGGTTTCGCACATTACGGAGGCCCTTGAACTGCTCACGGGCGTCCCTGCCGGGCGGCCCCTCAAGAACGGCGGCTTTACCCCCGGCTCCATCTACGACCTTGTCGACCGCCGCTTGCAGGAGTTCGGCCACAGCGCCGAGCACGCCTACTGCAAACCCTTGCGGAGAAAAAGGAAATAGGACATCAGGCAGGGGAGGGAGAAACGTCCGACAGGAAAAGGGGCGCGCCCCGCGTTTCCTCCCTCTTCTCCCTTCAACGGCTTCCGAGCCGGGGCGGGCACGTCCCGGCTTTTTTGTGCCCGGCAGCCTTCCCCTTTCGGGCCTGCCCCCTGCCTGAGGCCGTCCATCCGGGCCGGCCTGCCAAGGACTGACCGATTCCATGTGCAAGACAAAAGAGGCTGCCCATTGTGCGGGGCAGCCTCTGACAATTTTTGATGTAAAACGGACAGTTCTTGTTGGGCCACTTCCCCTCCGCCCCGGAAAGGCCGAAAGGAAAAAACTGGTGAAAGAAGGAACGGCAAGCGGAAGCGGGCCGCTGGAAGGTCGTCCCCACAGGGTCGGCACCCAAACCGATCAGCCGCCCCTTACGGGCGGGAGTTCCGACAGGGTGAAGGAATCCACACCCGCCCCGACAAGCAGCCCCACTTGCGGAGGCCCTGAGTCGGGAGGGAGGGAGGGAGGGAGGGAACGTCCGCTCCCGGCGTCCTTCAGGGCGAAAGCGGCCCTTCTTCCGAAGGGCCGCCCTTGACTACAGCAGTTCCCCGTCCCAGTTGAACAGGCCCGGGCGGTTGGCGACGGGCATGGTTTTGGGCGGGTTCTCCTCCATGCGGGCGAAGAAAGAATAGCCCGCCGCCTCCAGTTCGGGGCGGTGCGCCGAGATGTCCAAGGGCCACGCCGGGTAAATCCACGTGTTCTGCCCGTAACGGCGCGTCCAGAAGGTTTCGCCCTTCGGACTCTGGAACGGCTCGTTGGCCTTGATGCCCACGGGATCGTGGCGTGCGATGCCCATAGGCCAGAAGCCGGAAAGGACGACGCCGAGCGGCAGGGGGCTCATCTTCGGCAGAGCCAGAAAATCCCCCCGGGTGAGTTCGGGGCTGACGAAGGCCGCGTGGAAGCCGAGATCAGCGAAGGCGGCCAGCGTGAAGGCGTTGGCGGCGTTGCAGAAAGGCCCGGCCACCAGATCGACATCCTGCCGATCCCGGAACAGGGCGGCCTGCCACGGCGCGTTGCAGACGAAATGCTTCGCCCCGTTGCGCGTCGCTTCCTTGAGCAGGCGCTTCCAGAGTTCCTCCTCGTCCGGCCAGATGACCGGGGGCAGCCACCACGTCATGTTGGGAGCCACGGTGCGGGAAACCTCGCGCACGGACTTCGGCGAAAGCCACAGGCCGATGACCGTGTTGCGGCTGCGGCGCGTCTCCGCGCCGTAAGGCAGGGACGCGCGCAGGACCATATCCGGGCGGCGGCGCGCCTGCGCGGGCTTGGGCGGCCGGACCGCAAATTCCACGGCGGCGGGCTCGCTGCCCTTGCAGCGTTCCAGCTTCTGCTTCCACTCGGCCAGAAGGCGCACAAGCTCGGGTTCGCGGCGGTCGATGAGAAAGACCGGCGTCCCGGATTTCGGCGTCTTGTGCTTGGGCAGGCGCAGGGCGAATGTCCCGGCCTTGGGCGTGCGGCGGGTCACGGGCAGGGTCGAGTGCCAGTTTTCGTCCTCATAGCCCACGCGCAGGTAATCGTAGGACAAAAGCTCGATATGCGGCTTGAAGAAGGGACGGCCCTCGGGATCGGTCTGCACCTTGCCGACGAGCCTCCCAGAACTGGTCTGGCTGTCCGGCGAGGTCGGCTCGCTCGTGCGCTGCGGCAGGAAACGGGCGCGGGTCGAAGGACGTCCGAGCGCCATTTCCAGAATCTTCTCGGCGTCCTTGCGGGCCTGCGGATCGTCGGGATTGTCGCGCAGCATCTTATAGGCCGTGACCACGTGATAGACGTAGTGCGGCCCTTTCTTGCGGCCTTCGATCTTCCAGCAGTTGAGATGGGGAATATCCGTAATGGTCTTGGCGAGCACGTCCAGCGAAAGATCGAGGCAGGAGAAGAAGCGCCCGGCGTGGCCGCGCTGCTTGTACATGCGGCGGCAGGGCTGCACGCAGCGCCCGCGCAGGCCGCTCTTGCCGCCCATGTAGCTCGACCAGTAACAGCGGCCCGACACGCACCAGCACAGCGCGCCGTGGATGAACATCTCAAGGTCCAATCCCTCGGGGCAGGCGGCGGCGATCTGCTTGATTTCGTCGATGGAGAGTTCGCGGGGCAGGATCACCCGGTCCGCCCCCAGTTCCTTGGCGGCCTGCAGGGAAGCGGGGTGCGTCAGGTTGGCGAGCGTGGACAGGAAGAGCCCGCCCTCATACCCGGCCTGACGCGCCAGCGCGAGGAGGCCGGGGTCCTGAATGATCAGGCCGTGCGGCTTTACGTCGCGGGCGAGACGAGCGATGAGGCGTCCCGCAGCGGGCACGTCGTCGGGCTTGACGAGCGTGTTGAAGGCCACATAGATGCGCCTGCCGTTCTCGTTGGCCAGCTCGACCATGCGGGAAAGCTCGGCGGAACCGAAGTTGTCCGCCTGCATCCGCGCGGAAAAATGTTTGAGGCCGAGGTAGACGGCGTCGGCACCGGCGGCCATAGCCGCCAGAAACGATTGCGTGTCCCCCGCCGGGGCGAGAATCTCAGGCTTGCGCGTCATGACTGTCTATCCTGATGGAGAAAAAAATGAATGAGGATAAAACCCCGTAAGGGAGAACCGCAGGGCCGCCCCTCTGTCCCGTCCGACGTCTGGAAAGATGCCCGTCGGGCATCTTCGCCTTCTCGTGCCGAAGGTGCGAGGAACCCCGCCGCCGCAAGGCGGGAAAAACGCCGCCGCAGGGCCACCGCCGAAGCCTCGGGAATGGAAGAGAGGGGAAAGGGCCTTCGAAAAGGCCCCTCCCCCTGTGCCGGGAAGCTTATTCGAACACGCTGGCGTTGGTGATGAGCACGGCGGAAACCGGCACATCAGAGTGGATGCCACGGGTGGTCGTCTTTTCCTTTTCGATCTTGTCCACGGCTTCCATGCCTTCGATGACCTTCCCGAAGACGCAGTAGCCGTAGCCGTCGACGCTGGGAGCGGAGAAGTTCAGGAAGTCGTTGTCCACGGTGTTGATGAAGAACTGGGCCGTGGCGCTGTGCGGATCGCGGGTGCGGGCCATGGCGATGGTGCCGCGCTCGTTGCGCAGGCCGTTGGCGGCCTCGTTCTCGATGGGGGCGTGGGTGGACTTTTCTTCCATCTTCATGTTCATGCCGCCGCCCTGAATCATGAAGCCCTTGATCACGCGGTGGAAGATGGTATTGGCGTAAAAGCCCTCGTTGACGTATTTGAGAAAGTTCTCGACCGTTTTGGGAGCCTTGTCGGCATAGAGTTCGACGAGGATGTCCCCGGAGGTGGTTTCGAGAAGCACGGTAGGATTGGCCATGATACACTCCTTACAAAATAATCGTAAAAGTATGCCCGAAAACCTTGCGGGAGGCAAGCCGACCCCGTGCCCCCTCTTCCCTTCCACGCCTTCGCGCAGGGCTGGCAAAAGAAGCTGGAAAAGCACAAGGCCATCTCCGACTTCCCGCCTTCGGACGGGGTCCGGTAGCGCAGCGCCTCCGTGGTCGCATATTTCCGGCTTCACATCCCCATGCGCCGCGCAACCATCTCTCGCCCCGCTTCGCGGACCCGTCGCTTGAGGCGGGCCAAACCGGCCCCGTGACAGCCGCCGCGTTTCCGGCTATCTCTTGAAAGGAACGATTCCCATTAAAAAGGACAATCGATGTTTTCCCCCATAAACGGATACCGGGAAGGCGATGACCGCCCCACCCCGCGCAGGGCCGCCCGGAAACAGGGTGCCCCCTCCGTTTGACTCACCGACCTCACCCGAAAGGATACCTTTTCGCATGAACGATAAACGACGCTTTACCCTTATTCAGGAAAGGCTGCTGGCGTGGTTCGCCGCCAACCGCCGCCCCCTGCCGTGGCGCGACGACTACAACCCCTACCGCACGTGGATCGCGGAAGTCATGATGCAGCAAACGCAGATGGACCGGGGGGTCCGGTACTTCCTGCGCTGGATGGAACGCTTTCCAGACGTGGCCGCCGTAGCCGAAGCGCCGGAAGAGGACGTGCTCAAGGCGTGGGAAGGGCTCGGCTATTACCGCCGGGCGCGCAACATTCAGGCTGCCGCCCGTGCCGTCATGGAGCGGCACGGCGGGGTTTTCCCCAGCCGCTACGCCGACATCCTCACTCTGCCCGGCGTGGGGCCCTACACCGCCGGGGCCATCGCCAGCACGGCCTTCAATGAGGAGGTGCCCTGCGTGGACGGCAACGTGGAGCGTGTCCTGTCCCGCGTCTTCGACATCGACACCCCGGTCAAGGAGGAGCCAGCCAAGAGCCGTATCCGGCAGCTCGCACAGGCGCTCATCCCCAAAGGCCGGGCGCGCGACTTCAATCAGGCGCTCATGGAACTCGGCGCGCTCGTCTGCCGCAAAAACCCGGATTGCGGGGAATGCCCCCTTGCGGACATCTGCGAGAGCCGCCACCTCGGGATCACGGCCGACCGCCCCGTGCCCGGCAAAAAAGCCGCGATCACGCCCCTTGAAGTGGTCTGCGGCGTCCTGCTGCACGAAGGAAAGGTCTTCATCCAGCGCCGGGGCGAAAAAGACGTCTGGGCCGGCCTCTGGGAGTTCCCGGGCGGCTGCGTGGAGCCGGGTGAAAGCCCTGAAGAGGCGGTCGTGCGCGAATGGAAGGAGGAAACCGGCTTCGACGTGGCGATTGTGGAGCGGCTCGCCACCATCCGGCACG
>OFGN01001697.1_pt1 | contig 14429 bp, 10 predicted proteins | sample 1521821 | NCBI WGS metagenome assembly OFGN01 (sample SAMEA3504094, study PRJEB24116) | mouse gut metagenome | biome: mouse gut; feature: mouse-associated habitat; material: faeces | place: Denmark | collected 2011
GCGGGGAGCCGCTGCGGCTGGTTCCGTCCGCCCGCCGCCGGCCCAGGCGGCAAAGAAAGGAGCGCAACCATGGGATTTTCAGGCACCGACTCCACCGGCTTTCAGTGGGAGGGCTTTGACAGCGGCGCCCCCTCTCAGTCCCGTCCGCCGAAGAAAAAAAAGCCCCGCCGGGCCGTCGGGGGGCCCGTCGTCAGGGTGCTCATCAATCTGGCGGTGACGCTGGCGGTGGGCTTTATCTACTTCTATTTGCAGCTGCCCGCCATCAGCCTCCAGTCGGCGGATTTCTACACCTTCGTCCTCCTGCTGTGCGCGGTGTACTGCGGCTGCGCCATCTTTACCTCCGGGTTCCAGGGGCAGGGGGCGAAAAACTATGTGACGTTTTTGAAAAAGCAGTGCGCCATTCCCCTGCTGGCCGCCGTGCTGCTGCTGGCGGTGGCCCTGGTGGGCGCCCTGGCCGGCAGCGTCCTCTTCCGGGCCAAGGACTACGCCCGGCTCCTTCCCATTGAGGCCGGCGACTTCGCCGTCGAGGTGGACGAGATCTCCTACGACCAGATCCCCATGCTGGACCGGGCCAGCGCCGAGCGGCTGGGGGACCGGAAGCTGGGCGAGCTCTCCGACATGGTCAGCCAGTTCGACGTGGTGGACGACTACACCCAGATCAACTACAAGGGCCGGCCCGTGCGGGTGGCCACGCTGATGTATATGGACCTCATCAAGTGGCTGACCAACCGGGGGGACGGCCTGCCCGCCTACCTGGTCATCGACATGGTCACCCAGAACGTGGAGCTTGTGCGCCTGAGCGAGGGTATTAAGTACACCACCGCCGAGCACTTCGGCCGGAACCTCTACCGCCACATCCGCTTCCGTTACCCCACCTTCCTCTTCTCCCAGCCGGTGATGGAGGTCAACGAGGAGGGGACGCCCTACTGGATCTGCCCCCGGCTGGTGCGGAAGATCGGCCTGTTCGGCGGCACCGACGTGCAGGGGGCCGTGCTGGTCAACGCCCTCACCGGGGAAAGCGAGTACTGTGAGCAGGTCCCCGCCTGGGTGGACAACCTCTACTCCGCCGAGCTCATCATGCAGCAGTACGACTACTACGGCATGTACCACAACGGCTTTCTCAACTCCATCTTCGGACAGCGGGACGTGACCGTCACCACCGAGGGCTACAACTACCTGGCCATGGGGGACGACGTGTGGGTCTACACCGGCGTCACCTCCACCGGCATGGACCAGTCCAACATCGGCTTTCTGCTGACCAACCAGCGCACCAAGGAGAGCAAGTACTACTCCTGCGCCGGGGCCACGGAGTACTCCGCTATGGACAGCGCCGAGGGCGAGCTGCAGAATCTGCGCTATACCGCCACCTTCCCCCTGCTGCTGAACGTGGGGGGCCAGCCCACCTACTTCATGGCCATGAAGGACGCCGCCCAGCTGGTGAAGAAGTACGCCATGGTCAACGTCCAGCAGTACCAGATCGTAGCCACCGGGGACACGGTGGCCCAGTGCGAGCAGAACTACCTGGCCATGCTGGGGCAGAACGGCGTCATTGACGGCAGCGCCAGCCTCTCCGGCACGGAGACGGTGGAGGGGGCCATCGCCGACATCCGCTCTGCCGTGGTGGAGGGCAGCACGGTGTATTTCATCATGCTCATCGGCGACGACGCCTACTACTCCGTCAGCGTTGCGGACCAGCTGCTGGCGGTGACTCTCAGCAAGGGCGATCAGGTGTCCATCACCTACCACCCCGGCGAGAGCGATATTCTGGCCGCCGTCAGCGTGGAAAAGCGATAGATGTGAAGGGCGGGCCCTGTGGGGCCCGCCTTTTTTGCGATATGGATTGCCTTATATGGGCGTATGGACGGCAAGGGCGGCGGCGGGAGACGTCCCCCCTCCCCCGCCTTTAAAAAATCTTAATACTTTTTTGTGGGAGCTACCTTGACAAACGAAGTACTTCCTGTTATGATAACCTCATCACACAGAGCGGCTGCAAAACGGCCGCCGGAAAGGAGTGTTCCCATTGTCCATTTCATCGGATACCCTGCGGGGACATACGGATACTATTATCCTGACCCAGCTGATGCGCGGCGACAGCTACGGCTACGCCATCAACAAGAGCGTGCAGCAGCGCACCAGCGGCGGGCACGGCTTTAAGGAGGCCACGCTGTATACCGCCTTCAAACGCCTGGAGACGGCGGGGCTCATCACCTCCTATTGGGGGGAGGACGGGCCCGGCGCCCGCCGGCGGTACTACGCTATTACCGAGGCGGGCCGCCGCCAGTGGGAGGAGAATTTCCAGGAGTGGCAAACCACCAGGGATCTGCTGGATGCCCTGATTTCTTTGGAGGAGGTCTGAGACCATGGATACCATGAGAACGAGATTTATCATTGCGGTGACCGAGCGCCTGAGCGCCGCCGCCGACAGCACCGCCAAGGTGGAGCTCATCGAGGAGCTCAGCGACAACCTCTACAGCCGCTGGCAGGATCTGACCGCCGCCGGCGTGGCGGAGGAGGAGGCCTACCGCCAGGCCCTGGAGGACCTGGGCAGCGTAGAGGAGCTGCTGGCCTATCTGGACAGCCTGGGCCCCGAGGGGGAGCTGCCCCGCCGGGACGGCGGCGTGCGGGACTTCACCAGCGAGCTGCTCCACGGCGTGGAGGAGGTGGTCCGGGAGACCGTCAGCCAGACCATGGACGCCGTGGACCAGGCCGGGGAGATCGTGCGCCGGGTGGCGGACAAGATCAAGGAGAAGTACCCCGACGGCTTCAAGGGCCGGGTATACGTCCAAGTGGACGGCGACAAGGACGGCCAGACCCCTGCGGAGGCGCCGGGGGAGCCGGGGGAGCCGGAGGAGGGCGAGAGCCGGGAGGGCCGGGGCTGGTCCTTCTCCATGGGCTACAACCGGGACCGGGGCGGCTTCTACTGCGAGAGCGGCCGGGTGCGCCGGGTCACCGGCACCGCCTTCCCCTCCCAGGACATCCGGGGCGTCGATGTGCAGGTGGTCAACGGGGACATCAGCGTCCACCTCAGCGACGACGACGGAGGCGATGTGGTCCTGGCCGGCGACGTGGACCGGCTGGAGGTGCGCATGAGCGACGACGGCATCCTCTCCATCCGCCAGGGGAGCACCGCCAGCAGCAGCTTCTTCTCCCTGCGGGGCCTGACCGCGGCGGACGTGGAGCTGACCCTTCCCCGGCGGACCTGGGAGCTTTTGCAGCTGACCACCGTCAACGGGGACGTGGACATCGACGACGGGCTGGACGCCGGGCGGCTGTCCATCAAGACCGCCAGCGGCGACGTGAGCTTCCGCCAGCTCAACTGCGATGAGCTCGCCTTCAAATCCGCCAGCGGCGACCTGGACGGCCAGGGTGTGGCCGGCACGGTGTGGGCGGAGGCCGCCAGCGGCGACGTGGAGCTCAACGGGGCCTTTGGGGCCGTCCGGGCCGTCACCGCCAGCGGGGACATCGACATCTGCGGCAGTGCCCGGGAGCTGCGCCTGAGCAGCGCCAGCGGCGACGTGGAGCTGGAGACCAGCCAGCAGCCAGAGGCGCTGGAGGTGTCCTCCAAGTCCGGCGACTGCGAGATCGCCATGCCGGGCACCGAGGGCTTCACCCTCCGCTTCAGCACCGTCAGCGGCGAGCTGGACGCCGGCTTCCCCCTGGTGGGGCCCATGGGGGCCCGGTCCGGCGAGGCCGTCTATATGGACGGCGGGACGCGGACCTACCACGTCTCCAGCATCAGCGGGGACATCACCCTGCGCCAGCTGTAGGCCGTTTTCCTGCGCTGCTGAAAAATCTATCATAAAAGGGGACAATACGGAATGGATAAGCGTACAACGGATGTTGTTGCCTACCTGACATGGGTGGGGCTCATCATCGCCTTTGTGGCCGGGGACCGGGAGAGAAGCCGCTTCCACCTCAACCAGTCTCTCGTGATCTGGCTGGCGGGGACCATCTGCGGCATTCTGGCCAGAGTGCCCCTGGTGGGCTGGATCATCGGCGCGGTGGGCGGCCTGTTCTGCGCCGTCTGCTGGTTCATCGGCATCATCAACGCCGTCCAGGGCGTTGAGAAGGAAGTGCCGCTGCTGGGGCAGTTCAAGCTGCTGTAAGGGCGAAGGAGGAGCGCATATGACAGTCTGGCTCATCATCGCGGCGGCGTTCCTGGGAATCCTCCTGGAGGAGCGGGCCAGGAAGGGCGCACGCTGAGGGGCTGGGGCCGCGGATTTTCAGGCCGGGCGGAAGCGTCCGCCCGGCCTCCCCCTTCCCCACCCCTGCGGGATCGGGATCCCAAAAGTCCATAGACGCCAAGGACTCTCCCAGGCGGTCTTGAAGACCCGGAAGAGCCCTTGGCATTTTGTGTGTAGAGCCGATGATCAAAGAGAGAGCGATATTGTTTCCCGGCCCCGCCCCATCGGCGCCGGAGGAAACACGAGGTTTGCGGCGCAAAAAAGCGCCCCGCCCCGCCGGCGGAACGCGAAAAGCCTCGCCGCGTGACGCGGTGAGGCCGGAACAGAAAGCGCGCTTCCGGTTTCGGCGGAGTGCCGCCAAGCTGCCATGTATCTGACTCAGCCCCTCCAGGGAGGCATCACAGTGACCGACTCGCAGGGATTCTCACCCTATTCCATGTGCCGCAAAAGGCGGCGCGCAGTTGGCGAAGGATTTAATTTTTTACAGTATAGCACACAGAGCGGCGTTTGTAAAGGGGGTGGTCCCCTATTTTTTGCAAGGCCGCGGCGGAGCGCAATTGGTGATTGTCAAGCGCTCCGCTTTTTGCTATAATAGCTTCCAAAGTCTCCCTTCGCGGAAGAAAGGAATCACGACTATGAAATCCATCACACACCGATTGTTGTCCCTGCTGCTGAGCGCAGCGCTGGTTCTCACGCTCCTGCCGCCGGGCGGCGCCCGGGCCGCCGGGACGGAGGAAGGCGGCGTCACCGGCAGCATCTCCGCCACCCTGCGCATCGACTACGCCCAGACCCTGGATGCCCTTGCGGCCCGGGAGGTGGAGGCCGAGCTGCGGAGGGACGGCACATCCCTGGGCAGGGTACGGATGGCGGAACCGAGGGAGTATACGCTGAGCTCCCAATATACCGCCGTTGTCTCTGCCAGGAACAGCGACGGCGGGGACCTGCAGAACGGCTGGCCCGGATATCTGGACCTGACCGTCCACAACCTCCCCACGGGGGAGTATACCCTGCGCTTCACCGGTAAGGGGTATGTTGCGGCCGAGGTGGCCGTGGAGCTGAAAACCCACGCCCGCCATGTCATCCTGGGCACCGGCGACGCGACCTTCACCCTGGGCGACTTCGACAGCAGCGGCAGGGTGACGGAGAAGGACCGGGAGGCCCTCTCCGAGGCCCTGGGCTCCACCGACAGTGAGGATCTGGCGCGCTATGACCTCAACGGTGACGGGGCCGTCGACATCGTGGATCTGGCCTATGTCAACCGCCAGCTGGAGGCGGAGGGCGGCGCCGAGGTGCTCAGCACCGCCCTGCTGGCTCCGCCGGTGAACCTGCAGCACATCAGGGAGCTGGTGCTTGCGGCGGGCGTCAGGGTTGACGGCGATCTGAAGGACCTCTTTGTGGATAATACGGAAACCGTCAGGCTCACCAGACCGGAGAATGGGGGCAATATTGTCCTGCCCATGCCCCTGGAGGAGACCGCTGAGCTCCAGTCCCTGCGCATCACCGCCCCCGAGGGGGAGGCCCCCCTGGCCGGCACGGTGGTTGTGGAGGACGAGCAGGGCAAGGAGCACGAGTACTCCTTTGACCTCACCCCGCCGGAGGGGGCGCACGCCATCGGGCGCAGCGCGGAGAAGAAGGTCATCACCATCGATCTGGGCAGCCGGATCCCGGTGAAGAAGATCACCGTCACCGTCACCAAGACGGAGGAAGAGGGCTATGCCGTGCTGGAGCTGGTGGAGTTTCTTCAGGACATCGTGCCTGAGAACCCCGTGCCCTCCTACAGCGAGGTCAAGCGGCTGAGCGCCCAGGCCGGCGACGAGGAGGTGTCCCTGGATTGGGAGGCCCTGCCCAACGTCTCCGGCTACCGGGTGGCCTGGTGGCCCGCCGACGGCAGCGAGGAGGTCCGTACCACTGATGTGGACGTGAACCGGGCCGAGGTCACCGGTTTGGACAACTACGTCCCCTACCAGTTCACCGTCACCCCCATCGACGGCGGGTGGACCGGCCGGGCCTCCCAGCCCGTCACCGCCACGCCGGAGCCCGCTTCCGCCCCCACGCCCCCGGAGATGGTCACCGTCGCGGCCATGGACGGGGCCCTGGCCGTGTCCTGGAAGGCCATCAAGACCGCCACCTTCTACGAGATCTACTACACCGACCAGCAGGGCGCGGCATTTGCCGACTACATCTGCTTTGCCGACGATCTCACCAGCCCCAGCGCCACCATCGACGGCCTGGAGAATGGGACGGAGTACTTCATCCGGGTGACGGCGGGCAACGACATGGGCGTCAGCGCGCCCTCCAAGGTCTATGCCGGCACCCCCAAGGCCGTGGACTACAGCATGCCCGAGGGCATCCCCGAAGCGGGCCGCCTGGACAGCAGCAAAATCAAGAGCATCCGGCTGGCGGATCAGAACAACGTGGACCGGTCCGCCTACACCGCCGCCGCGCCCTTTAAGGCGGAAAACATCATCGACGGGGACCTGCGCACCCACTGGACCGCCAGCACCAGCTGGAGCCGGGACGAGCATGTGGTGTGCACCTTCACCGAACCGGTGGACCTCTCCACCGCCATCTGGATCCCCCGGCGGGACGGCCAGTTCCCCACCAACCTGCGGGCCTACAGCTTCCGGGTCTGGTATGAGGGGGACGAGCTGAGCGGGCCCGGCCGTCAGATGGTGCCCAACCCCGCCTCCGGCATCTCCGACAGCAACAACGCCCAGGAGAGCAAGTGGCCCAACGTGCCCAACTACAGCAGCGCGAACGGCGTGGCCAACGACGGCTTTGCCATCATGCCCCTGGGGAACCTGGAGGACGTGATCCAGATCAGCATCGCCGCCGAGCAGCGGGACTACACGCAGATCAGCTGCGCCGAGCTGCTGTTCCTGGAGTACGACCCGGAGAAGAACCTGCCGGACGACATCGCCGGGCTCTTCAAAAATGAGCTCCACGATGCGTTGCAAAAGGGCGTCACGAAGGAGCAGATTGCGGGGTACCGCCAGCGCCTGGAGAGCGAGGAGGGCAAGTATTACCTCTACCGCGGCACCCTGGCCGACGAGCTGAAGCTGGCCGAGGCCCTGCTGGAGAGCTCCGGCGGCGATCCCGCCGGCAGCGTGATCCTCCGGGGGGTGGAGTCCCGCTCCTCCGGCGCTGACAGTACGAAGTACAGCCAGGGCGGCAGCGATTTGCAGCCCCTGGGCGTGGCCGCCAGGGCGGGCCAGGAGATCACCGTCTATGCCGAGGGCATCCCCGAGGGAGGGAGCCTGGCGGTCTATGCCACCCAGTTCAACGGCGAGGTCTCCGCCTGGAAGGCCTCCATGGGGACGCTGGTCAACGGCCGCAACGTGCTGGTGCTGCCCGAGATCACCGGCCGGAAGGACGTCGGCCACGGCGGCAGCCTCTACTTCACCTACAGCGGGGCCAATCCGGATGGGCTCTCCCTCCACGTCCGTCAGGCCACGGATATTCCGGTGCTGGATGTGTCCGGCTGGTACCGTATGAATGAGACAGAGCGCAGCGAGGCCATCGGGGCCTATGTGGGTGAGCTGGAGGCCTACGTGTCCGCCATCAAGGTCAGCGACGCCAACAAGACCAGCGAGTACCGCAACGTCACCGAGATCGCCACCCCGACGGTGCTCCTCTCCCTGCCCGCCCTTGCGGCGCTCAACGGTCTGGGCACCGGGAACAGGGACGCAAAGATTGCCCAGCTGACCAACTCCGTGCTGGCCTGGGAGGACCTGCTGCACATCTGCAAGACCACCCAGGGGATTGATAAGACCTACGAGCATAACGACATGCAGTCCCGCCAGAACATCCGCTGCATGACCATGTTCACCGGCGCGTTCATGTACGCCGCCGGCAGCCACGTGGGCATCGGCTACAGCTCCTGCCAGGGCATGGTGGGCGGCAAGCCTATTGCGAAGCTGGGGACGGATGCAAAAGTCAACGACCTCTTCGGCTGGGGCATCGCCCACGAGATCGGGCACAACATGGACAAGCTGGGCAAGGCGGAGATCACCAACAACATCTACGCCCTGGCCATCCAGACCAGCGACGGCTACCAGAACACCTTCACCTCCCGTCTGGAGGCCAGCAACAAGTATGCCGCCATCTTCAACAAGACCGCCCAGGGCCGCGCAGGCGCCTCCGGGGATGTGTTCGTCCAGCTGGGCATGTACTGGCAGCTCCATCTGGCCTATGACGGCGGAGACAATCCGCTGGACTTCTTCAACCGGTTCTTCGCCGCGTGGAAGAGCGGGCAGTACTTTAACGGCGCTTCTGCCTACGATGACAAGGTGGCCCTGACCGCCTCCGCCATCGCCAACCGGAACCTGACTGAGTTCTTCACCCGCTGGGGCATGACTCTCAGTCCGGAGACCCAGGCCAAGCTGAGCGGCTATCCCGCCGAGGCCCGGGCAGTCTGGTACCTCAACGACCAGAGCCGCAGGGACCGGCTGGCTGGAGTCTCCGCAGGTGCAGGCACCGTCAGCGCGCAGGCAAGCAAGGTGGGAGACAGCGAGTTTAAGCTGACCTTCTCCGCCGCTCTGACCTCCGGCAAGGTTCAGGGCTATGAGATCCGGCGCAATGACGAGACCATCGCCTTTACCACGGACACCACTTTCACCGATACCATCGGCTCCGGCAACAACCGGACCTATACCTACACCGTCACCGCATACGACACCCTGGGCAACAGGATCGGTTTCGCCTCCACCCAGGCGTTCCGGGTCTCCTACGATCTGCTGGTGGATCCCTCGGAGTACACCATCCGCCGGGAGGCCGGCGGAGACGTGCAGATCACCTTCCGCAAGCCCACCGCCGTCTCCGGACTGCGTCTGCCCGCGTCTGTGATGGGCGGAGGGAGCTTCCGGATCCTCGTAACCGAGGCGGACGGGTCCAAGACCCTTGTGCGTGACGGGAGCTTCGCCAATAGCAGTCAGGTTTCGGAGGGTGACCGGTTCGTCAGCTACTTCCAGCTGGCGGACGCGCCGGGAGACGATGCCCGGATCGGCACCTATCAGGCCTCTGCGGTTACCATTTCCGGCATCCCCGGGGACACAGCGCTCTCCGATGTGCGGCTCATCAGCTATGTGGGCGATGATATCGCTTTCCTCTCCGGCCCCACCGTGGGACGCATGGCTGCGGATTACCGGTACGGAAGCGGCGCGGATGATGTGATCCGTGAGGGCACCCTGGTCATTGCCGGTACCTTCACCGGCGACCCGGTGTACAACACCGTCCGCATCGAGGGCGAGTTTGCCCCGCCGGATATGGGCGCGGTCAACGGCGAGAACGGAACGGGGAGCGCCGTCACCCGCTACCTCGACGGCTACGCCCTCCTCTTCGCCGACGAGCAGGCGGACGGCATCTATACCAACATCAGCAACGGCATCTTTCTCTTTGTGCCTGGCGTGCAGGCGGAAAAGGCGCTCCAGGAGGGCGAGACCTCCTGCGGCGGCGAGAATGTACTGCCCAGCCGCATCCGCGCGGAGCTGTGGCGCACCGACACGCCGGACAGCGCCGAGGGCACCCGCCGCACCGCCCAGACCATGTGGATCAACAGCCCCGGCGGCAGTGAACTGCCTCTGGTGGTATTGGAAGGAGGCAGCCAATAATGGGCAAACGTATCCTCGCTCTTTTTGCGGTTCTGACGCTGGCTCTGGGAACCGCGCCCGCGGCCCTGGCGGCGGCGGAGCCCACCCTGGTGTGTGAATTCCTGCGGGACAGCGAAACCGCGGTCCTCACCCTTGAGGATCTGGACGGCAGCGATATTTACGGCGTACAGCTGGAGCTGACACTGGAGGGGGAATACCCGGACTGCACCTTTACTCCCGGCAGCCGGACAGCCTACGCGCCGGAGTGCAGCGTACGGGATACACGGGACCGGACGCGGCTGACCATATACCTGACAGACCGGATGCCGCTGAACGATGGGAACACCCTGGACCTGGGCGAGCTGGACCTGGGCGGGTACGGTGCGGACGCTTTTCCGGAAGCTGTCCGGATCACCCTGCTGGGGGAACATCTGCGCCCCCTGACCGGCGGCATGTCCGGAACGGCGGACGTGGAGGTCTACTCCCGGGAGGAGCCCTCCGGGTCCGAGGACCCGGCGCCGCCCTCCTCCCAGCCGGATACCACCCCCCAGGTCCCCCCAGCGCCGGTGGTCTATCTCCCCTTCATCGATGTAAGCGCAGGGGACTGGTTCTATGAAGCCGCGGGCTATGTCTACGCCCGCGGAATGATGCGGGGACTCTCGGAAAACACCTTTGCCCCCTATGAGGTCACGGACCGGGCCATGATCGTTACCATCCTTCACCGGCTGGAGGGCAGCCCCGCCCCTCTGCCCGCCGCCTTCACCGATGTCCCGGAGGGCCAGTATTACGCCATTCCGGTGGCATGGGCCTCTTCGGTGGGCATCGTGGAGGGCTATGAGGACGCCACCTTCCGCCCGGAATCCCCCATCACCCGGGAACAGCTGGCGGCCATTCTCTACCGCTATGCCCGGTATAAGGGCCTGGACATCTCCGTCAGAGGGGATATGGGCCGCTTCCCGGACGCCGTATCCGTCTCCCTCTACGCCGCGGACGCTATGAGCTGGGCAGTGGGCACGGGATTGATCGCCGGTCTGGACGGCGCGCTCCAGCCGGACGGCGCGGCCGGACGGGCTCAGGTGGCGGTCATTCTCCAGCGGATGTGCGCCGGCCTGCTGCAAATGCCGTGAGGATCGCGATATGTATTGACAGCCGGGGCGGGATGCTCTTCAACCGCCGCCGGCAGAGCCAGGACCGGCTTCTCCGGCAGGATCTCCTGGCGGAGGCCGGTGGGATCCTCTGGATGAGCCCCTACTCCCGGGAGCAGTTTTCCGATCCGCCGGAGATGGTCCGCGCGGCGGAGGACTTTCCCCGCCGGGCGGGCCCAGGAGAGCTGTGCTTTTTCGAGGACCTGGACCCCGCCCTCTGGCTGGCGGAGGCGGAGGAGGTTGTCCTCTACCACTGGAACCGGACCTATCCATCCGACCGCCGGTTTCCCCTGCCCCTGGCGGGGTGGACTCTGGCGCGGCGGGAGGAGTTCCCCGGGTCCAGCCATGAAAAGATCACAAAGGAGGTATACCGCCGGTGAAAAAACGGAACCGCGCCCTGCTGTCCCTGGTCCTTCTGCTGGCCCTCCTGGCGGGCCTGTGGTATCTGCGCTCCGCGCAGGGCGGGCCCCAGCCGGTCCGGCCGCCTGCCGCCGTTGACCTGGAGAGTATCCCTCCCTTTTCCGGGGAGCCCTATGTGGCGCTGGCGGACAACGTCCCCTCCTTCCTGCCGGGGGAGATGACCACCTCCTCCTACGAGGTCTACAGTCCTCTGGACGGCTTGGGGCGCTGCGGCGCTGCTTCCGCCTGTGTGGGGGTAGACCTGATGCCCACCGAAGAGCGGGAGTCCATCGGCCAGGTGAAGCCCTCCGGGTGGCAGACGGTGAAGTACGACTGCGTGGACGGGAAGTATCTCTATAACCGGTGCCACCTCATTGGCTTCCAGCTGACGGGGGAGAACGCCAACAAGCAGAATCTCATCACCGGCACCCGGTACATGAATGTGGACGGGATGCTGCCCTTTGAGAATATGGTGGCGGACTACGTGAAGGAAACCGGGAACCACGTGCTTTACCGTGTGACGCCCATATACGATGGCGACGCACTTGTTGCCGGCGGCGTACAGATGGAAGCTCTGAGCGTGGAGGACAAGGGGGCGGGCATCAGCTTCAACGTCTATGTCTACAATGTCCAGCCCGGCGTGGAGATCGACTATGCTACCGGCGAGAGCTGGCTGGAGGGCGAATCCCGTCCGGAGGCGCCGGAGACTGCCTACGTTCTCAACACCAGCTCCAAAAAGTTCCACCTGCCCGCCTGCTCCGGTGCGTCCTCCATGAAGAAGGAGAACCGGGAGGAGTACAGCGGCAGCCGGGAGTCCCTGATTGAACAGGGCTACAAGCCCTGCGGGACGTGTAACCCATAAGCGGATCAGAAAAAGGACCCCGCAGAAGGAATGGGCGGTGGTCGTAAAACAGTATTAGGCAAAAGCCTGAAAACCTTGTGTTTTCAAGGGGCGGCGTGACTTCGGTCACGCCGTTTCCCTTTTCATCAGTTCATCCAGAGGGATGAAGCCCATGCCGTCATACTTGATGTGGATGCTCTGGCGGCGCTTGCCGCTGGACTTGTCCGGGGCCTCCACATAGATGGCCTGCACCAGTTCCCGAAGGGCATAGGGGTCAAGGGTATCGATGCCCACATACTTATGCGCCTTCTGGATGAATTTCTCAATGTTCTCGTTCTGTCGTTCCTGTACTTCAATGTCCTGCCGCAAGGTGATGGCCTCGGCTTCTAACTGCTTCTGCTCCGCCTCATAACTCTGGCTCAGCATATCGAACCGCTCATTACTCAGGCGCCCGCTGGCGTTGTCCTCATAAATTTTAATAAAGAGCCGTTTCAGTTCGGTGATGCGTTTCTCGTCCCGGCTGAGCTGCTTGCGGATGACCTGTAATTTCTCCGCACTCTCCAGCTTCATCTGCTGTTCCATCACGGTACGGAAGTAGTCCTCATGCCGGAGGATATACCCCATCACCAGCTGCATATGCTTCAGAACCAACTGCTCCAAAACCTTGACCCGGATGAAGTGTCCGCCGCATTTCTCCCTGTGCTTCTTGTGCAGAGAACAGTCAAAGAAGTCCTGGGCAAAATCCCCGTTGTTGGAAGAGCCATACTGCATCTTGGAACCGCAATCAGCGCAGTAGACCAGCCCGGAGAAGATACTGCTCCTGCCTGTGCGGGTCATGCGGTGACGCTGCTGGCGGATGACCTGGACTTTCTCAAACACATCGTCCTCGATGATGCGCGCATGGGTGTCAGGGAAAACTGTCTGCTTCTCGACTGGATTCTCCCGCTGTTTCTTGTCCCAGATGGAGTTAGTATAGGTCTTGAAATTGACTGTACAGCCTGTGTACTCCCGGCGCTCCAAAATCTTGACAACGGAACTGTCGCACCAGCCATAGGGATTTTCCGGGTCAGGATGCGGGGTATTGCGTCCTTGCAGTTTCTTGTAGGGGGTAGGTGTCAACACCTTGTCGGCTTTGAGTTGATTGGCGATTTGCTGTGGTCCCTGTCCTTCCATGCACATCTGGAAAATGCGCCGTACCACCTGGTCGGCCTCCGGGTCAATCAACCAGTGGCAGGGATGGTCTTTCACATAGCCGTAGGGGACATTCACCGTCAAAGGGATGCCTCGCTCACCTTTCGCCTTTTGAACCGCACGGATTTTGCGGCTGGTATCCCGGCAATAAAATTTGTTAAACCAGTTCTTGATGCCCGCAAAATCGTTGTTGATGCTGTTCTGGTCGGCGGTGTCGAAGTTGTCATTGATGGCGATAAACCGGATGCCGTTCTGCGGAAAGGTGAAGTTGGTGTAAAGCCCAGTCAGCGCGGAATTTCTGCCCAGACGGCTGAGGTCTTTCGTAATACAGACCGCCACATGGCCCGCCTCGATCTCTGCCAGCATCGCCTGAAAGCCGGGGCGGTCATAGTTTACGCCGCTGTAGCCGTCATCAATGAAAAGCTTCGGATTGCCGGAATGGTGATCCTTGCAGTAGCTGAGCAAGATGCTCTTTTGGTTCTCAATGGACAGGGACTCCCCAGCCCGCTCATCCTCCTGCGACAGGCGGCAGTAGAGGGCCGTGATTTTATTTGTTGCTTCCGACATTTCTGTCTCCTCCTTTATCGGAGCAACTGCCAGTACAGGATTGATTGACTCTATTTTAGCATGACTCTCGGTATTTGTCACCGGCCCACCTCCATTGTTTCCACGAAATTTTTGGCGGTAATGCGCTCCAGCCTGCGGACGAAGCTCTCCGCCCCCTTATAACTGCCCGTGACGGTGTAGACAGTGCCACCGATCTCCTCTGTGACGATCAGTTCCGGTATCCAATAGGCGGACAGGTTCCGGACATGGATGCACCCCGTTTCGTCAAATCGGAACCGATATTCAGCGGCTTCAATCGCCGTGTTTTTCTCACTCACAAAATTTTCACTCCTCTCCCAAAAGTCAATGCTCGACTTCCTGTTTTCTTTGCTGCTCTCGGCACTGCTGGTCGTGAAGAACCGAATCCACTTTGAATTGAATATCCCGCAGTTTTTTCAAATCGATATAGACAGGTTTCAGCTCAGCGGTTTCGGCAGCGTACTGCGCCATGAGCATTTCAAGTTCCGCCTGCCAC